>JACXTT010003348.1_pt1 | contig 24757 bp, 24 predicted proteins | sample 9270951 | NCBI WGS metagenome assembly JACXTT01 (sample SAMN15532306, study PRJNA645909) | rock metagenome | isolation source: weathered quartz diorite | place: Puerto Rico | collected 2017-06-21
CCGCGACTCGCGCATCAACCGCATCTTCGAAGGCACCAACGAGATCAACCGCATGCTTACGGTGGACATGCTGCTGAGGCGCGCCATGAAAGGCGAGCTGGACCTGATGGGCCCGGCTACGAAAGTGGCGGGCGAGCTCATGAGCATACCGGACTTCAACTCAGAAGAAACCGGGCTGTTCGCGGCAGAAAAAAAATATTTACGGAACTTCAAGAAGGCCATCCTGATGGTGGCCGGCAGTGCCGCGCAAAAGCTCATGATGGAGCTGGCCAAGGAGCAGGAAGTGCTCATGAACATTGCCGACATGCTCATTGACCTTTACATTGCCGAATCGCTGCAGCTTCGCGTGGAAAAGCTCACGGGCATGCGTGGAGAAGGTGCTTGCAAGGAGCAGGTCGAAATGATGCGGGTGTTCATCAACGATGCGGCAGACCGGATCAATAAAGCCGGGAAAGAGGCGATCAACGGCTTTGCCTCGGGCGATGAGCAACGCATGATGCTCATGGGCCTTAAGCGCTTCACCAAGACCGAGCCTTATAATAATAAGGAAGCCCGCAGGGTTATAGCGGCCAGGCTGATCTCAGAGAACAAGTATTGTTTTTGAGGGTCAGGGCGTCTTCAGCTCCGCCAGCTCCCTGAACTTCTTTACCCGGAAGGAAGACCGCTTGTCCTTTATATGGTAGTAGACCACAATTCCCTGCGTCACATTATACTGCTTCAGCTCCGCATCGGGGCAGGTTTTGCACTTGGCCGGGTGCGAAAGCGCGTAGCCGAAACCCACCTCGCACTTGCAACAGGGGTTAAAGCGAGTGAACGTAAAAGGTATCTTCGATGAATCGGCAGCGGAAAACACCGAATCCACCTGCAGGTTCATGTAATCCTTGTAAGAGATCTGCACCCGGAAGTTCATGAACGTGCCCCCCATCCCTGCATGGGTCTTCTGCCGGGTGGCTTTCAGCAGCTTTACCTGGGCCTGCACCTGCACGGCACAAAATATGCTGAGGAAGAGGATTGACTTTTTCATGGGAAATAAATTGAGCTTAAAGTTAATTTTTTCGTAATATTGAGATGATGAAGAAGCCGGTTTCCATAACCTTTTTCCTTTTTACTTCTTTCCTTTCCTTCTCCCAAATACCGGATAGTGACATCTGGCTGCTGGATATGAAGGACAGTGCCGGAACAGTGGTGTTTTCGAATCCCCTTAACATCACCCACCGACCGGGCTACGACAACCAGCCGGCCTTTTCGCCCGATGGGAAGTACATTCTTTTTTCTTCCCAAAGGGACAGCAACCACTCTACGGATATTTTTAAGTACGATATAAGATTGAAGCAAACCACCCAATTCACCAAAACCTCAACGAGCGAGTATTCCCCAACTTTCATGCCCGATGGGAAAAATATTTCGGTGGTGATGGTGGAGAAGGATTCCACCCAGCGGCTGTGGAAGTTCCCGCTCGATGGAGGCGCTCCTTCCTGCATACTTCCGAATGTAAAAGATATCGGCTACCATTGCTGGGTGAACAAGGATACGCTCGCGCTTTTCATCCTCACCAAACCAGCCTTTACCCTGCAGATCGCAGATGTGCGCTCGCAAAAGACCTTTGTTGCCGAAGACAGCATCGGCCGGTGCATGAAAATGAAAAAGGGTCAGCTTTGGTTCACGAAAAGATCCGGGGAGAACAATGTGGTATGCGAATATTTTGTCGGGGGAAAATACTACGGCAAGGGCCTGATCGCCAGCGAAGACTATTGCCTCCGCGGTGACTACGAGATCTGGTCGACCTGGAAGAACAGCATTTACGCCAACTACATGAACAGCAAGTTCGGCTATGCCGAAGTCGTGAACCTGGAAAAGTTCGGTATTACCAAGCCCACGCGCATCACCATCAGCCCGGATGGAAAAAAGCTGGCCGTGGTTTCAAACAAATAATATGTACGAGCACCGTTCCAAACCCCTCATTTCCAGGAAAGAATTCATCAAGCGGCTTTTCAAGAATTTCCTGCTGTCCATGCTCATCATTGCGCTCTCGCTGCTCCTGGGCATCATCGGCTATCACTACACCGAAAACCTCGGGTGGCTGGATTCCTTGCTGAACGCTTCGATGATCCTCACCGGCATGGGGCCCGTAGACCCTATGGTGACCGAAAGCGGGAAAATTTTTGCCTCGGTCTATGCCCTGTTCTCGGGGGTGGCTTTCCTCACAACCATTGCCGTTCTCCTGGCACCTGTTGTGCACCGGTTCTTCCATAAGTTCCATCTCGATGTGGACGAAGAAAAATAATTGTGTTAACTTTAAGTAAACAAACTATCGCCATGAAACGATCCCTGCTCTTCCTCCTCCTTTTCTTGTCCGCAAGGGTATTCGCCCAGAATCCCCTGCTCGCCCCCGGCAACAAGCCCATCGACTGGGCGGCCCTGAACCCGAAGAACATCGAGGAAGCCACCAGCTACGCGATCAAAAGGTCCGACTCGCTCATCAACACCATCACATCGCTTAAAGTGGAGGACCGGAAAAAAACCTGGTTCAACGTGCTGAAGCCGCTGGACGATGCCATCTTTATCCTCTGCAAAGTGCAGTACCCCCTCGACCTGATGAGCAACGTGCACCCCGACAAGGCCGTGCGCGATAAAAGCACCGAAGCGATCGTAAAGATCTCCACCTACATGGACGACATCAACCTGAACGAAAACCTGTTCCGCGTGGTGAACAGCTACGCCACCTCACCGTACGTGAAGCTGCAGCCGGAGCAGAAATATTTCCTGGATAAGCTCATGCGCGATTTCAAACGCGGGGGCATGGAGCTCTCCCCGCAGGGAAAGGATTCCCTCAAGGCCTGGAACAAGAAGATGCTTGATCTCACCGTTGCTTTTAACGAGAACATCACCAGTGACAACCCGTTCCTGGTCCTTTCTGAAAAAGAAATGGAAGGCCTGCCGGAAGACTTTAAAAAAGAACGGAAGCAACCCGATGGCACCTACAAGGTGGACATGAGCTACCCGTCCTACTACCCGTTCATGACCTACGCCAAAAGTGCCGATGCACGCAAGAAAGTGTACCTGTGCAAAGTGAACATCGGTGCAAAGAAAAACCCGGAAGTGCTGAAGAACCTCATCTGGTACCGCGATAAGAAAGCAAAACTGCTCGGCTACAAGACCTACGCGGAGTATGCCGTGGAAGAGAACATGGCGAAGACAACAAAGAACGTATGGGACTTTGAAACAAAGCTCGCGCAGGACCTCCGCCCCAAGGCCGAAGCCGATTACAAGGAGATGCTGACTTACAAGAGCAAAGAAACGGGCAAGGATGAAACGGTGCTGTATCCGTACGATGGATTTTATTATGGGAACAAGATCCTGCAGGAAAAGTACAACGTGGATGCCCAGAAGGTGAAGGAGTATTTCGAAACGCAGAACGTGATCAAAGGAATTTTTTCCATCTACCAGAAGCTCTACAACCTGTCGTTCAACGAAGTGAAGAACCCCTCGGTGTGGCACAAGGACGTGCAGGCCTTTTCCGTTACCGATAACGCCACCAAAAAGACGATCGGCTTCTTTTACCTCGACCTGTACCCGCGCGAGGACAAATACAAGCACGCAGCCTGCTGGCCCACGCAGCCCTCGCGGAAAAACTTCCCCGAGAACGACCTGCCGCACGCCTCGCTGGTGTGCAACTTTCCAAAACCCTCGGCCGACCAGCCTTCGCTGCTCACGCACGATGTGGTGAAGACCTTCCTGCACGAATTTGGTCACCTTATTCATAACCTGCTCAGCGAAACGGAAACCGCTTCGCTCTGCGGCACCAACGTGAACTGGGATTTCGTGGAAGCGCCTTCGCAGATCATGGAGAACTGGGCTTGGAACAAGGAGGTGCTCTCCATGTTCGCCAAACATTACAAGACCGGTGAAACGATACCGGCCGAGCTTGTGGACAAGATGATAGCCGCCAAGAACCTGAACTCGGGCGTACAGGCCCTGCAGCAGGTTTTTTACGGCACGCTCGACTTTACTTTGCATGACGGCTGGGACCCGAACGGAAAAGAAACGATCGCAGATAAGGTGAAAGCGACCCAGGACAAAGTGACCTTGTATCCTTATTTAGAAGGCTCGCATTTTGAATGCTCGTTCGGGCACCTCACCGGCTACGGGGCCAAGTATTACGGCTACCTCTGGAGCCTCGTGTATGCGCAGGACATGTTCTCGGTGTTCGACAAGACCGGTGTGCTCTCCACCGAAACGGGAGCGAAGTTCCGCGGGCAGGTGCTCTCGCGCGGGGGAAGCAGCGATGCCATCGTGTACGTGCGCAACTTCCTGGGGCGCGAGCCGGACAACAAAGCCTTCCTGCGCTCGCTGGGGTTAGCGGTCAAATGAGGTTCCTCTCCTGCTCTATCCTTGCCTTCATGGTCTTTTCCTCTTTCCAGGCAGACAAGGAAAAAGATAACCGGATCTATTGGAATGTTTCGCATCCACTCGCCTGGATCGATTTTACGGGGAAGGCCCCGGCCAACAGCGATTTCGGTGCGTTCACGTTCTGCTACACACCTTACAAGCTTTCCAGCAAAAAGGACAGCCTCTACTTTTCCGTGGAATGCTTCTTCAGCAAGAAAGATTCCTGGTCGCAGCCGGACAAGCGCACGGAAAAGCTGCTGAAGCATGAACAGGGACATTTCAACCTTACGGAGATCTACGTGCGCAAGTTCCGGAAGAAGCTGATGGAGCACAACTTCAGGCTTAGCACGGTGTCGAAGGATGTACAATCACTTTTTTCATCCGTGGATAATGAGCTGAAGGCGCAGCACATCCTGTACGATAAGGAAACGGACCATTCCCGCCAGGAAGAAGGTCAGAAAAAATGGGATGAGAAGCTGCACGCCATGCTGAAAGAGCTGGCCGGTTATACCCGCGACAATTTTGCCGTTCACATGCAAATGAACTGACATGCACCTCCGCATCAAGGCCAAACCGAACTCGCGCGAGAACAAGATCGTGCACCTGCCGGATGGAACCCTGCAGGTGAAAATAAAAGCACCCGCCCAGGATGGCAAGGCCAACGAAGAGTTGGTGCGCTTCCTGGCAGAAGTGCTGGACCTTCCCAGATCAAAGATACAGGTGGTGAGCGGGTTTACCGCCCCGTTCAAAAAGCTGGAGATCGGGGCGGAAGAAGATTATGTTAGGGCCAGGCTGAATAAGACTTGACCCAAGTCGGAATTTTACTTACATTTGTTCCTTCATCCCCGCAACTTAATTTCTCTACCATGTCAAGAAAGCTACTCGTTTGCCTTGCGGGCATTGCTTATTGTTTCATTGCAGGAGCCCAGCAAAACTCCAAAGAAGCATACCTGAACTGGCGCTTCAACACACTTAAGGACCAGCAAACGAACTCCATTCCGCCAGGAGCCTTGACCAAGGCCTATAATGACGCCAAGGCAGGATCCAAAAGCCGTTCAGCTTCATCTGTAAATCTTTCATGGAATGAAATGGGGCCGGATAATGTTGGCGGCTGTACTCCTTCCATCCTGATCGATAAGAATAACAGCAATAAAATATTTGCCGGTTCGGCTGGAGGAGGCCTGTGGATCTCGAACGATGGAGGGATCTCGTGGAACCCTTATGATGATCAGATGGCGGATATGGCCATCGCCTCAATGTGCCAGTCGAAGAACGGTGATATCTACCTGGGCACAGGATTTGGTTTTTATATCAATTTGGGAACTGGTGCCGGAGGGTTCGTAGGAAAAGGAGTTTGGAAATCCACAGACAACGGGATAACATTTACTCAACTGCCATCCACCATCCCTTCCCCCAATAATCCGAATGTAAACTGGGCCGATGTAAATCGTATGGCTGCATCTCCAATCAATAACAACTACATTGGCGCTGCAACGAACAGAGGAATTCGTATTTCGAAAGATGGAGGCATCACTTGGTACAACCCGGTGCGTGCGAACGTCACAGGGCAACAACTTACAGGTGAGGGGCAGGATATAAAGATCCTTTCAGATGGAACTTGCTTTGCAGTGATTGGCGGGGAAGTATACAGATCTTCCAACGGAGCCGATTCAACCTTTATCCTCTTGTCAACAGGAGCGGCAAACATGCTCCCGGCCGGTGGCATTACAAGAACGGGCCTGGCTGTTTCACCCGATGATGAAAATTTTATTTATGCAGCTGTCGTTAATAATGCCGGCTCACTCCGTGCAGTTTATCAATCTGAAGACAAAGGCAGCACCTGGTATAATATTGGAAATGGAAGCCAGACTTTTGATCCTATGGGTTACGGGTTGTATGCAATAGGCATCTACAGTATGGACCTGGCTGTTTACCCGGGTGATAAATATCATCTTTTGCTCGGAGGCTGGTCCCTGTGGGATTGGGTACAAACATCTTTCCTTCCTAACGTTCCTTTCGGTCAGTGGACGCAAAAAGATATTCCATCTTCATTTAATAACGGCCCGAGCAGCCTGTATCCGTATAAGCATATCATTCGTTTCGTTCCAAACAGCAACACCGTTTATTTCGGAACGGATGGAGGAGTATTCCGTTCGAATGACGGAGCGCAGACGTTCGCTCCGATGAATAAAGGATATAATGTCACCCAATGCTATTCGGTTGCATATTCCAACATGGGTAACAATATTCTTTTGGGTACTCAAAATACGGGCTCTCTTCGCATCAAGCCAAATAGTTCATTTCCAAAACATGCTACGCGTTGTGGATGGTATTCAGATGGTATGGGATCGGAGATATCCATTATCAATCCGAACGCTTTCTTCTTAAGTAAATATTATGGAATAGTGGAGCGCTCTGCAAACAATGGAGTTACATGGAATGGCTGTTTTAATAACCGAATCAATGGTATCTACAATTCATATTCCAGCACCTATGGTATTGGCTTTGCCGGATTTCTTTCACCGATAACCTTGTGGGAAAGTGTCGCACATTCTCCGAGCGTTGATTCCGTTACTTTTTCTAACCCTTCTTTCGGCAATTCGCTGGGGGTAGGGAATGGATCGCAAAACTCCTTTTCGGGAACACTTAGCTCAAATCAGGTGTTTGCTAAAATAAAACCGATGACCTTGAAAATTACCAACGGAAACCAGACGCTGACCGATGACGGTAATGGAAATCTCACCGGGGATGGAACAGGAAGTATTAATTATACTACAAGGATCTATTCGATCGTATTCAATGCTCCCCCCGCTGCATACAGCCCGATCTTCGCCACATTCAATACATACTTCAATCAAGGAGATACTATTAAGCTGCTAAGCAATACAGGGCATTTCCCATTCCTTTATATTGCACCGGCCCTGATCGATACCGGTGCCATACTCCGGATCGAAGATCCCATCAGTTCGCGCCTGTATGCCGGCTTTACGGGCAATAACGGGATCTGGATGACCAAACAAGGTTTGAACTTTAGTATCCAGGGACCCGAATGGATCAAGATCGCTGGCAGTTTATCCGCTCCATCTGCCTGTGCAGGAGAAAGCCAGGTGCTGACAGCGTCTGCTGACGGCAGTCATCTCTATGTGGGAACAGCCGAGGGAAATATCTACCGCATATCCGGGTTGAACCAGGTGAAAGATTCCATCAACGGTGACGTGGAAGTGATGCAGGGAAACAATATTGTGCAAAACCCGAACTGTGTACTCACGTGCACAAGAATTGGCGTAAACAGTAACCGGGCTGTCACAAGCATTGCTGTAGATCCAAATGATGCGAACAGGATCGTGGTCACATTTGGAAATTATGGCAATACCAGCTACGTTTATTTCTGCAACAATGCGACAACAGCAGGTCTATCATTCAGCATGTCAAATTTCACAATTAAAAATTCGAACTTGCCGGCCATGCCCGTGTACAGCTCGCTTGTAGAAATGAGCAATCCAAATACGGTGATCATCGGCACCGAGTATGGTGTTTGGGCAACGGATGATATCACGCAATCCAGTCCTGTTTGGACCTATCAATCATCTACTGCGAGCAACGCGCCCGTGTTTAACATTCGCCAGCAGTGGCACAAGACCTGGCTGAATTACGGTTGGGGCGATATCTATATGGCAACTCATGGAAGAGGTGTATGGCGCAGCAATACTTTCTCGGTGACGCCTACCGGGATCGGAGATATTTCTTCAAGTACCCGTTCAAAAGGCAGTTTAAATATCTTTCCAAATCCTTCGAACGGGGAATTCATTGTTGCCGGTTTGCCGGACGGAAAGACAGAACTGCTGATCTTCGATATGCTTGGGAAACAGGTTTATTCGGAACAATTAATTAATGCCAATTCCCATTCCCTGCAATTGAATTTGAACGCGGGACTTTATTTTGTGCAAGCCGTATCCGCAAAAGGAGCCTTGTCCGGGAAAATGGTCATCACAAAATAGAGGAACCCGGAATAAAAAATATATCTCCTCCAGGATTTTATTGCGAAGCTGGTTCAGCACCTTCTCGATCTCACCCGTGCTCACATGCTCCTGCAGGAGATCGACCAGTGCGTGGAACGCTTTCCGTACAGACTCCACATCGGGAAAGTCCGGCAGTGCATTGGGGCCGTGCGCTCCACAAACCTTCCGGGGATTTTCGGGCATTCCCAGCACCCCGGCATATTACTTCAGCCACCTGTTGGCCTCCGCTGAATATTTTTCAAAATGCATGGTCGTGACTTAAATCGTTATCCTCTTCGAAATGAATTCCGTTACCTTCGCTGACCATTTTTTCTTTGATGATTGCCCGGCCACGATTTATTTGCCCATGCCCATTTCCTCCTTGCCCTTGAATTTATCAGGGAACTGTTTCACGATCCCATCGGAAAGTATGTCGGCCATCTTCAATATTTCATCGTGCACCTTGTCATAGGCTTTCACGTCCGCATCGTAATCTTTCTTCTTCCGGGCACTGGCCTCATCTGTGGTAAACTTCAAGTGATCGTGCATCATGTCTTTCATGTCGCCAAATTTCCAATTCGGGTTGGCCTTGCTGAGAAATTCGGATATCTCATCCGCATTAGTCGTCCATTTTTCATTCACCGATCTAACGAGGTTATCGTTGTTCGCCTTCAGCGCCTTGAGCAGGTCGGCTGCCTGGGTGATATGCGTATGCAGCAGGTCGGAAAGTTTTTTACCTGCATCAGCTCCATAATAAGGCTTAATCGCCTCCCCGATATCATCCTGGTTTCGGAGCAGCCTCTTGGTAGCCTGCTCGCCCCCCGGCAGATCATCCATGATGTTGAAGATCACATTGCGTGTCCACATCACGTGTTCCTCCCAAAGCTTGCGCATGTCCACACGCAGCTGGGCCTCGCTGGCCGCGTTCACAACCGTTTTATCGTTACCGATAACTGTTGTATGGTCGGAGGTCACCAGGCTATAGCTTACAGCGATCACCCCGGCTACGGCAAATAATAAGAGAATGAATTTCCTTTTCATGGTTTTTTGTTTTTTTGTCCTGCCGGGAAATCAAAAAAACAGTGCCAGATGAATACAGGAAGCAACCGGCAAATGATCCGCATAAAACGAAGCAAGAGTTTCCATCAATTGAGGAAATATTTCAACAGCCCGCAGCCAGTAATGTCCGGATGACCCGGTCCGTGACCTGCGCCCAGGTACGGATGTTCGCGCGCTTGTTTTCCGATTCAGTAGAAATAAATACGACCCGGTCCTTTTCATTTACTTTCACTTCGGGAATACTGAGGTTCAACAGCTCTTGCCTGAACACCGGATTGCCTGCGTGTATACCGATGATGCCCTTCTGCTGGTTTTGCAAGCCGGTGTGTACGAACTCTTGCCGCCTGAACGGCAGCCTGTGGCGCTTATCCTGGAAAAAATATTCTTTACCGCTTTCCACATCGCGCAGCAGCAATCCGCTGTTCCGGATACGCGCCTCATCCCGGAGGAGGGAAGAGTACACCCTGTAAAAATGACCCTTGCCGCGGAAATGGCCCGAGCAGGAGGGCGTGGTTCGAATGCCCCTGTGATGAAGAAACCGGGTAAGCGGCCGAAGCGGCTCATCCACCGTGCTCCAGAACTCCTTATTTGAGATGGTGTTTGCGCTCTTTCCCGGCATGAAGTAATACCAAAGGGAATCACCCGTAGAACAGAGCCAGGTTCCCTTGTGGAAGTCCTCATGCGGAACGAATGCTGCCGTGATCTTCAATGCGACTTGAAATATTGCACTTCGCGTTCGTGCTTCCTGGCAGCTGACAACGAGCCGAAAGTTCCGAGGTTCCTGCGCTTTCCTGTCCGCGGATCCTTTTTCCGTGAATACAAGCGGAACTTTCCCGATCTTAATTTCCTGATCATATCCCTTTTTTATAGATGCCCGTTAATTCGCCCGTTGCCAGGATATGCCCTTGCATGGCCTTCAGCAGGGCTTGCTTGTCGGCTCCCTGGTTAAGAGACAAGGTGGTGTCCAGCGCATACACCTTGAAGTGATAATGGTGCGTGCCAGATGGCGGGCACGGACCGGTGTAGCCGGTGTCGCCCTTTCCGTTCTTGCCAACCTGGCCGTTCGCATTGCTCTGCTTTATGTCGCCCGGTGGAATGTTCCAGGCCACCCAATGATCGAACGGGCCGCTTACCGCGTCCGGATCTTCCACGATTACGGCAAGCGACCTGGCGCGGGACGGAATGCCCTTAATGGAAAGTGGCGGATTGATGTTCTTCCCTTCACAGGTATACTGCGAAGGGATCATTGCACCCGCATTGAATGCCGGGCTGGTGACCTGCAAAATAGTTGTTTTGATTATCGTTGTCATGGCAAATAGAATAAAGATGGTTTGGTGCATCGATATAAATTTTCTCAGCAACAATTCATTTTACAATGAGAAATATCATGCCAGCTTCGGTCCTCTTGTGAATTTCAGAGAAAATAAAACGTGGTTGTATTTTCGAGGTGGCATTGGGCAAATCTTTCCACAGCATTCGTGCATAAGAAAGCGTAATTTTGAACCGTTCTTTTCATGAAGGCAAAAAAAAATATCGTGGTGATAGGCGGAGGATTTGCCGGCCTTAACTTCGCCCGGCACATCGATGGCGGCCTGTTCAACGTGCTGCTGATCGACCGGGTGAACCACCACCAGTTCCAGCCGCTCTTTTACCAGGTGGCCACCTCGCAGCTTGAGCCGTCCAGCATCTCATTCCCTTTCCGCAAGATCTTTCAGAAAGACCCGCACGTGGATTTCCGCCTTGCGGAAGTGCAGGCGGTCCGGCCCGCGGAGAACCGCGTGGAGACCTCGGCCGGGAGCTTTCCGTACGATCACCTGGTGATCGCGTGCGGCTGCACCACGAACTTTTTCGGCAACACGGCATTGATGAAGAATGCGCTCTCGCTTAAAACCACGATCGATGCCATCCGGATCAGGAACCATATCCTGGTAAACTTTGAAAGGATCTATTCCGCACCAGCGGATGAAAAGGAGGCGCTGATGAACATCGTGATCGTAGGCGGAGGGCCCACGGGGGTAGAGCTGGCGGGCTCGTTCGCGGAACTAAAAAAGAACATTCTCCCGAAGGATTACCATGGTGTCGATTTTACCAAACTGAACATCTACCTGGTCGAAGGCTCGAACAAAACATTGGGCACAATGAGCCCTGTTGCGCAACAGGCATCGCGGCACTACCTCGAAAAAATGGGAGTTTCACTTATCTCCGAAGTCTTCGTGAAGAACTACGATGGCGAGCGGGCCGAGCTCAGCAGCGGTCGTAGCATCCGAACCAAAAATTTCATTTGGACGGCAGGTGTCATTGGCAACGTGCTGCAGGGACTGGACCCGGGCGTGATCGTCAAAGGAAACCGCATCAGGGTCGACCGGTTCAACCGGGTAACAGGCTATGCAAACATTTTCGCTCTTGGGGATATCGCACTGATGCAGACACCCAAATACCCGAACGGTCACCCGCAGCTGGCGAACCCCGCCATCAACCAGGCCAGGAACCTGGCCCGCAACTTCTCCCGCAAAGAAAAAGGAAAGCCGCTGCGCGAGTGGGAATACCGCGATCTCGGTTCCATGGCAACCATCGGCAAGAACAAGGCCGTAGTGGACCTTCCTTTCTGGAAGTTCAAAGGGTACGCGGCCTGGCTAGTGTGGACATTCCTGCACCTTATGCTCATCCTGAGCGTGCGGAAAAAGCTGATCATCTTTATCAACTGGGCGTGGAACTATGTAACTAAAGACACTTCCCTGAGACTGATCCTTTCCCAGAAGTGATCCCCCTTCTCTTCTTTAAGCCAAGCCCGCTTTTTTAATTATTAAAAGAGCAATTTCGGCTACATAAACCATTCATTCAACTAAATTCCGGAGATCAGGATCTTTTGCAAAATAGATTTGCGCAAGTAGAGAGATTCGTTTAAAAATTTTTTTCAAAATGAAAAAGATAAAAGAGATCATGAACCCTGCCCCGAAATGCTGCATGCAGAACGATACGCTGCATACGGTGGCCCGGATGATGCTTCAGAACAACATTGGCTCGGTGGCTGTGCTCGGGGAGCACAACACGGTTATCGGTATCATTACGGACCGGGATTTGACCCTGGCCTTTGCCCGCGAAGAAAAACGGCCGTTGGCCTCGCTCACTGTAAAGGACGCCATGACCCGTGAAGTGATTACCTGCACGCCCGAAGACAACCTGGAGACCGCGCTCAAGCTCATGCGCTCCAACAAGATCGGGCGCCTGCCCGTGGTGGACGGAGGGCAAAAGCTAAAAGGATTCGCACCTATCCCTTTTAGTATAGAATTTAAAGAGATTGGAAGACCTGTTTTAATTGTGATATAGGTGTAGAATTATCAAAACTTGCAATTAACTGTCCCTTCATAGTTCGATCTCTTAATTCGATTGTCTCATCACTGTGATTATATTTCAAAGCGTATCTTTTCCCATTAACGACCATCCACAGAACATTTGCAGTTTGTCCATTATATGTTCGTACTGCTATATCTTCCTCTTTTACCTTCCATATAATCGCTCCAGCAATTGCTAATGCGATTTCGTTTACATTTTGTCCATGATGTTCTGCTCTCTCCATTACCCCAGTGATATAGTCATTTAGTTTTCTTAAAGTTTGAATCGTTAGCGCCATATAATATTAATGTTTAGGATTTTCCCATTTATTCAGTTCATCCATGTATGATTTAAAACTGTTCATTATAACATCCTCAGTCAATGAAGATGGTTCGTAATACCCTAAAACTAAATCCGCGCTCTTCTCGACAATCCCATCTATGCTTGGGTATTGTATACACACCATTATTTTACCGTTGTATATCTGAGAAAAAATAAGAGCAGAAGCAGACTGTAATACAACTTTTCTATCTATAATTATTCCGCTAGGTTGAGCAGTCAAAACAAGATTCACCGATTCCCAATTTTTTGCCGAAATATTTTCCTGTACCAGAAAATGTTGGTTGTTTGCTTCTACCACTATTGCATCTAATGTGTCTTTTAATCTTGCTCTGGTAGCGTTTGTCCACAGGTCGCGCCTTTGATTAATGAGCTTAATGCGTTCATTGTACTTGCTCATACAATCATGTACTATTTCTGGATGGGTAAGTTTTCTAGCCATTAGTATATTTTTTAGTGTCCAAAGGTATGAAACTTTAAGTTATTAATTTTGCTCACCACAAAACTCATGACAAAGTTTTCTTTTGAAAAAATCACTTTAGAAATCTATTCTAATAAGATTTATGATTTTTATTTTCTCTATCATTTTATTAGAGAAAACAAAGAAAATGGAAATAAAATTCCTGTCGAGTTATTTGAAATGTTTTTTTCTTACATACGCCCATTTGAAGATATAGATAAGGAAGAATTAAATAAGTATATGGATAAAGTTATTGAGCTGGAAGGGCGATTTCAAAATCGGCATTATTTGTTTAATGGAAAACCAGAAGTAATAAATGGAGAAAAAATCCCTCTTGATTTATCTGGCTTATGCATGGAAGTGATTTGTGTTGCTGAAAAATTGATAAAAGAAAAGGGAATTACAAAGGAAAAATTCGCACCTGCTATCTTTGAAGCGATAACTGTTTATGTAACAAAGGCTGGCAAACAAAAATTTATTTTTAATTTTAAAAGATGGGCAATTACCGCGTTTGTCTGCATACAATATGGATTCCTTCCGGTTAAAGATAAAAATCTTTCTAATGAGAAACTCTTTCAAAGATTAAGAACCTTCCACTAAGAATAAAAAAAAAGAAAAAGCCCCGAATTATTTTCGGGGCTTCATGTGTAAACTCATCCCTTTCGGGATGCCAATGCCTATTACTGCAAAAGTACTAAAATTTTACAGTACTGAAAATTTTCAGTACTGTAAGATCACTACTTTTTTTCAGTAGTCCCTTCCTTGTTTTTACATTTTTATTTCCGAAACCTTTGAAAAAAAATTACAGGGGGTGTAAACTCAAGTGGTAGAGTTGCCAATGCCTATTGGATAGTTACGGGTTCGAATCCCGCCACCTCCACTTAAAAAAAAGCACCTGCGAAAAATTTGCAAGTGCTTTAAGGCGTGAGACCTGTACAAAGGTAGGAAATCCTATTGCCAAAAGTCAAGTAAAGCATTAAAAATATTCATGTGTTAGTTAACTATACAAAATAATTTGTATTGACGAAAACTTTTGCAGGCGCAACGAGATGAATTGTGCCTGCGCTTGCAATTATCCTGACCCTCCAGCATATTTTCGTATCACTATAACATATCAACCCATGCTGAATGGATTTATTCCAGATTCACAAAAAGTTCAACACGAAGGCTCGCTGCTACAAGCATCTGGAAAAGGTGCGCTGGGCCGGAAAGCCCGTCTGCCCGCGCTGCGCCAGCGATAGCATAACTCCCCTCAAAAGGCGAAAATTCTTCTACCATTGCAACAAATGCAACCGTGATTTTACCGTTCTGATGGGTACGATCATGGAGGGAAGTAAGCTGCCCCTGCCCAAATGGTTCTACCTGATCGGCCTGATGCTGCATTCCAGAAAGGGTATAGCGGCCATGAAGCTATCGAGCATGATGGGCGTTACCTATAAAACGGCATGGTATTCCGCCATGCGCGTGCGGTGCGCTATGGTGGAAGAAGCGGGCCAGGATTTACTGGAAGGCATTTTGGAAATGGACGAGGTTTATGTAGGTGGTAAGCCGCGCAAACGGTATAAGAAGGAGAAGAATGGTGTTGCCTACTTATCCAATGTTTCGACTAAGCGCGGACGCGGAACTAAAAAAGTACCCGTTGTTGGTATTGTTGAGCGGGAGGGAAAGAAACGAGTACGCATGGAAATCCCGGACAAGCTGAACCAGAAAACCATGCTGGCGCTGCTGAAGAAATATGTAAACACGGAAAAGGCCGTGATGATGACCGATGAAGCCGGATTCTACAATAAGTTCGAAGAAATTATTCAGCATCTAATAGTCACCCATAGCAAGGGAGAATATGTGCGCGGAGAAATATCTACCAATACTATTGATGGGATGTGGTCGATAATAAAGAACGGGGTTCGCGGGGAGTATCATGTATTGAGCAGAAAATACCTGCCCTTCTATCTGGCAGAATGGGCGTATAAGTATAACCGTAGAAGCAAGCAAGGGAAGGCAAAGGCATTTGATGAAACCATTGAGCGGGCGGTTGGCGATGAAAAGTGTCTCATTAAATACAAGCCGAAAAAATCACCTGACGAAATTGCGTATGGGTGTAAGGTGGGGGAAGCAGATGCCAAGAAACAAAAGCCTAAGCGAAAAAAACATAGACGCAAGCATAGCAAGAGGCGCAACCGGAAAAAAATGAAAATAAAACAGCGTAAAGCAAAATTCAGATCAAAAAAAGGCAAAAAGAGAAGATAAAATATTGCGCCTGCAACCGATTTTGTTGCGTGTATTTTTTTTTTGATCTTAACACGTAGTATACCTTTGTACCGTTTAGTTCATCAACATAAAAGCCATTATGTAAAGGAAGTTCGGCACCGCGGTCACCGAATTTTTCGAATTGCTCCGCTTTTAGCAGCCTATCGGGTTAACAGCCCGGAGCGTACTTTTAGCAAAAGTAATTCTATCCTCTGAGAGCATTTACCATAATGGCTTTTATACAGAACGGCCAGCATCAAGCTGGCCGTCTGTTTTTATAACCAATACAAAAAAATAACCGCTTGATATGATACACCCAAACGGTTGAAATTAGCAGAGGTGGAACGGGCTTTCAAAGCACCGCGCACTTGCCAGTTTAACCCAAAGGTATAAAATAATCAATAACTACATATATACCTGTTCTGGCGGCCAGTCGGGATGCGTTACCTTAATGAGAGCGCGGAGGAATGTCCCCTGTTTTGATCTGGCTTGGTTTCCATCTAATGCAGTTGAATACCCTGAGCCGAGTACCACTTCCTAAATTTCTGCATTAACCTTTTGTACTCGGCTTCAATTTTTGTTTTAGTCCAATCTGGATAATATATTTTCAAATGCTTTTTAATGTTTTCTTCTTTATTCAGAATGTGGGGATCGCGGAGTGATACCCGAAGAAATTGTTCGCGTGCTTCTTCTAATGTGACTGGTAGTTGCTTGGATAACTGTTCCTTTTGCAATTCAGCGAGTTCCTGAAGCGTCATTTTCTCTTTCATATTATTGCTTTTAGAGATTAGTTTATTTCCAAGTCTGTGATTTATTTTCCATTTTTTATATCTGTGTGGCCAGAAGCCACTGGCTTCGGGCCGTCTGGAGCGCGATTGGGCAGTATACCCTCTACGGTTTTATTGATGGCTTCTTTTTTAGATTTATCCCACAACCTCTTGAACTCGACATCTATTTCCCGCTCATCCCAATCGGGATAGTATGTCCGCAGCAGATGCTTTGTTTCGGCCTCCACATCTTTTGTACGGATACTGCGAATTTTTACCCTGATAAACTGCTCCAGCATTTCCTCTAATGTAACTGGCCGCTGTTTGGCTATTTCGTCAAATCCAAGTACCGTCATTTCTACAAAAGTTATATGAGGAAGTCTTTCTCTTATTTTTCCGAGTTCCTCATCAAATTCCTTTTCCAGCCCATGCTCTCTGGCTTTTGCTCTGCCATTTTTCATGCACAGGAATTCGTTAACGAGTTCTCTATGTTTCATAAGCAGAACTTTAATCCGATCATCAGCCCCATAACCGAATTATTATGCGAAACAGAACGGTTCGGATTTGTCGCATCCCATGTGTAATTTATGTTACCGATTGGATCGCGGAAGGCCGAACTCAAATCCTTCACATCTGAAAATCCGATCTCATAGTTGAACAGTATCGGCAGATACATCTTGTCGGATAATTTTACTTGCATCCCCACGCCAATTATTCCTCCCATGTCAGTCGATTTGAATGGCTGTGAAGTGAATGTAGCCGTAGTGATGGTCGAAGTCCCGTTTACAATATCCGTTTCCGTAATGGTTGATCCATGCGCCACCTGCGTGATATTAAAGTTATCCGAGCCAAGCGTATCAGAATAATCCGTTCCGATCATACTGTAATTTACTTTATAACTTGTGAGAAAGGCCAAGTAAATCCCAATCGAGCCGGAAAACGAAACAGCTTTTGACGGATCGGTATTAAAATGGAATTTCAATGGCAGCTTCAAATAGTTGAGCGCCCATGATTCGCTTATGGTATAGTTCATAGTATAGTTGCCATACCAAGCATCATAACCGTTTTCTGAGTGAAGTAAATCTTTATACTTCTGCCCCTGACTGGAATACAGTAATCCGAGCCCGATGCCGATGTTCTCTGTAAAATGATAATCGGCCTCAATGCCAGCCTGCATTGCGAATGTGAAACTTTTTTCAATGATCTGGTAATAGTTACTGTTCCATGTATACACGTTTTCTTTATAATCACCATGAACGGAACTGGCGGATGGCTGCGCGGTAACGGTTAAAGAGAATCCCTTTTGCGCCCAAAGAGAGTTCGACAAGCATATGCCAGCGCAAGTGAGCGCAAGCATGGTAACTTTTACATTCTTTTTCATTTGGTTTTGGTTTTGCCCCGTATGCCCCGCACAGGTTGTTATAAAAAATCAGCGTGGGACATTTAGCTAATGGTAACGAGGTACTGCGAAGCACCCTGAACCCAAATAACTAACGCCCACGCCTTTGCGCGAGCGATTAGTATTATTGTTGGGTTCAAAGTAATTTTCGCAGTTTCCGTTACCCGAATAAACTAACGCTGATATGTTATCTTATTATCTCTGTTTCTTGATGGAGTTTTGTGGTTTGTAAAACGAAAGTACACAAAAATTTGTAATTCTCCTTTCTTTTTATACTTTTACTCTACCACAAAACTCTAAACCCATGAAAACAGCGCTACTCTCGCTTTTTGTTTCATTTGCATTTACTGTAACCAAAAGCCAAAACCCCTGTTTGAGTTCATCTGCTATGCCATCAGGCAACAGTTGTGTGAATAACAATACTCTCGCGGGCCCAGAGGCATGGTTTTCATTTGTCCCAGATTCATCAACAATTGAAATTACGGTGACTAATTTTCCTTCATTGGCTCCGGGGCACATACATAATATTGCATTGTTCGAAGGCATTTGCCCTTTAAGCCTGTACCCTATCAGAGGAGATGAAGTTGGGGCACAAACAGATTCCATTCTTCAAATAAAGGTTGTTGATCTGATTCCCGGAATCCCTTATTATATCAATCTTTTGAGAGGGCAAGTTACTTGTCCGGGCTGCATAGGTGGAAATGCAATTTATAATATCTGTGTTCAGAACCTCCCTAAGCCTTTGATCACAGAAGCCAATGGGATAATAAGTCTTGATGGCAACCCATCCCATGTGAAGAATGAGATTATCATACGTATCAATAAACTATATTTAAAGATGAATGCCATCAATGATTTATCCAAACAGGATGCAGTGATCCCAGTATTCGTTCAGCCGGGCATGATCCAAAAAATGGCAAATCAGATTTTTAATGGAAATACGATTGGTTTAGGACAACTGCATTTGCGAAGAGTATTCCCGAATTTAACTTCAGCAGATTCTATTTCGGTAAGCCGTCAGGGATTTAATGTGCGGATTCCTGATTTCTGGGAAACATTTATCCTCACAATTCATGATACCATGAGTGTATTCAAGACAAGCCGCGGGCTGTGCAGGATAAACGGGGTACGCTATGCAGACCCAAATTATGTATGCGTCATTTCAAGTACTCCTAACGACAACTTTTATGCAAATAACCAAGCGGGGCTGCATCCAACACTCCCATATCCCAATGCTAATATAAACGCAGAGGGCGCTTGGGATATTGAAACCGGGAAATCCTTTGTGCGAATCGGAGTTTTTGATACTGGAATAGATCAAACTCATTCCGAACTTAATAATGGGAAGGTAGCGGGCGGGTTTAATTTCTACAGCAACTCCGCGCTCGGATCAACTTCCAATGATAATCAAGGTCATGGTACTAAATGTGCGGGTGTGATAGGCGCAGACAGAAATAATTCGATCGGTGTGGCGGGTATAGCAGGCGGAGATGCGGCAATGAGTAATCCGGGGTGTTCGATATATGATATGAAAATTGCGTCAACCATCATTGTCCCTTTAAGCAATGCTTCCAACGCAATAACAAGCGGAGCAATAAGTACTGGGAACGGTGGCTATGGATTGCATGTGATGAGTAATAGCTATGCAGCCACTGCTAACTTTTGGGGGAATGTTCCGGGAGGGTATGCTTTGCATGATGCCGTTAGGTTCGCTGATCAAAACGGAGTCATATTTTCAGCCGCCAGAGGAAATGATGGAACTACTACTCCCGGATATCCTGCATGCTTTCAGGATGAAATGGTAATTAATATCGGAGCGAACGGGACTGACGGAGAATATAAAGATGCAGGGAATGGCACTCCTAACTATTCGGCCAGCTATGGCGTAAATTTAGACGTGATCGCTCCGGGATGTGAAGAATTGGTTTATACAACATTGGTTGCTATCAATAGTTATACTCCATTTTCGGGGACTTCGGCCTCTACTCCTCATATTGCGGGAACAGCGGGCCTTATGCTAAGCCATGTTGATCAACCTTTCCCAACTTTATCAAATTTAACTATTGAGGATGTCGAAAACATTATGCAGCAAAGTGCCGTGGATAAAAATACTCCGGGCTACGATGATAAAACCGGATGGGGATTGCTGAATGCAACTGGAGCCATAAATAAGATCAAGAAGCCAGCATATAAAATACAGCATTTTGGAGTTGGACAAAATGCAACATCGTCTGTTTCCACTTCTTCAGACGGGGCAGGGCTTCTATTGTTTTTGCCTAATAATTTTCAATCTCTCGCTGCGGGTTATTATTATGCCGATAGGTATGCTGTTACTATAACACTCAACTATAATTTAAGCAGCCCAACCGATCAAATAATTTCCTACTGGCCCCGTTTTAGCTCAACATTGGGTTGGGCAAAAGCTAGCCCTGTTCCCACAGATAACTGGTGTCAAATCCTTTCAGCGACAAGTACGCAGGCCGTTTTGAGAACCTATATCTATAATTTTTATGCGGATGCTAGTGGACATTTAATAACCGATCCGTGGCTTCCTACCCAGTTTGGGGCTAAAGCGGCTTTGTCCATTTACACATTTGATCCAACATTATCTGGGGTAAGCAATATCAATAATGAAAATACAACGCTCTCTACTTATCCGAACCCTGCAAACAATGGCACCACAGTTAATGTAACCCTATCAGCATCGCAGAATGTTTCTTTAGAATTTTTTGATGTGGCTGGGCAGCTTGTTAAAACTATCATGAAGGGCAAGTTGGCAACTGGTGTTCACAGCTATGAATTGCCACTTACAGATGTTGCAGAGGGTACTTATTTTATTCGACTTTTGACAGAAGAGAAAATATGCTCTAAAAAACTTGTCGTCATTAAATGAGATTAGGAAAAAAAATATCTTATATATCCTGTGTTTTCGGATTACTGTTCTTTCAATGCACTAAGGATAGGGGAATTCTATTGGATACTGGCGCGTGCCAAGACCTTCCCCCTTCCACTAGCAGCTTTGGTTATCAATACCAACAACCAGAAATTTCATACAATGCTCCATGCTTCAATCCATCAAACCCTAACGAGATCATCTATGTGCGCGGACATTATTCAACCGGAACTTCGGAACTGCGCAGATATGATTTAATAACTCATAAGGACACGATCTTATGTACAAATATCTGGGAAAACCCAAAGTGGGGTAAAAACGGATGGATCGTTTTTAACCATGCAGATAATCAAGTTTGGAAGATCAAATGCAATGGAGATAGCTTAACTCAGATGACTACTCAGGGCGGTCTTGGTGCTGTCTGGAACGGGGCCGGGGACAAGATAGCATATTGGAATCAAATTTCATCTACATACTATACCTACATTATGAATCCAAGCGGGATATATTTTGATACTCTGCTCTATCCAGACGTTTTATACCGAGGAGCATGGTCGCCAGATAATCTTAAATTGGGAACTGCCTATAGTGGTAATGTGGCCTACATCGACCTCAATAATAAAATGATCCATTCCTTTAATTCTGCTGGTGCAATTTCTATAAATGGCATGGACTGGCTTCCAAATTCACAGACGATCATATGGTGCAGTGACAAGGGAATGTTTCGAACGGACATATCCACAAACACTACAAAAAAATTGAAAAGCGGATGTTCGAGTAAAATCTATCTGTGGCCCAGCGTGTCTTCAGACGGAAGTAAAATTATTGTCCAGCGCATAGATCAGAATCTGATCGGAGATAATACGGTATTTAGTGAGAGTCATCTTTATACCATGAATGTAGACGGAACTGGGGAGAAAAAAATAGAGTGATTCCTACTTAATGTTCGTCTTTAGTTATGACTATTGTTAGATGTTTTAGAGACTAAACAATACCTCTAATTTCTATACTAAAAGGGATAGGTGCGAAAGGATTTGTAACGCTCACCGGCATGGTGAACAGGATTTACGGCACACCCGAAGACAAGATCCAGTATTCGGGAACTGAAAATGTGATTAAAACGCTTTATTCCCTTGGCGAGCGTAACGAGCAAGCGTTCGTTGCCGTGTAGGGAAAAAATTTCCCGCCCGCCCCGTAAGGCGAAGGGGAATTTTTTAAAAATTATCGTTCTTTAACTTCGTTCTTTGCATAAACCTTAAACCCTGGTTCCGAATGGACCAGGGTTTATTTTTTGCCCGAACCTGATGATCCAGCCTTCAACTTCCGGGCTTGGGCTATTTATCCGGCCGGTTGAGCCATTTTCCCGTCCATGGAAATACGGGTAACTATTTTTGCTGAAAACAACTGCATGGACATTCGGGTAAAAGTAGGTGAGCGTCTCCGCTTCCTTCGGAAGAAACAGGACCTCTCACAAGCACAGCTGGCTGTGAAATGCGAACTCGACAAAAGCTACCTTGCCAGCATTGAACAGGGCCGCAGGAATGTTTCGATCGTAAACATCGAAAAGATTTCCCAGGCGCTGGGCATTACCATTTCGGATTTCTGTAAATGGGAAGCTGAATCCTGACCCTACTTGATCAGCGAGACATGCCCGATGAACTTATGCTGATGAGAAAAGGTATCGGATAAGCTCACTTTCCAGACGTAAACATCCTGCTGTGCAAGGCTAGCGCCTTTATTCGCGTGGCCATCCCATCCCTCGAACGGGTTGTTGGTCTTGAAGATCATATTCCCCCATCTGTCAAATATCATCATCTCGTACTTGGTGATGTCCACTGCATTCCATTTAGGAAGGAACACATCGTTCTTTCCATCCGCATCGGGCGTAAAGCTGTTGGGCGCATAAAAAGCAAAAACATCATCAATGTGAATGGTCTGCTGGATCGTATCGATGCAGTTGCCGTTGCTTACGATCAGTGTCACCACATAGGTTCCTGTATCGGAATAGGTGAAGTTAGGATTCTGCTGCGATGAAGTGGAATTGTTCGGATCGCCAAAATTCCAAAGCCACGAATTCACGCCACCTGTGCTCATGTCTGTAAAATGCACAGTGGGAGCCAGTATGTCGACCGGTGTCGGGCTGGCAGAAAAGTTAGCGACCGGCTGCGCATACACTGTCACCATGTTATTGTGAACGGTCGTAGCCGTACAGCCATTGCCATCGGTCACCGTCAGCTTTACGCTGTATGTACCCGGGATGCTGTAGCAGTGCACGGGATTGCATTGGGTGGACGTATTCCCATCCCCAAAATCCCAAAAGCATGTCACGGAGTTAGCCGTAGTGTTATTGAAGGTAACGCAAAGTGTCTGGCAGCCCGTAGTGTCCGTTCCGGTGAACGTAACGAGCGGGGGCGTATTCACATTAGTAACTGTTACGGTTGTTGTGATCTGGCATCCGTTCACATCCGTTACCTGGCAGCTGTACGTGCCGGGGGCAAGGCCGGTGGCGGTGCTTGTCGTCTGCCCCGAAGGTGTCCACAGGTACGTGTACGGAGAGCTCCCGGTAAGTACGTTAACAGTAGCGGTCCCATTGCTGTTGCCGCAGCCGGCCGGAACGGTCGAAGTGCTTACCGAAAGATTATTGGATACCGTGATCGTTACCGTTGCGGTAAGGTTCAGCGGCCCGCTGCAGGTGTTGTTCACCAGCTGGGCGGTGTACGTGGTGGTGGACGTGGGACAAACGTTAGCGGTGAGGTTGGTGCTCACCAGGTTATTGTTCGGATCATACCATCCGAACGTATATTGAGGAGCGCCCGTGGGTGTCCAGCGGTATGCATCATTGGATACGGTCCACACGGAAGGATAGTTTCTTCCCGGCACGACAACCGCCTGCGTTCCCATCGCATCCTGCACGGCTTCGATGGCTGCGCCCCCGTTCCACGAATTACAGGTAGGTTTGTTCTGAATGTATACATCAATAATGTTCGTGGTCTCGTACAGCACGATCTGCTGCGTTGCGATCAGGTTGTTGCACGAGAACATGGGCACCTGGTACCAGGATACCACGAGGTATCTGCACGGAGCCGTTCCTCCCAGGAGGTAATAGGTTTGTCCTCCCACGCTGGGGTCGATGTCGTGCCACGGGCTCATGATGCTGTTCATCAAATCGGTGGGGTTGTTGGTGGGCACCGCTGCATTTATCGGCCACGTGTTGTAATTGTTCGCGTTCGTAATATCAAAGTTCACGATGCCGTTCGATCCTACTACGCATTTGCTGTATGTATTGCCATAGAACTCAAAGCAGAAAGGCAGGTTGACCGTATCTGAAAATTCATCGTCAATGCCGATCAGGATCGGGTTCCCGGAATTAAAGGAGAAAGGTGTGTATGGAATACTGCTCACCGAATAGGAGGTTGTGGCCACAGATCCCTGCACGGTTGCAGAAATATTTGTGCAGCCTCCGCAAATGGTGGTGTTCCCCGATGCAGTCAGTGCCGGGCAAGCACTTTGCCCCTTCGACCGGACAGAGCTGAAAGTGCACATTCCAAGCAAAAACAAGTATATAAGGTTACGCATTGTTCTATTTGTCCTTATTATATAGACAATACCTTGATTCTAAAGGATGCACGGTTTTTACTTCTAAAAATGGCTTTTTGTTCCATTTTATTTGATGAGTGTCACGTGTCCTACTAATTTATGTTTCTGACCCATGACATCTTTGAGCTCGATCATCCACACATACACATCTTCCTGTGCAATATCCTTTCCCCCGTTTGCCCTTCCATCCCAGGCCTTTCCCCAGATCTGTGAGTACCAGATGTTGTTACCCCATCTGTCGAATATCCACATCTCGAAGTTGTTGGGATCGATGCC
>JACXTT010003349.1_pt1 | contig 24755 bp, 24 predicted proteins | sample 9270951 | NCBI WGS metagenome assembly JACXTT01 (sample SAMN15532306, study PRJNA645909) | rock metagenome | isolation source: weathered quartz diorite | place: Puerto Rico | collected 2017-06-21
AAGACGCCGCTTTTGCGCAGCTCGCCCGCGAGCGTACCGTGCGTCACCCTTTGCGCACCTATCTTTGGCTCCCCGCCGCTCGCGCTATGACCTTATGGTTTTCTCCGCGCATCGAGCGCTTGCCCTATTCCGGCCACGTTTTCCCTCTCGCGCAGACCTGGGAAGACGATCCCGTCGATCAATCCATCACCATACTTTTCGTCGTGTTGAATATTGTCTACGTGACGCTGGCCTTTTGGGGTGGTTTCCGCCTCTGGCGGCGCGCTCCGAGCGTGCAGCCAATCGTCCTCTTCTTCGCTGCGTTTCTCCTGCTGCGCACAGCTTTCCTCACCACCGTGGAAGCTCCGGAGCCCCGCTACACGTTAGTTTGCTTCTCCGTCCTCATCGCTCTCGCCGCCCAGCTTTTCGCTCGGCATTCGGTCAACACCTAGCCCGGAATATCGAATCTCTTATGGTGGCGCAGCAGCTCAAGTAGCCAAGACTTTTCAGGGGATTTGCCGGGGGAAGCATTCCCGAGCGTGTGTTCCGTAATCGGTTAGAAATTCGAGATTCCTTTGCTACCTCTCCTCCACCGGCTCAGGATGAATCGTCACCCGCGCAATCTGTGGAAATTTCTCCTTCACGCGATCTTCCAGCGCCGCGGTCACATCGTGCACTTGCGTAATCGGCAGCGCTCCCTTCATGGTGCAATGGCACGAAACCAGTATCCGGTGCTCCACTTGCCTTACCCGCACGTCGTGGCAATTCACGAGTTCGTCGTACTCCGCGGGGAGAATATTGATGAATTCCTCTATCATTCGCGAAAGTTGTTCCATCTCCCCGATGCCTGCGTCGGGCGTGGCGATGTGCCTCCCCAGCGGCTCGATATGAATGTTCACATCCGCCGAGCCGCCCCGGATGTTCAAAATTTCTTCTTCCAGCTCGCTCGCCTGCCGGTGCGCGTCACGCAGGCTCAAGTTCTCGTCCACTTCCAGGTGCAGCTCGATGAACATCTTCCCGTTTTGCTGTGATGCGGTTACGTCGTGAATCGCCAGGCCCTTCCTCTGCGCTACCGCTCGAATCGCTTCAAACAAATGCTCACCCCGCGGGGCGCGGGGTTCCGCGTGCACCATCACGTCCGACGGCACAATCTCCCCGATGCGCTTCTCGATGGCGTTGCTCAGGACATGCACCTGTTCAAGGCTGGCGGTCCGTGCCACGCTCACCGTCGTGTCCACGAAATGGCGGTTTCCGGCGCGCCGCACTCGTACCCGGTCCACGTACAGCACGCCTTCGATCCGCGCCACGGCACGCGCGATTTCTTGCTGCAATCCCACGGGCGCCGCGTCCAACAGCGCATCAAGCGTCCGCCGACCTAGTAGCGACCCCACCCACAAAATCACGCCCGCCACTACCAGTCCGGCGAGTGCGTCTGCGTACACCAGCCACGGCATGTTCCATGTCTCGCCTGCCCAAACCAGCGTGATTCCCCCAATAACTACGATCGTGCTCCACACGTCGGTGGAAAAATGCAGCGCATCGGCTTCCAGCGCCTCGCTCATGTATTTCTTGGCCGCGCTTGTCAACGTGCGGGCCCGTGTCAGGTCAATCCCCAACGCAATAAGCAGTATCACTATCGCCTTCACGCTGGGTTGAATGTGCACCGCGTGGAAAAACAATCGATGGAAGGCTTCATAGATGACGTACAACGCGGTCAGCAGGAGAAGACCGGTCTCAACAAACGCCGAGAAATTCTCGAATTTTCCGTGTCCGTAAGGATGATTCTCGTCTGCCGGCTGGTCTGAAACCCGAACGGAAAGAAATGTGATCACCGCTGCGAGCAAATCAAGCCCCGAATGCAGCGCCTCGGACAACACGCCCAGGCTTCCTGTCCGTAGCACCAGAAAAGTCTTCAGGGACACCAGTAGCGCAGCCGATCCCACGCTCAGCAGCGCCGCCCGTTTCTTTTCCTTGACTTCTTCGCTCACCGCATCGCCCTCGCTGTCTGCCTAGACTACCTCATCTCCACTGCGACGTCAGGGCGTACTGACCCCCAGATCAACGGCATAATTACTCGCACCGGCCTCCCGACGATTTGAGAGGACGTCATTCAGATCTATCTCAATGATTTTGAGGACTTGCTTACTGAAGCAAGACAGTGAAGGCGAATCTTCGCAGGCGATTCCTAACGCAGAGCGCCAAGAAAATCCTTACAGTGCATTCAGCGGAGGCGCAGGCAGCAGCGGCAGCCGCTTGGGTTCGCCCCGCGCTCCCCGCACTTCCACTTCATCGAACAGCAGGGAGGGCGCCACGACCGAAGCAGGCAATCCCCCGTTCGCCGATCCGAACGCACCTAGCGCCGTCCCGGCGAATCCGTTGACTTGGCTCTGCATGTAGTTGTAGACGAAATCGTCCTTGCCGATGCCCGCGATATTTCGCAGCGCGCGCGAGTTCAGTCCCATGATCCGCGAACCCCGGATAATTTCTTCGTGGCCGTCCTCGGCATAAATTTTGTAGACCAACAAAGGCAAGCGGTCACCCGTGCCGGCCCCGCCGCCAAAGCTAGCCAGTAGCTCCGAAAAGTCTTCCTGATGCAGAAAACTCAGCGTGGGATTGTCCATTTTCCGCACAATCAGGCAGTACGGCAGCTTTTCCGAACGGCATTCCTCGAGAAATTTCTTTTTCAAATCCGCGGGAGAAAGCGTTTCTGCCGAGCTGAAAAACAGATTGCTCATCGTGGGCTTTGCATCGTTCAAGAACGCCGCGCGTCCGTGACCGTTGGATTTATCGGAATCAGGTCCCGGCCGGCGCGACATCAGCAGCTCTTTAAGAACGCCGTTCTCCACGACGCTGACTTTCTCTGCTGGCACTCCTTCTTCGTCCACCGCAAATCCGCCTATCAACCGCGTACCGTGGAATTCCTTTGCGCTGGGATCGTCAACGAGGGTCACGCTCGCTGGCAGCACCCGCGCGGCAATTTTCCCCGTCCAATCACTCTTTCCGCCCAGCCCGCTCAATAATTGCTCGACGACCGGCTGGAAAGCGAGCGGAGGTCGCGCGCCATTCATGGCCGGCCCTAGAATTTGCGCGAGCAACGGAGTAGCGGCGCGCGCTTCAAAGAGCACGGGACCCGTATAATCCTGCGCCGTGGGCGCGGCGCGCAGGGCCATCAGTTCGCTGCCGGCGACGTTCAGATTTTTTCGAACAGTGTCTACCGAGGGCAGATCCACTGGTTTTGCGGCATATGCCGAATAGAAATTGTTCAGCGGCGTGCCGTCCTCGGCCAGGGTGTTGAGTCCCGCTTCGACTGCCGCGAACGACCGGTTAGAACGGATCTCCGTGCCCTCGCTTGTGAGCAGGTACTCCGTGGCGTAGACGAGATAATAGGTGACTCGCGATTCGTACACCTGGGGGAAGGTGCGGAGCGCCGAGGAAGTTTCCCGTGCCTCTTGATCCCAGTTGCGGTCGGTCCAGTCCGGTGCTACGAGGGGCTCGATGTGTTGGACGGGCTCTACGCGCGAAAAATCATCGATATCGGATTGCCGCGCCAGACTGCTAAGGTAGGCCTGTTTCCGCGAATACGTTTCCACTGCTTCCTTAAATGCTTGATCGGTCGCGATCCACAGGTCCTGCCGCAAGGAATTGTAATCGCGGTCAATTCCCACCGAACCTGTCGAGCCTATGAACCCGCGGAAGGCATCTTCGCTGATGAAATTCGAACTGTCGAGCTTGTAGGCGCCGACACGCGCCTCCACGTTCATGAAGCGGTTGCGCGTACGGGTGCTGGAGAGCAGCGTTCCGAACTCTGCGACCACCTCGCGTACTTCTAGATCCAGCAATCGGTACTCGACAAAGTAAGGTCGCACGGGTTCATTCCGGTCGGGAATCTTGAGCTCGAGGCGCGACTTCGAACGAGCCATTTCATCGAGCATGGCATGCAACGTCTGATCGTTGTCGTTAGGGGCCTGCGCTTTGGCGATTACGCTACCACTCGCCGCCAAGCTAAGCAGGACCAGTACGGCGATTGCCCGCGCGCGCTTCATAGTTGGCCTCCGGTTTTCACCGTGTCATGCGCGGGCGGTGGCAGGATGGGCGGGCGGTCTGTGGAAGTCTCTTTTTTCTGCACTTCCAACTCGGAAGTCAAAATCGCGGGCGAAGCCGCCGCCACCGGAACGGACCCCGATTCCGCGCCGCAATAGCCGTTAAATACTTCCGGCGTATCGCCCGTGGCCACGATCTTGGTCAGGGCCGCGAGTGGTGTTCCAACGATATCCACTCCGCGCACCAGCTCATCGGGGCGGCCATCCGGAAAAACCTTGTAGACCACGAGGGGCAGCACCTGGAACGCTTGCGGCTGGCCGCGTCCCGTGAACGTAAATCCGCCCGCGATGTCGTCGATAAGCAGGCCAAAAGGCTTGCCTTGGGCCTTGATCAATTCGATCAGCTTGGCGCGGAGCTGTGCATTCGTCATTGTCTTGCTGCTTTGCACGATCAAGTTTCCCTGGCGCGAAACCGGAGCCGCTCCCAGCTGCCGCCGGCCGTGCCCGTTCGAACGGGGAAACCCGACAAGCGGCGACCGGGACATCTCGAAATTTTTTAGCACGCCGTGATCCACCAGCGTCACGCGCTGCGCCTGAACGCCCTCATCGTCGAATTGCAAATAGCCCAACAAATCCTGCGAACCAAGCTTCTTCATCGTGGTGTCATCCACGATGCTCAGGAACTCCGGCAAAATAGGCTCGCCGACTTTTTTCGCGAACGTCTGCCCCTCGGCAACGTCCTTCTGGCGGTGGCCTTCCGCGCGATGTCCGAACACCTCGTGGAAAAAGACCGCCGCCGCGCGGCCGGTCAAAAGAGCCGGACCCACGCTCGGATCATTGATCGGAGCCTTGACCAGGCCTTCGATCTCTTTGCGCATCGAAGCTTGCGCAGCAGCGACCGCATTGTCGTCGGGAGCGTCGCTGGGGTTCACCCAGTCAAAATTGTAGAACCGATCGATGTCCATCCCGTCGGGGGCTTTGCCCTGAATGAACAATTCCAGGCGGTAGCGAATCTGGCCAAACTGCAACTGGGTGCCTTCGCTCGTAAACTGGTAGACGTTCTGCGCTTGTGCCGTGAACGTAACAATGGAATTGATGATGGCCGTCGAATCGCGAAAGATCGCGGTGTACGCGCGCACTTTCCCTTCCCACGGCTTGCGGTCGACCGCAATCGATGCTTGCGCGCCGATATAGGTATGCGGCTCTTCGTGGGAAAAATCGGGCGCGCTTCCTTCGGCGCTGTCGACCTTCACTTCCTTGCCAGTTTTGATCTTGATCAGCTCTTCCGCCGCGCTGCGGTACTGCTTGTCGGTTTCGAGCCAGATAGCCCGGCGCAGAACGGCTTCGTCATCGTCGATCGGCACGGCGGTGCCCGGCCCGCCGCCTTCCGAGCGTCGTTCGCCGACTTTGTGGGTGTTGTCCAGTTTGTAGCTGCCGGTCCGGACGAAGACTTCCAGCCAGCGGTTTCGGTTTTCGTCGCTATTCAGCAGGGCGCCGTTCGAACCCGATACGTTTACCCGCAGCGAATCCGTAATGGTGTATCCGATGTAGTACGCCGGCGGGTCTTGCGCGCCGAAAGTCCTCTTTGAACGTTCCAGTTCCGCTTGCATGGCCGCGAGAAGCGGCGAACGTTTCGCTTGCGCATCGGGAGGGAGTGCCCGCGCTGGGGGCGCCGTCAAAGGAGCGAGTGCGGTGACCAATCCCAGCGTCCAGAGGAGTGGTGTTACACGACTGCGGATGAAAGTGTTCAACGGTAGCCTCACTAGCTATTAGACGAGCCCGCGAATCATTCAGTGTACGACACCCTCGCGAGGCGCACAAACGGGTGGTTGCCGTTCGGCCAACAGTTCTTCGACGTCTCTTTAACCCGAAGCGTTGCATCACGCGCAAGTCTTTGACGAGGGCAGGCCGGGAACCCCGCGGTCGCTCGGCGCTACTTGGAACTGAGGTTGAAATCGCTCGCGAACTGCGCGTGCCTGGCGGTTCATAGAGGAGCAGAACAACAGCAAAAAACCGCGGCGGCCATGTCGTCGTATTGCTCCTGGCCACGTGTAAAGTTTTCGATACAAGAAAAAATGCGTTCGAGCAAATCATTGGGCGAGAGATCGCGGTGAGCCTCGCATAAAGCCAGCAGTCGTTTGCTCCCAAACTCCTCATCGCGGAGGTTGCGCGCGTCCGTGATTCCATCGGTGAAAAACAGGACAGAATCTCCGGGCTCCAGGCGTATCGAAGACGTTTCGTATCTTGCATTGGCGAACAACCCGGGTGGTATGCCCCCAAGATCGATAAAGTGGCAATCCTCCCGCCTGGAAAGATGCAGTGGAGTGGGCATTCCCGCGCTGGTGATGCGCATTCCCCGGCTTCGAGGATCGTAGACTGCGTATTGGAGGGCGCAATGGCGGCGGGGCGTGCCGCGTAGCAACAGGCGTTTATTCAGAAGGGATACGACGGCATCAGGCATCTGGCCGGTCTTGTGCACTCCGCGCAAGGTCCCGACTGCAAGCGCGGCATACAACGCTGCGGGAAGGCCCTTCCCGCAGACGTCGCCCAGATAGACGCCCACGGTTCTATCCGTAAGCTCGAAATAATCCAGGAAGTCGCCCCCCACTGTGGCTACCGGCTGGCACTCGTGCGAAACGATCACGGTGTCGGTGCGTAACGATGCTGGCGGCATCATCATGCTCTGAAGGGCCCGAGCCTCCTTGAGTTCCTCCTCACGCAGTTTCTCAACGGTGTGAATTTCTTCGGGCGTCATCAATGTGTTCATGCGGTTGTCCAAAGGTAGAGCGTTACACCGGGAAGGGTAACGGCGTTAAATCAAGTCTAGCAGAATATCAGCACGGACACGGCGATCTGCGGGCGGAGGTTGCTCCGTTCTACACTAAGCTTCCTGAAATTCTTGCGTACGACAATCCCGAGGGTGACAATCAGTTCATGCGCGCCCTCGCTCTTCTCCTAGTCGCAGCGATAATCCTCTTCGGTGTGTACCAGTTTTACCTGAAGAAGCTGCCGGTGACCGACCAAGGCACGGCTCCCACGCAGGCCATCAGCCTGACAGGAGTGCGCACAGATCTTCTGAAGATCGCCGAGGCCGAGCGCGTGCACATTGCGACAAATGGCAACTGCGCAACGCTCGACGAACTTGTTTCCTCCAATTCCCTTTCCATGGCCAGGCCGGAGCGCGACGGCTACTCCTATTCGATCCAATGTTCGGGCAGCGACTTTACCGTCTCGGCGCAACACGCTCCCGCCCCTCCAGGTTCTACGATTCGCTACCCCAATCTGGCCGCAGACCAGACCATGGAAATCCACGAAGTAAATTAGCCGCAATTTTGACCGCCGGAGCACACAAGGAATAGGTCGCCTCCGATAGCGCCGTCTTGTACTGGCGGGGAACTTCTCGTGAGTTCTTCTCGTACCTACAACTGACAACGGTCCCCCAGTACTTTGCGCGCTACGGCGCATCAAAAAAAAAGGAGCACCTATATGGGTGGCGATTTGATTGGTTTGGCTGCGGTTATAATGACTCTCGGGATTCCCCTTGGCGGCCTTTATACCTACTACCACGTGCGCAAGTTGCGCACCGAAGAGCGCCTTGCGGCCATTGCTCGCGGCGTCGAAATTCCGATGGAGCCCGAACTTACGCAAGCTGCGCGGTCCCGGCGGGCGGGCATTCTTCTGGTCACGGGAGCTCTCGGCTACATGTTGACTTTTGCCTTGATCGCGCGGATTGAGTCCGAGCCTGACGTTTGGACCGCGGCCGCATTTGGGGTTATCCCCCTGGCGGTGGGCATCGGCTACTTCCTCGACGCTACTCTAATCCGGCGCGACCTGCGCGCCCCCAGCTAACCCGCTTTTCTCAAGGCAAGATCGCGGCGGACATTAACTCGGCCGTTGATTTAGAAGAGAGCGCGTATCCGCAGGTACTTGTAGGGGCGCGGCATCCTGCGCTCCAGCCTGGCAACCCATCGACGCAATAGCCCACGATTCGCGCAGGGCTAGCAATTCCTGCCGTTCGCTGTTCACGGGGTGCGTTTCTGGTCCATGACGAGCACACCTGCTTCCGCGTAATTTGCAGGTGGCAGATCATGAAACGCGACGTGGATATTCTCGCGTTTGGCACGGCCGTCCTCCATCAAGACTTGCGTGACTCGCTCGGCGATTTTTCTCTTCTGATCGGGGGTGCGTCCCTCGACCCACGTAATCTGCACATGCGGCACAGGCAGTCCTCCTTTGAACGGTTACATTCCAAGAACTGGCTCGGAAAACTCAGGCATTCTATCCGGCGTCCGGCTTTGGGGAAAGCCGGATGCCCCTGTGTTACACTCGGCGAATGCATCCCGCCATACCGCATCTCATAGAACTACAGCGCGTGGACCTGCAGACCGCCGCCCTTCGTTCCGAGCTCGACAGTTTTCCGCGCCGCATCCGCGAAGCGGATTCGAAGCTCAATGGCGCGCGAACCGCGGTTGCGGCGGCGAAAGAAGCGCTCACCAATCCGCAGAAGGAGCGCAAGAAATTCGAGCTGGACGTCGAGCAGTGGAAGGACCGCGCCCGCAAGTACCGTGATCAGAGCGGAGAGGTGAAGACCAACGAAGCCTACCGGGCTCTCCAACACGAAATCGCCAACGCGGAAGCGGAAGTCGCCAAGGCTGAAGACCGCCAGCTCGACGTCATGATACTGGTGGAAGAGGCGGAACGCCGCGTGAGGTCCGCTGAAGCATCACTCAAAGAGGCGGAACGCGAGGTCGCCTCGGAACGCAAGGAAATCGAGGCCCAGCAAGCCGAGAAGAAGAGATTACTGGAAGCGGCCCTTGTGGAGCGCGAGACCTCTTCGGCACTCGTGCCCGAGGATTTGCGCGAGCTCTATGCCCGCGTCGGCAAACGGCATAACGGCACAGCTCTGGCAGAGGTCCGTGCCGAGCAATGTCGCGGCTGCGGCATGCGCGTCCTTCCCCACATTGTTCAGGCGCTCCGCCAGGAAGCCAACGAAGAAATCTATCGTTGCGAGTCCTGTGGCCTTATCCTCTATACACTCGAGCCGGTTACGGCGCCAAATCCCGGCGCCGCTTCCGGCTCTGCCGTTTCTTCGGCTTCCAGTTCCTCCTGATGGTTAAGCGTCAACAATCCCCCCGTGGTGCCGGTCTCTTCGCGGACACACCGCACGAACCTAAACCCGCGCCTGCCGCCCATCGCGCCAATATTGATGGCGGCTCACGCGGAAATCCCGGTCCGGCTTCGTACGGCGTAGTGATTCGCGATCCGCGCGGCGAAATCGTGGCGAAACTCAAGAAGTATATCGGGCGTATGACCAACAACGTGGCGGAATATTACGGTTTGATCGCTGCCATCGATTATGCAAAATCGCACGGCATCCGCGCGCTGCGCATCGAGAGCGATTCGGAATTGCTGGTCCAGCAGATGCGCGGGCGTTACAAGGTGAAAAGCGCGGATTTGCTGCCGCTGTTCGAACGCGCGAAAAAAATGTCGCAGTCTCTCGAATCGTTCCGCATCGACCACGTCTACCGCGAGCAAAACCGCGAAGCCGATGCGCTTGCAAACGAAGCCCTCGACGAAACGAGCGGAGCACCGAATACATCCAGTTCCCCCTCAAAAGCCAAAGTGAGCACGGGCAATCCCGGGCCTCGTCGAATCCGCGCTCGCTTCCGCGGTGGAGTTCTTTATCTGCTCGAAGACGTTGATCTGCCCGACGGAATCGAAGTGGAAATTCAACTCCACCTGCTTCCCAAACCTTGAGCCGCTCTACTTCAAAGCGTAGGAGCGGTACAGAGTGTCACGCTGAGCGGGGATGAAGCCGGCGTCGGAAATGATGCGGCGCAGCTCGCTCTCGTTGGTCCGGTTTTTGACGCCCGCGGCGAACACCACATTTTCCTCAATGAGGATGCTGCCCACGTCGTCGGCGCCGAATTGCAATCCGACCTGGCAAACTTTGATTCCCGGCGTCAGCCAGCTTGATTGAATGTGATCAATGTTGTCGAGATACAGGCGGCTGACGGCCAAGGTTTTCAGGTAATCGACCGCGGTCGTCTCCTGCACTTTTTTCCCGAGCGCTGTGTTTTCCGCTGCAAACATCCAGGGTATGAAGGCAGTGAACCCGCCCGTGTCCTCCTGGATGCGGCGCAACCGTTCAAGATGGTTCACACGGTGGCGCAGCTCCTCGCCGCAGCCGAACATCATCGTGGCGGTGGTTCGCAAGCCCAGGGAATGCGCGATGCGGTGAACTTCTTCCCATTCGTCGCTGGTGCATTTCAAGCGCGCGATTTTTCCGCGGATTTCGTCGTCCAGAATTTCCGCGCCCCCGCCAGGGATCGACTGCAACCCGGCGTCCATCAGACGCTGAATAGTTTCGCGCACGCTGATCTCGCTGACTTCCGCGATGCACAGGATTTCCGGAGCGGAAAAGCAGTGCAGATGCACTTGCGGATAGCGCTGCTTCAAGGAGCGCAGCAAATTCTCGTAATAGCCGATTTGCAAATCCGGGTGCAGGCCACCTTGCAACAGGATTCCCGTCCCGCCGAGCTCCAGCATTTCCTCGATCTTCTGATAGATCGTCTCGAACGATAGAATGTAGCCGTCCTTGGCGCCGAGCGGCCGGTAAAATGCGCAAAAAGAACAATACTCCGTGCAGAAATTCGTGTAATTGATGTTGCGGTCGATCTGGTAGGTCACAATGCGCGGATCATTCTTCTTTAGTCGCGTTTGGTGCGCAGCCATGCCAATGCCAATCAGGTCATCGGATTGCATCATCTCGAGCGCTTCTTGTTTCGTCAGTCCCACGTGTTTTCCTTCGATGGTCTTTACTTATTCCAGCCGATGTGCCATGCCAACTCGAATTCCCGCTTTGTTGCGTCGTTCAATTTCGCCGTTCATTGCCGCGCGGAGACGTGCAATCCTTCCGGCTTTCTTTGCGCCCATTCGATGGGTTTCGCTCCCGGAATTAAACCAAGCCGCGCCGCCTTCTGAAAATAAAGTTCGAGCCCTCGCTGATTCTCCGCGTCGAGAGTGAAGTCAATATTTTCTCGCAGGTACGATTCGAGCCTTTGCGCAGGCAATTCCAGCTCGCGCGCTGCCTCGCGGGAGATTTCTGCGATGTGCTGCATACCAAAATCCCGAGAGGCGGCAAAATCCGCAGCCACTTCCGGAGTCACGGCATCGCGCCTCGCCGCCCAAATCGCGAGAACCGCCGGGAGTCCCGCAAATCGCTTCCACTCGCCCACCAAGTCGTATACGTAGAGGATTTCTTCACCCGTGATACCCAGCGTCGCCGCTTGACAAATAATTTGCCCATCTAGGCCCGCGCGGCCGCCCCCTTCCGCCGCGACCGAAATTCGCAGCGCAGGATCACCAATCAACATCGCCGCGTCGGCCTGCTCCAACATTCCCCGTACATCGGGCGACTTTTCGAAAAGTTCAGGCCGGATCTCCCAATGCTCCGCGCAGAGAATGCGGGTAAGCGCCTGGGTGCTCCGCGAACTCTGGTCCAGCGCAATCCTGCGCACCTGATCGACGGGTTTCTTCGCAATCAGCAGCAGACTCCGCACCAGTTCCTTGGACGCGATCGCCAGGTCCGGCAGCACCACAAGATCATCGATGCGCTGGTATTCGATCGCCGGAATGATGGCGATGTCGGCGGCGCCGTTGCGCAGCGCTTCGGCACACTGGGAAGGCACGGTAAACGACAAATCGTACTTTCCCTGCAGCGGCCCGTTCGTGAAACCCCAGACCAAGGGGGCAGTGTTGAGGTACTGCACGATCGAGATGCGTAGCTTTGCCAAGTTTGCAGATCCCTCGTGAAGCAAAAGTATACCGGAAGTTGGACAGAGCGCGTCAGGATGCTGAAAGGACGGTGGGGCTGGACGGATCAAAATCCCCGAAAGTTTCGAACGAAGGCGGGCTTGCTGCAACACCTTACGGGCGTTTCTCGGTCGCGATCGAAATCCCCCTCACAACTTAGCGGCAGACCTTCCAGCATCCTGCCTTGGGGCAGGGATTCTCGATTTGTTACAAAACTACCCATGAATAAATTCCTGCACTCGGAAAACTCCTTCTGACTCTTAAGTAAGCCAAGTATTTACAATAACTTAGATCGATCCTGGAACATGGTTAGCCGGATGCATCATATTAGCCACAATGGTGCCGCATCTCGATGATTGCCCGCCAGATGGTTTGTGCCAGAACCGGGGCAGCAGGAGTAGCACCAAAATTTTATGCCAATGAGTCGTAAAGCAGGAACAAACCAGCGAAGCCCGAAGCAGGGTGCCAACCTTCAGGAGTCTGCTGATGCACCGGCTGCCACTTACTGACTGGAGAAAGACCTCATGGTGAAAAGATGATTAGCCCAACTTATATTAGGCGCCAAGAAGGGTTCTCGGTTCTGGAGTTGTTGATCGTCGTCGCGATCTCCGTGACCTTAAGCACAATCGCTATCATGAACTACCAAACCGTTGCGAACTACCTGCGAATCGCTGGCGACCTGCGCAATTTGAACGGCTTAGTGGCGCAAGCAAAGATGAATGCCGCTTCCAATTTTACTCAAGCGCGGGCGTACGCCGATCTCGCACAGAATACCTATCATCTCGAAATCTGGAACAAGGCCGGAAACGGTGGCGCAGGCTGCTGGCAGACCGTGGGGGACACTGCGAATGCCTGTACTGTGGCCGCCAGCCCCGTTCAGGCCTTATCCCAAGGCGATGTTTTTGGGTTCGACAAGATTACCACGCCTCCGCCAAACACCCAGGCCGCCATCGCTCAGGCAGCACAGTGTAATGACAACGGAGGGACGGCGATCCCCAATTCCGCCTGTATCGTATTCAATTCTCGCGGCATCCCGATCAAGAACAACGTGCCCGACGGAAGCGGCGCCTTCTATTTGAATAACGGGAAGGCGGTTTATGGCCTGACCACGGCTTTGACCGGTTTCGTTCAAACGTGGACCGGCCCCGACCAGGCCAGCGGCGTAACGTGGGTTCACCCATAAGGACATTATGATGACATTTCAAACAAAAACAGTGGGATTAAAGAATCGGAAATCGCAAAAGGGCATGACGGCTGCCGAGACACTCGTTGCTCTGGCCATTCTACTCATCGTCGCCTCGGGCGTCATGGGACTCGCAGCGGTGGCCGTTACTACCACCGAAAATCAGGGTCACCTTTCCGCTCGCGCAGCCGAATACGCTCAGGACAAGATGGAACAATTGATGGCGCTCAAGTTCTGCGACAGTACTTCCAACACTGCACCCACCAGCGGTTACGTTACGGCACCCAGCGGCGGCACAGGCCTCGCCGGCTGTGTTTCCGTCGGGGTTGGGGGCGCGCCTTCCGTTGGTTCGGCCGGAGGGGGCCTCAACACTGCGGCTCCCGTGGCTCAATACGCGGACTATCTGGATGCCAGCGGCAACCCTGTCGCCGGGGCCGGTAACTGGCTGTATATCCGTGTGTGGCAAATCTCCATTCCCGCCGGTACGACAGGATTGAAGCAAATCACGGTCAAAGCGCAGGTCCGCAACGTGGTCGGGGGAAATGCTGGTTTGGCGCCTACTGCAACGGTAATAGCGTTGAAATCGGACCCATTCTAAAGATGCCGCGGCCGAGGAGAGAGGGATAAGCTCATGACACGCAATGAACAATCAGGATTTACTCTCGTCGAAACAATGGTCTCGCTTGCTCTGCTGGCCGCAGTCTCTGCGATCGTAATGACCGGAATCACTCGGCTGATTTGGACCCAAGGTTCCGTCGCAAACCGCACAGCGATGCACACTAGCGTCCGCAGCGCTACGGAACTCTTGCAACAAGAGATTGGCCAGGCGGGAAGAGTTTCGCTCGCCGGCCCCAACACGCTTGTGACGCTTGCCTCCCCGGTTGCCATCGGAACCGGCGTGAGCTTCACCCTCAATCCAAATACTGTGAAAGTGTTCCCTGGGGAGGAGCTGACTATTGATTCCGGCTCCAACCCGGTAACTAAAGCCTCTAACCAGGAAACCGTGACAGTCACCGGAACGGCCGCTTCGCCTACGGCAACCTTCACCATCGCGCACGCTGCCAACGTGCCCGTAACGGTTCTCGGGGGGTTTGCCAGTGGAATCGTCCCGCCAACCACCGCGCCCGCCAACTATGCAAATGGCTCGACCGGAACCGTTCTAAAGCTCTACGGTGACATTAACGGGGATGGCAACATGGTGTACATCGAATATACCTGCGACGCCAACGCCGGATTTCTTTATCGCAACATGATGCCCTTCGACGCCGCCGCGAAGCCCGCCACGGACACCACCATGATCCTGCTTTCTAATCTTCTTCCCAACCCGAACGATAATAATGGCAACGCCGTCCCGTGCTTCTCCTACCTGCCCCAACAACCGGCCGGCACCGACTACTATGTGCTGGACGTGGCCGTGACCTTAACCGAGCAGACCCAGGATAAGGATCCGCAAACACAGCAATTTCAGAGGGAGACCAAGGCCTTGCTCAACGTGTCTCCTCGCAACGTTTATTACACCTGGGAGCTGGCCGGCTTTGGCCTCACGAACCGAGTACAGCCCATGCCTCTCTCGGTCACTAATCTTTTGCCGTGAGAATTTAGAAGGAGTAAACGTCCATGAAACGCTCAAATCAAAAGGGTTCAGCTCTTATCTTCGCCCTAATCTTTATTCTGGTGCTTTCGGTCTCGGCGGCATCGCTGATGTTCCTCTCTCAATCCGAGACTTGGGCCAGCCTCAATTACCGACTGATGACCCAATCACGGTACGGGGCCGAGGCAGGCATCAACGCTACCGCCAATTACATCATGTTCCAGTACACCTTGCCCGGCGGCGGTGCGGACCCCATTACCGCCTATACCTACCAGGATGTAAGCCCGGTCACGGTTGGCGGCACCCCGGTCTTCTTGTCCTCCCTTCATGGAGTATCCGCTAATTATCCGGTTGGTGCTGTCCAGACCGCCTTTAATACAGCTTCCAGTGGCAGCCTGACGTCGAGCGGCAACAATGTGAACGTAACCTACTCCTCTTCGGCAGAGTTGATGTCCATGCGGCAGATTATCCATTGCGGAAATGCGCAGCCGATCACCGCGCAGACCTGGAAAATCACCTCCCACGGGGATATCACGGGCGTCCGCAATGCCGAATCGGAAGTCACCGCTCTCCTTGAGACCCAGGTAGTGCCCTGTTACATGTATGCGGCATTCGCCACCAGCTCGGGATGCGGCGCCATCAATTGGTCCGGTGGCGGGCCGATCGATAGCTACGATTCCAGTAACCTTGGGGCGGGAACCCAGGCGTACGATGGCAACCTCGGTTCGAACGGAAACATCAATACGGCTCCCCACACCACGATTAATGGCACCTTCTCAAGCCCGGATACCGGAGTAGGTCTCTGCAGCGCTGGCGACGCTTTGACCGGCAGCCTCGCCCAGGTAACCGGTTGCGAGACCGCCGCTCAGGTGGCCAGCAACTCGTGCGGCACGCCAATGATCAAGCTGCCCCAATCGGTCATCTATCCACCGCCGAATACAGCTTATCCTCCTACGGTCACCTTCCCGGCCGGGTTCCTCGCCCTGCCCACAACCTCGAATGGCACCATTTCGCCGGGGAATTATGGAGATATCAGCCTGCATGGTCACGATACTCTTACCTTCCTTCCTCAAGTGGACCCTGTGACCCATGTCTGCTCGTCCGGCGTCTACAACATAAACACAATAAGCGAGAGTGGCAACAACACAAGCGTTAACATTGGCGCTTGCCCTGCAGGCAGTACGCCGGCAGGGGCATATATGCCCCTTATCATTAACCTCGTCGGGGTAAACTCTGCCGGTGTTCCTCTGCCGGCCGGGTCAAGTGTGCTCAGCCTTTCCGGAAACAGCGTCATCAACCCCACATTGGACCCGCGGCTCTTCCAGATCCAATACTCCGGCTATGGCAATATCACGGTCACGGGTAATTCGCAGTCAGGCGGGTTAGTCTATGCCCCCAACGCCGCCGTCACACTCAGCGGCGCCAACTCCGCATGGTACGGAGCTCTGATTGGAGCCACGGTCCTCATGAACGGCAATGGCGCTGCTGTGCACTATGACCGCAGATTGAACACCGATCTCATGACTGTCAGCAACTGGACCCTGGATACTTTCACCTGGAGCAAGTTCTAACCTCTTGAGTGAATGCATTGATTGACCTGGCGGGTACATCGCTCCGCGATGTACCCGCTTTTCCTTTTGTAGGCTCGGGATCGGCGCACGCCCTCTCTGGCTTGATTCCCGCCAAATTTCTCTCCTGACTAAGCCCTCGTCGAAAAACTTTGCCTGTCTTGACACGCTTCCAGAGTAAGTGTTAACTCCCCGTGCGGCACGGTTAGCAGGGATGAGGAGGATCGATTCTATGAAGCAGAGAGTGGCCGTCCTTGGGCTCGCAACCGCTTTGTTGTTTTCGCTCGGATACCTTCGCGCGCAGGACACTCCCCACAAGCTGACGGCGATGGACGAATTTCAATTGCAGGTTGCCACTGACCCGCAGATTTCTCCCGACGGAAAGAAAATCGTTTATGTGCGGCGTTTCGCCGATCCCATGACCGACCGGCGCTATTCGAATCTGTGGATCATCAACGCGGACGGCACCGAGCACCGCCCGCTGACCACTGGCAATCGCAATGACTCTTCGCCGCGCTGGTCGCCCGATGGCACCCGCATCGCTTATCTCGCCGAGGTAGAAGAAAAGGCGCAGATAGTTGTGCGCTGGATGGACACCGGGCAGACCGCGCGAATCACAAATCTCGAGCAGTCGCCCGCGGCGATTGCCTGGTCCCCCGATGGCAAAATGATTTCCTATTCGGCTTTGGTTTTGGGGAAGGGGCCGCACCTCGCCGACCTTCCCATTCCTCCTGCGGGGGCGAAATGGGCGGATCCTGCCGCGGCTTACGACCGCCTGGTTTATCGCTTCAACGGCGCGGGCTATTTGAAACCGGGGTTCATGCAGATTTTCGTCGTGCCCGCGGACGGCGGAGCCCCGCGGCAAGTGACCAACGGTAATTTCCCCAACGGTGGTGAAGAATTCGGCGGGCCCCACCGCGCTTCGTGGAGTCCGGACGGCAAGTATCTGATCGTTTCGGTGAATCGCCATGCCGAATCCGACCACGAGTATCTGGATGACGAGGTGTACGAATTCAGCGTCGCCGACGGTTCCGTTCGCGCCCTGACCAACCGCAAAGGCCCCGACAATTCCCCCACTGTTTCGCCCAACGGAAAGTGGATTGCCTACACCGGCTTCGATGACCGCTATCAAGGTCATCAGATCACCAAACTTTACCTCATGAACCGTGATGGCAGCGGTTCGCGCTCCCTTTCGGACAAGTTCGACCGCGACATCCAGAGCCCGGTGTGGGCGCAGGACAACAGCGGAGTCTACGTTCAGTATAACGATCAGGGTGATGCGAAAATCGGATTCTGCACCCCCGATGGAGCTTGCAAAAAAATTTCCGACCACGTAGCCGGCTCGACAAGCGCTTATGGCGGAGGCTCTTTCTCTGTCTCGCGCACGGGCGTGATTGCTTACACCTATGGCGTACCTGATGTTCCCGGCGACATTGCCGTCAACGATCGCGGCGCGATGAAAGTGCTTACCTCGGTGAACCAGGAACTCTTCGCCCAGAAGAAACCCGGTCATGTCGAGGAGATCTGGTACGAATCATCAAAGGACAAGCGCAAAATTCAAGGCTGGATCGTGCAGCCTCCTGATTTTGATCCTGCGAAAAAATATCCGCTTATTCTGGAGATTCACGGTGGCCCTTTCGGCGATTATGGCGACCGATTCGATTTCGAAAAACAAGTATGGGCATCGATGGGCTATGTGGTGCTCTATACGAATCCGCGCGGCAGCACCAGCTACGGCGAGGAGTTCGCCAATCTCATCCACCACGCTTACCCTGGCGACGACTTCTACGACATGGACAGTGGCGTCGACGCAGTGATCGCCAAAGGCTACATCGATTCGAACAACCTCTTCGTGACCGGCGGCAGCGGTGGCGGGGTGCTCACCTGTTGGACCATTGAGCATACCAACCGCTACCGTGCCGCGGCGCCCCTCTACCCGGTCATCAACTGGTATAGCTTCGCCTTGACTTCGGACATTCCCTTCATCATCAAATATTGGTTCCCCGGCAATCCGTGGGAAAATACGGACCAGTACATGCAGCGCTCGCTGACGAATCTGGTTGGCAAAGTGAAAACGCCATCACTGGTTATGACCGGAGAGGCGGATTTTCGCACGCCGATCTCTGAGGCCGAGCAATTCTATTCGGCGCTTAAACTCCTTAATGTGGAAGCGGTTCTGGTGCGGGTGCCAGAGGAACCGCACGGAATCAGCCGGCGGCCGAGCCACCACATCATGAAGATTCTGTACGTAGCGGGCTGGTTCGATCAGCACAAGACCAAAATGTAGCTAGCCGCTGCGCGTTTATCTTGCGTTTATCTTCGTCGCTCTATAGATAGTTGCTCCAGACTCGCGCAAAGACTAGAAAATCAAAGGGAGAAAACTCCATGAGTAAACGCTTCACCCTGCTTACCATTCTCGGTTCGCTCACTGTGGCGATCATTTTTGCCGCAGTGGCATTTTCCCGCGCCGGAGTTCCCGCACCTGGTCCATCCGGCTATCACCTCATCAAAACCGTTTCCGTGCCCGGCGACGAGGGCTGGGATTACTTGCTCGTGGACAGCGATGCGCGCCGCGTCTACATTTCTCACGCCTCGCACACTGTCGTCATGAACGCAGATACCTACGGGATCGAGGGCGACATTCCTGACACGCAGGGCGTTCACGGTATCGCGCTCGCTCCCGATCTCGGCCGCGGCTTCACCAGCAACGGCCGCGCCAACACTGTCACCATCTTCGATCTCAAAAGCTTGAAAAGCATCGGCACTGCGAAGACCGACGCTAATCCTGACGCCATCATCTACGACCCCGCGACCAAGCGCGTCTTCACCTTCAACGGCCGCGGCAAGAACGCCACCGCCATTAACGCTGCCGATGGTTCCGTTGTCGGGGCTATTCCCCTCGGCGGCAAACCCGAATTTGCGGTAGTCGACGGCAAGGGCAGCGTCTGGGTCAATGACGAAGACACTTCGGAACTCCATCACCTCGATACGCAGAGCCTCAAAGAACTCCACCGCTGGCCGCTAGCCCCGTGCAAGTCTCCTTCCGGCCTTACCGGTGATCTCAAGACTCGCCGCCTCCTCGCCGTTTGCGATGACAAAGTCTCTTCCGTGGTCGATGCGGACTCCGGAAAGGTCGTCGCCAACCCCGCCATTTGCGATGGCCCTGACGCTGCTGGCTTCGATCCTTCGAGCAACCTGTTCTTTGTCTCCTGCGGCGATGGTAACCTCACGGTCATCCACGAAGACTCGGCTGACAAATACACCGTCGTCGAAAATGTCCCCACGAAGAAGAGCGCTCGCACCATGGGCCTGGATCTGAAAACTCACAACATCTTTCTCCCTTCCGCGGAATTCGATCCCCCGGCTCCCGGCGAACGCCGCGGCAAGATCAAGTCTGGCTCTTTTGCCATCTTGGTAGTCGGAAAATAGTGTTGTAGGGCCCGCCTTTTTACCGCGAGCGAGAGCGAGGGACTCAGACGGGCCGCCTTTGTAGTGGCCGGTCTTTCAGACCGGTTACTCGTCTAAAAACAAAAAGAGTCCCGGGCAAACTTGCATTCGCTGGGACTCCTCACATTTAAAAGATTCAGTCTAAGGAACCACGCGGACATTGTGCGCGCCGGCTGCCAGGGACACGCCGGTCCCCGCCGTTTGCGGCACCCACCACATCTTTCGGATCCATCCATGATGGCTCGCCATCATGCGCCGGCCCAGAAAATCCATGAACGTGGGGCTGACCTGCGTGGCCGCATAGATTGCGCTTGAATGCGCGAATGGCCGGATCAGCGGGTTTGCTTCCACTCCGTAATTTCCAGAAAGCGCGCGGCGCGTCGACCACGCGTCAAACACTGCGGCTCCATGGCTTACCGCCGCCAGTTCATACCATATTTTTCTTCGCCGGTTCGTTTCATACGTCCTCGTCAGCGGAGACTTGAGCAACGGCGCAGGCTCCCCAGCCGAGCGGGGCGCAATAGCTCCGGCCGACGCCATTACATTGGACGCAGAAATTGCCGCCCCGTTCGCGGCGGACGCGGCACTCAGAGTGGGCGAATCGTTCGCCCCTGTTTTTGTCTTTGGCTCCGGTGCCGAGGGAAGCGTGGCTGATTTGGAGGAATCTTTCGACCGCTCGCTCACAGCCGCCGGCGCGTCTGAAACCGCGTTGGGCGCTCCCACACCCTGCAAGAGAGGAAACAGCAGAAGGATTGTTGCAAGCATTGTCGAGCACCCCACTCGCTGCGAGCACTGCATCAGGCCCCTGCTCGCAACTATAAAAAGTATACTGTCCTTTGGACTAGGGTGCACTGGCCCATTGGTCACATTCTGGATAGTACCCTCCCGGGGCTTCTTGGTTTGCCTTTCATAGAACTGGAGTACTGGCTTGCCCTCGCTCCTTCTTTACCCATCGAATTTATAGCCCGCCCCTGGCAACTCCGCTCATCCCCGCGCCGCCAAAACTGCTATAATCCCCGTCGTTGACCCCGGCGGCCGAGGTCACACTTTGTCCATGGCGGCTTACGAATCCTCCTCAGCCAAGCGAGCCCCCATCCCTCAGCGGGGCCCGCAAGCACCTCGATTCATCGTCATCGAAGGGCCGTTGCGCGTTGGAAAAACCACACTCGCCAAAATCCTTGCCGAACGCCTCCACGCCCGGCGCATTTTCGATTGCGAAGACAACCCTTTTCTCGCCGAGTTTTACAGCGAAAAACCTGGAGCTGCCTTCCGTGCCCAAATGTACTTCCTCATGGAACGCCAGAAGCGCGTCCGCGAGTTCCTCGCCGTCGAAGCCCCCGGGCCGGTGCTCTCCGATTTCTTGATGGAGAAGGACCGCATTTTCGCCAATCTTAATCTCAACGACGAAGAGTTGAAGCTCTACGAGCGCTATTACGAAGCCATGACTGCGGATATTCCCTCGCCCGATCTGGTCATCTATCTCCAGGCCAAGCCTGAAGTGCTCCGCGCGCGCATCGTCAAAAAAGCCTCGCGCGACGAAACGCGCATCTCCCTCGAATACATCGAAGAAGTGGCCCGCGCCTACGAGCACTTTTTCTTCCGCTACGCCGCCTCGGATCTGCTCGTCATCAACACTTCCGAAATCGATTTCGTCGAGCGCAGTGAGGATCTCCAGCAATTGCTCCGCAGGCTGCAGGATCCGGTCAAGGGCACACAATACTTCCTTCCCCTCGGCGCCTCCGAATAACAAGAAGCACTTTCTGTGATCATCCCGCTTGCCCGCCGCAGTGGACTGGGCCGCTGCTTGCAAGTGTGGTTGTCTTGCCGCGCACGCATCGCCGGTTATCCATTGAATTCTTCTGCCATGAACAGCACAATTTTGTGGGTGCTATCCATGAAAGCCAAACCACTCCTCTTGCTATTTTTGTTCTTTGCTCCCGTGGCCGCGTTACTCGCTCAGCGGAACTCCGATTCGGCCGCGAAGATCCTCGCGCTCGAAAATAAATGGAACGACGCCTACCAGCGGGGCGACGTCGCCACTATAAATTCCATCCTGGCCGATGACTTCGTCATCACCGAAGAGGACGGAAGCACGTTCAGCAAGTCCGGATACATTGCCCATATGGGAACTTCCGATAACAAAGTCCTCCTTTCGGAAATGTCGGATCTCAAGATCCATTTTCACGGCAATGTCGCGATTGTGATCGGCGCCTACCATGAAAAGGGCACCACCAAGGGCAAGCCATACGAATTCCACGATCGCCTTACAGATGTCTGGCTCCTCGAAGACTCGCGCTGGCAGGTGATCGCCTCGCACTACAGTATCCCCGTCAAAGATTGATCCTGCCAGCTCTTCTACTGCGAGGCCTAGCCTTTTCCTGCAGAACACCCGCGGCATCGTCTCGTTAGGTGCCTCCTTCCTACTCGCGGTACACGCTCGACCAAGTGTCTGTCGGTTAGATAACCTTAGCCAGTCGCGGTTGCCGGGAACCTTAATCCATTTAGGGGAGCGCATGAACTACGGACGAATCGTTCTCGCTGGCGTAGTTGGCACGGTGGTCTTCTTCGTATCTGGATTCCTCGTTTTCGGCTTGCGGATTGCCAAGTATTATGCGCCGTACCCCGGCGTGTACCGCTGGGCGCAAGCCGTGCAAGCCCTTATCCCGGTCAGGCTCGCCTCCACCTTCCTCGCAATCCTGGTGCTCGCGGCGATCTGCGCCAAGGGCTACGAAGGAGGAACCGGCCTTGTCGAAGGCCCCCGCTCGGCTTGCTCGTCGGACTTTTCCTGGTATTTGCAGTCGTGGGCGACGAGTACATGACCCTGAACATCGGCCGGAGACTCGCGCTGACGATGGCCGCAGGCAGGCTCGTCGAATGGGTCGTCGTCGGCATGGCCATCGGCCTCGCCTAAACCCGCCGCCGCGCCTGCGAACCGCACGTCCTAGCCAAGTGCTCCCCCGTTTGTCATTCCGAGCGCAGCGACCCGATTTTTTCTTACGCCCCGGTTTGCGGGGCGTCGGGTCGCGCAGTGGAGAGCCTGCCCTGAGCGAAGTCGAACGGGAATCGTGGCTAGACTTACGCTCAGGCACGATTGATGGAACAGCGTGCCCAGATCACATCTCTTCAATCTCGCATCTACTTCGGCATCACCTCGCGCGCCAAATGACTTGCGACCACATCGCGCACCTCATCCTGCTTTTTTCCAGATGCCAGCGCCGCCTCCCGCGACCCAAAGTGCTTGTTGACGATGGTGGCGCCTTTGGCACCCAGTTGGTCGAGCGCCGCATAATTGGGATACGAAATAGATATCGCCACGTTCCAGTCGCCCGGATGATCTGTCACCGGATTCGTAAATAACTTGTAATCCACGATCAGGCCTGCTTTCTTGAACTCTTCAAAGATCGGCTTCGTATTCTCCCGGAAGTCCTTCCAGAACGCGTCTCCCTGTCCTGGCTTGATGTGGTAATAGGTCACGCGCCAAACAGGTCCGGGGTCGTAGTTGGGGTTTTGGGCAAACGCGGGGAACGCAGCAAACAAAGTAGCGGCAAGTATCGTGGTCAGCAGAGTTTTTCTCATGGTGCCTCCTCAGTTTTTTTGGCGGATCGAATTGGGCCAGGGACTTGGTCCCCAATGGGGAGGCCGTGAATCTACCACCCCTCTTCTTCCTCCGTCAACGCGCTCGCTGTCCACGTTCTTTGTAGCTCACGCCTTCAGGTCTGAGGTCCTCACCGTAGCGCACGCTTTTCATCCCGTTCGTCCCCCCGGCCGCCTGCAGCCGCTCTCCACTGCTTCGGTTCCGGTGGCCTGCTTGGAGCGCAGTCGAAGGAGCTCTGCTCTTTGCTCCCCCTTGTCATCCCGACCGGAGCGGCCAGTTTTTTCCTCCGCTCGCAAACGCGAGCGCTGGCCGCGGAGTGGAGAGCCTGCCCTGAGCGAAGTCGAACGGGGATCGCGGCTGCACTCTCAACGCTACTGGGTTGATGGGAGTTCTGCCCCAACCCATCCCTTGCTTCCTTCTTGCGTGACAACTGCGATTTGCTCGTGCCAGAATCCGCGGACATGGCCGTCTACCGAGTCTGCATTCTCGCCAGCGCATCTGGCGTCCTTTACGCCGGCGTTACAAACCACCTCGAACACCGCGTGCTTGAACACAAACAACAGCTGTGTTCGGGCTCCACAAAGAAGTACGAACTTTTCCGGCTAGTTTATTTCGAACCCTTCAGCGACGTGCGAAATGCCATCAGCCGGGAGAAGCCACTGAAGCGCTGGCGCCGCGAAAAGAAACTCGCGCTGACTCGCGGCATGAATCCATCGTTTCGCGATCTGAGTGAAGACTTTCCCCGGAGGCATGCATGACGAGTCCAGAAGAATCCGAGGGCTGGGGCTATGACAGCCTTTACAAAGAATTTGATTCGCCCTTGATGCTGAAGCTCCGGCGCGAAGCCTATGGAGAAGATATCGGTCAACACTCCTGGGTAACCGCCGAGGAGCTCAAGGAGAGCATCCCCCTACTTTGGCTCGCGCGCCTCAGCCGCCTCCTCGATCTTGGTTGTGGCCCTGCTGGGCCGCTGACCTACATCGTTGGCCAAGTCGGGTGTCACGCTAGTGGCGTAGACTTGAGCGCGAAAGCCCTCGCCGCGGGGCATGCTCGCGTCGCTTCGCTCAAGTTAGACGGGCTGATTGCGCTCCGTGAAGCCGACTTGGATGAGCCGCTACCGTTCGAGAGCGGCTCTTTTGACGCGGTGATGTCATTTGACGCGATCCTTCATCTTCGTGAGCGCCTCTCCGTGTTCCAGGAAGTCGCACGAGTCCTGATTCCTGCGGGAAGGTTTTTGTTCACAGACGCCGGAGTCATTACGGGTGCGATTTCCAATGAGGAAATTCGATTGCGGGCCGTCCACGGATGCACACACTTTGTTCCCCCGGGCTTCAACGAACGCATGCTTGAACTTGCAGGGTTTCGCTTGATTGATCGCAACGACCGGACCGCAGGCTTGCTGAAGACGGCCACGGGACGCCTCACGGCAAGGCTGGGCCATCGAGCGAAGCTTGAACAGCTTGAGGGCGGTGACTACTTCGAGCGACAACAGCGATATCTCGAAACCGTGATAGCGCTCTCGCAAAGAGGCGCACTG
>JACXTT010003350.1_pt1 | contig 24751 bp, 21 predicted proteins | sample 9270951 | NCBI WGS metagenome assembly JACXTT01 (sample SAMN15532306, study PRJNA645909) | rock metagenome | isolation source: weathered quartz diorite | place: Puerto Rico | collected 2017-06-21
TCAGCCTGCCCAATCATCTCCAGTTCAATCGCAAATGTAGTGTAGACTCAGCCCTTGCCTGAACTGATTCCTAAGGGGTTAGCTTAGTTTTGATCGGTTTCGTGACGAACTTGGGCTAATCACCAACGCCGGCTTACTGGACGCCCTCGGGGAGAGGGGTAAGCGGCCTGCTTTGGGTTCTTCTCACCAATCTCACGCTTCGATCGCCGCTCGTCGATGTCTTCCATCAGGAGCGCGGTCAGCTTCTCAACAGAAAGACTGGCCAGATACTCCCGAAGCGTGGTCTCGGCACGATCGCCAGCCTTGCGCTTTCGGAACTTGGTCGTGCTCTTCGTTTCTCGCAACGGGTGCTCGGGTGATTGATCCTTCAATAGACAAAACGGCCGCGCTTGCGGAGGCGCGACCCGCGGAACATTTTCTATGTCCCCTCTGCGTCAATTGGTTTTCGATCCGCGATTCCAGTAAAGAAGGTTGGCAGGGGATTCTCGACGCTAAAAAGAGAAAACCTGGCCGCGATCGACAGAGGAATGTCTCCGACATCGCCGAAGTAGCAGGCTGTTTCCAGCGTCGTGGAACCCTGACACCGGACCAGCAACAAAACGCCGGGTCCGTCCGCACAGTACATTTTGTACGTGCGCCGGTCTTCGAAGTCGGCCACTAATTTTGTGCCGGCCTTGGACCGCACGTAGCCCACCGCCTGAGGATAGGTGTTCAGGCCGCCGATGGCCAACTTCAGCTTCAGTAGGCCGCCAATTCCCTCAGCATGCAGCGGCGGCTCTAACCGGTCTTCGTGAGTCTTCAATGGAAAGGACTCAAGGCCTTCGACAGAGATGACAATGCCGTTCCCTTGAACCAGGCCTCCGAACAGGAGCGCGTCAGACACCCCTTCCTTGCCCTCGGCTTGGCTGCAGGCAAAGGCAAACAACCGCCGGACGATATCGCCGTGAAAACGGGCCACCACCGGTCCGCCCGCCAACGGGTCGCATGCTCCATTTGCCGGACCATGAATCAGCAGCCACGTGGAAGCGGGAATCACTTTGACCTCCTTGTCCTTACGGCGGTTGGAATCTTCTTCGGGTACCTTGTCGAACTCGTTCCGGCGGACCGGCGACTCCGATCGATGTGACACGCCTTCCCGTCATTGAAGGCCTTCCTGGCCGGGTACCTTTGCGGGCAGGCGGTGGTGGGCAGTCTTTTCAGCCGCGGCATCCGGCCAACCGCCGGACCGTCAGCTTTCCTTCCTTCCGAAGGCGTACGGCTGCCGCGATGGCTGCTGCGTTCCGAAAACCCCGCTCCCTCCGCATTCCGAATTGATATCCGCGGGCGCTGCGCCTTTAAGTCTCTGATAAACAATATAGTTAATATGTATTACGTCGCCCTGATGCGGAGTAGGCCTGCGTTCTTGTGGAGAAGCCACCACCTACATGTGATTATGGGTGGTGCCCCACTGCCACTTCAATTCCGTGAACCGAGTAGCACGGCTAGAGTGAGTCGCTTAGTAGTAATGAAGACTTGGCGGTACTCGAATTCTTTGGGACACCCTAGAGAGGAAACTGCGGTCACGACGTCCGCGGGCGTTGCCTGGCGGGCTGCGACTGGCGCGCAGGGCCTCACAAATTTTCGGGTCGTGCCTTGTGGACGTGGAGGAACCCGCCGACGCCTGTATTGGCTTTTTTTGGAGAGTGCGCGGCCGTACGGAGAAAGCTGTATCACCTGGGACGCTTTCTTCCGTTGCGGTTTTTCCACGCCAGAGAACTTCCCGGTCCAAACTAAGGCTCTCCTCCCTCTGTCCTGGCATCAAACATGCGTCATTGACTGTCGCACTGCACGGGTCGATACTGAGGCTGGAAAGTGAGGCAGAAAGAGAGAAAAACATCAGGGTAATCGAATCCTGATCCCTCTTCAGCGGGGGAACTGATGAAAGAAGGAGGACAGACGCAATAGAGAACTATCACCTGTGGGTGGCTACTGGTGTACTACTCACCATCCCGTGGCCTGACGCGCCAAATATCAGGCGCAGCGGAACATGCACCGCGTGAAGCGTTACGGGATGATCGGACCCGGAGGGTTTTGGTGCCGGTGTCTGTGAGATAGGCACTTGCGGCCACCCATCTTCATTTGGCTCCTCCCCTCCCGGCCCCACCCTCACTTCGTGAGAGAATCACATTCTGTGAGCCGCTGTCTTGTCCTGACGCTTCTTCTCCTCCCCTCCTGCGTCCTCGCCGTCGAGCCTTTTCGCGATCCGGCTCCACCCGTCTTGCAGCCGCTGGCTCCGATGACGCCGCCCGTGGCGCGGCCGCATCCCGACGTTCGCGTCCACTCCAAGCCCAAGCCTCTTCCAGCCGGCGCCGTGACGCATGACTGGAAATCCTTCCTCGGTCCCACTCACAATGCCATTTCCACCGAGACCCGCCTGCTGCGCGACTGGCCCCAGGGCGGGCCAACTCTGATCTGGGAGCTGCGCAAGGGCACTGGCTATAGTTCTCCGGCCATCTCGGGCGACTATTTGGTCTACTTCCACCGCATGAAGGACCGCGAAAAGGTCGAATGTCTGCACCCGGAAACGGGCGCCAAATACTGGGACTTCGATTATCCGACGCAGTTCGAAGATCGCTACGGCTACAACAATGGCCCCCGGGCCAGTCCGGTGATCGATGGGGACCGCGTCTACATGTACGGCGCTGAAGGAAAGCTGCACTGCCTGAAGCTGCAAACCGGGCAACTTTACTGGAAGCGCGATGTTTCGGCCGAATTCAAAGTGCCGCAGGATTTCTTCGGCACAGCGAGCACTCCTCTTATTGAAGGCGACCTCCTGATCGTCACTGTCGGCGCTCCCCGCGGCCCCACGGTGGCCGCTTTCCATAAGATCACCGGCAAGCTGGTCTGGGGCGCCGGGGACCAGTGGGGACCCAGCTACGCCTCGCCGGTTCCGGCGGCAGTGAACGGAAAGCGCCGCATCTTTGTTTTCGCCGGCGGCGAGAGCCGTCCGCCCACCGGCGGCCTGTTGTCGATCGATCCCTCCAATGGAGACATCGGCTTCGCCTTTCCCTGGCGGAGCCGCAGCTATGAATCGGTCAACGCCGCCTCGCCCGTGGTGGCCGGCAATCAGGTGTTCGTCTCGGCCAGCTACAAAACCGGCGGCGCGCTGCTGAACGTGCAGCCCGACGGAAAACACAGCGTGGCCTGGACCTCCGACGCCATCGGGACGCACTTCAACACGGCCATCTACAAGGACGGCTACCTGTACGCCTTTGACGGCCGCAATGAGCCGGACGCGTCGCTGGTCTGCGTGGAGCTGAAGACCGGCAAAGTCATGTGGCGCGCCAACCTGGAATGGGACGAAACGTTCACCATCGATGGGACCGAGCGCAAACAGCGAATGAGCACTTACCGCGGCACGCTGCTGGCCGTTGACGGGCACTTCCTTTGTTTGGGCGAGCTAGGGCACCTGCTTTGGCTCGACCTGACGCCCCAAGGCTACAAGGAGCTGAAACGGGCATGGCTGTTTGGCGCGCGCGAAACCTGGTCGCTGCCGGTGCTCAGCCGCGGACTGCTGTACATCAGCCAGCATTCGCGCGACGCGCTGCACGGCGCGGGGCCGCGCCTGCTCTGTTACGACCTGCGCGCGAGTAAGTAAATGTCTGGCCTGGGCGGCTTGAATCAGCACGGGTGGGGCAGGATTCATCCTGCCCTTACTGGCGTGGCGATCGATCAACGAACAATTGCGGCTACAGACTATGAGAGCCTGCGGCGTGACGAACGCAAGATCGCCGCGGCTCACATAGATTCTCGCTTTCGTTAGCCGAACTCAAAGCCGGCGGCGGCATAAACCAGATCCGCGCGGTATTGCAGCGGCCGCCCCCGTCTCATCCGCGTCAGCCGCCGGCGCGGCTCAAAGCCGTATTCGCGGGCCAGGGCGACCGCCGCCGTGTTGTCGGAAAGGATGTCCCAATACGCCGGCTGATGAGCGTTGCCCGCAAGAAACCACTCGAGCAGTTCGCGCGCGGCCGCTGCGTTCTTAGCGACACACGGACCAAAGTAAGTCGCCACGCGGCCCGGCCGGGCCATCGCGAAGCCATCCGGGTTCGAGACGGCAGGACCGGGGGCAAGCAGTTGAAGGATGGTAGACCGGTCGACGCCGAATGCAAGCAGGTCCAGCGCGAGGTTCGGTTGGTACAGCGAGGCCCCCCCCGCGCCCCGTGGTTCCGCCGACGGCAGAAACCAGCGCTCGATCGGCGTTTCGTCGATGAAGCCCAGCTTGAGATAGAGGGGCCGGCCCTCGCTGGTGGCGTCGAGGCGGATGCACTCGACGCGGCGCAGGTCCAGCACGCCGGTGAGCATCTCCATGATGGCTCTGGCGAAGCCGCGCCCGCGAAATTCCGGGCGGGTGAGGATCATGCCGATCCAGGCCAGCGGATGCGGAGCGGCCCCATAACACACAGCGACGCCCGTCGCGGCCAGGCGCTCCTCGCAATCGATGCCGACGCAGAGGCCGGGTTGCAGAGCCAGCACCCGCGCCCAATCGTCTTCAGTCTGGTTCCACCCCGCCGCGGCCGACAGTTCGCAAGCTTGCGGGATGTCGCCGGGACTGAGCGGACGAACGTCGTGGCGCACTACGATTTCGGTTTATAGGCGACGCAGTCGATCTCGACCTTCATTTCGGAGACGGCGAATTTGGCTTCCACCGTCGTTCGCGCCGGCTTGTCGTCTCCGAAGAACTGGCCGTAAACTTCGTTCATGGCCTGGAAGTCGGACGCTTCGCGCAGGAACACCGAGCACTTGACAACGTCGGCCATGCTCGCGCCGCACCCTTCGAGGATGAGCTTGATATTGTTCAGCACCCGGCGCGTCTCGTGCTGGATATCGCCAAAGGTGAACTGGCCGGTGGCGGGATCGGTGGGACCCTGGCCGGAGACGTAGATGAAATCGCCGGCGCGGACCGCGGGCGAGTAAGGCGAGCGAGGCTTAGGCACGCCCGGGGGCGAGATGCGTTCGATCATTCGGTTAATGTCCCTCCGCTTCTAGGAATCGTTCTACTTCAATGGCGGCCATGCAGCCCGCGCCGGCGGCGGTGATGGCCTGGCGGTAAACCCGGTCCTGGACGTCGCCGGCATGGAAGACGCCGCTGACGTTGGTGCGCGCGCCGCCTTTGGAAATAATATAACCGTCGGCGTCGGTTTCGATCTGGCCGCGAAACACCTGCGTATTGGGGACGTGGCCGATGGCGAGAAAGAAGCCGTCCACGTCTTGCTCCCAGACCTGGCCGGTGGCCATGTTCTTCAGCTTGACGCCGGTGACCATGTTCTTGCGGATGTCATAGATGTCTTCGACGGTGGTGTTGGTCAGCCACTTGATCTTGGGGTTCGCCCGGGCGCGGTCCAGCATGATCTTCGACGCGCGAAACTGGTCGCGGCGATGGATGACGGTGACCTCGCTGCCGAAGCGGGAGAGGAAGTTGGCCTCCTCCATGGCCGAGTCGCCGCCGCCGATGACGATGATCTTGCGCTCGCGATAGAAGAAGCCGTCGCACGTGGCGCAGGAGCTGACGCCGTGGCCGATCAGCTTCTGCTCGTTGGGCAGCCCGAGCCAGCGCGCCGAGGCTCCCGAGGCGATGATCAGCGTGCGCGTCTCGATCCAATCGCCTTCGTGGTTGATGCGGAAGGGGCGTTTGGAGAGATCGGCCTCGACGACGCCGCCGTCGAGGTACTCGGCGCCGAAGTGTTCGGCCTGCAGCTTCATGTTTTCGACCAGCAGAGGGCCGTCGATGCCTTCGGGAAAGCCGGGAAAATTTTCGACCAGGGTAGTGAGCGAGAGTTGGCCGCCCACTTCATGTCCTTTGAGTACAAGGGGCTTCAGGCTGGCCCGGGCGGCATAGATCGCCGCCGTGTTGCCGGCACAGCCCGAGCCGACGATAACGACGTTGCGCGGTTCCATTGGGGGAAATTCCATTTTAGCAGGAGTGGAGGGGCGCCCGGCCGATGCGCCAAGCACGACGTAAAAGAATTATCGGGCCTGCCGAGGCTGCTCTACGCCGTCAGGCCGAGTCGTTGCACGGGACGGCTGTCTGCGACAATGCTACTCGATCGTCTCCGAAGACGATCTTCCCAAGCTGGAAGTCGCCGGTTCGGCCCCGGTCTCCCGCTCCAACATCTCTTTTCGTTAGTGTGCTTTAGGGAAATCTTCGCTCTGCCTGGTTTTTCTTGTGGTTCCGCTTCACTCCATTCGAGGCGTTGCGTGCTGGCCGTCTTATTCTGCGAGTAACGGTATGGCGATTTGGTTTGCGACGGGGGTGTAGATGTCGAGTGCTCCGTTGTGCGCTTGTATCGTGACGATGAGTCCGTACCGGACGCGACGGTTGAACCGTTCGAGAGCGGGCTTGTCTCTCCACCATCCGGTCACGGGGAAGACGGCGATGGCGTCTCGCGCGGCGAGGTCGGCTGCGGTGCCCGTCCAGAAGTCGGAGTGGATTGATCCCGCGTCGCGTATTCCTCCGAGAAACCAATCGTCGGTGTCCGGTATTTGTACTTCATCTTCGTCTGCTTGGACGGCTCGATTGATTCTGCGGCGGAACTCATCCGTCGACTCCAGGGTGCGTTTGAGTGCGAAGCGTGACCGTGTGACTGGTAGCGATGTCGTCGGAGCCAGCCGCGCTCTCCGGGGTTCGCTTCGATGAAGTACGAGAGGGTGACGCGCAGTCTGACGATGGTTTCGCCGAGGGTTTGGAGTTCAGCGCGAGGCCAGGGGAGTTGGTGAAGGTTGAGGTGTCTCGTCTTGACTCTGCCGTCACCATCGTCTTTCCAATACGGTTGGAGTTCGTCTTGGATCGCAAGGGTCATGTCATTGCGTGCGCTGCGGATTGCGCGCACGTAGTCTGGGACGCCGTACCCGTACCGGCGCAGGAGGGCGGCTTTCGCGGCCCGCGTTGCTGCGTTCGTGAACTGCTCCCACATCCGTGGGGTCCATTCTGCCGAGTGCACGATGAGGGCGCGAATGGTTTCTGGCCACGATTGTGGCCGTGCAGCGAAGAGGCGTGCGGCGAGGTTGCTGGCGAGCGCGGTTGCGGCGCTGGTTTCGGCAAAGGTTTGCACGTGACGAATGTTGGGTTGGTAGTGAGTCGACAAGACGCACAGGTCGTCGATGGAGCTCGTCTCGTCGCCGTTGGTTGCCCAGTTACCTCCTTCCATGACGATTTCTGGTTTGATGGGCCATTGGCGTTGCCAGGTTGTTGATGTTCTGCTGGTCGGGCACAGGTCGCCTGCCGGTGCGATTGGCGTCCATCCTTCGTACGTGGGGTCGGTGATGTTTATGCGTTCGGTATGCGCGCCGACGGTAAGGGCGTTCCACGCTTGTCCAGGGTTTTCGATTGTCGCGGTATCGTTCGCTGCTGGGTAATCTTGCGGGGCGATGTCGTCGCGAATATTGCCTGCCGAGATGATAAGGAATTTCTGGTAGAGGTTGTCGCCGAAACAGATGTTGTCGACGGCGGCGGACCATGATGATGGTTGCCCGCGAAGCGTGTCGATGTTGCTCGTGACGGCCATGCAGACGACTCTGGGTCGTTGCGGTGCTTGTATCTCGGCGCGCGCGATGCACTCTGCCGTGATTGCTCCGTATAGTGTTGGCTCGTGTTGTGTACCGTCTGGCGCAAGCATCGTGACCGCTTCGAGGCGGTGATCGAGGGCGAAGGGCTCCTGGCTTTCGAGCGCGGCTTGGAGATTGCCGTAGAGTGCAACGCCGCTCATGGCCGTGCCGTGACCGTTCCAGAACGCGCTGTCCCCTGTTGGCCATGTTGGATCGTAGCGATGAACGTCTTGTGGCGCGAGGGCTGGCGCGATGAGCGGGTGTGCTCTGGTGACGCCGCTGTCGAGGATACAGACGCACGGCGCTTGTGCCGGTGGTGGTTGGAGTCTGCCCGAGAGATCGGCTACCCAGGCTGCTTGGTCGACGTTGTTCATCTGCACGAAGAGCGAGGGCGTGTCTCTGGCGATTCTGATTTCGGCGATGGTTTGGGTATTGAAGAAGAGTTGGCCGATTCCTGTTTGGTTGGCGAGGGCGAGGACTACTTCTCGCTCGGCGAAGTGTAGCCGTTGTGGCCGCACTGGAATGTCGAATTGTGCGGCGGCGTGTGCGAACTCTTCATACTGTCCGTGGCGGAGCCATACTTCCCACCAGGTCAGTTGGTGGGGTTCCGGCAGAATGTTGGGGTCGTCGGTATAGACTGATCGGAACGCCGAGAGGTGGATGCTCTCGATGCGCGTAATGAGCGCTTCGTTCTTGGGTTTGCCCGATTTGGTTTCTTGCTCTCGGTACGCGTCAATCTTCCGCTGGAAGTGTTCGGCGGCGGCTCTTGGAACGAATACTGTTGCGCGAACGGGGCTGTCGGGTAGTGGTCCTTGGGTCACTGCCATGAGCTCGATGTGTTTGCCTCTGTCTTCGAGTTTTTCGACAAATGCTTGGGTGCCGTGGGGTAGTTCGAAATCGAGGTAGATGCCGTTCGCGATGGCCTCTGCGGGGAGTTGTGCTGTTGCCGCGTTGAGTGCGGCGGCGAATGCCTCTTGGAGGTGTTGTGCGTGGGCTGCTCGGTCACGTGGTGGTGCTGGTGGTGTACTGCCGCGCCCTTTACTCGTGTATTGTTCGGGAAGACCGCCGCCATTCAGGTATAAATGTGGCAAGTCGCGGGGTAATTCTGGCATAAGTATTGCGGGTGTCGTTATTTTATCGCGGCGGTGCCGGTGCGTCGTTCGTGTAATGCTGCGATGAGGTCGTTGGTCTTTACGCGATCGGTGTGGTTTAGGATCGCGTGTTTTGCGGCGTCATCGGCTGCTCGCGCGACGTCCGCTTGGCTGAGTCCTTCGAGTTCGGCCGTGATTTCTCCCCAGTTGAAGTCGTCGATTTGAAAACTCGTGAGTCGCTTTTGGATGATCGCGAGTGCGGTGGTCGTGTCGGGAAGGTGATATTCGAGGACGTCATCGAAGCGTCGGAACAGCGCGCGGTCGAGGAGTTCGGGATGGTTGGTGGCGGCGATGATGATGCCGAGGGACTTGTCATTCTCGACGAACTGGAGAAATGAGTTCAGGACGCGGCGGATCTCACCGACGTCATGTGTGCTCGTCCTTTTTGCCCCGATAGCGTCGAATTCGTCGAAAAAGTAGACGCCGGGGGTCGTGGTCATGGCGTCGAAGATGATGCGCAGCTTGGTTGCCGTGTCACCGAGGTACTTCGTAATAAGTCCTTCAAGGAGAATCGTGAGTAAGGGAAGGTGGAGTTCGCCCGCAAGCGCTGCTGCGGTTAACGTTTTTCCCGTCCCCGGTGGACCGACGAGGAGCAGCTTGCGCCGTGGCTGCAGGTGGTGCTCGCGCAATCGGTGCTGCTGACGATGTTCCGTAATGACGCGGTTGAGGCGCGCCAAGAGCCCGGGGGCCAGGGTCATATCACGGAGCCGGGTCTCGGGGCAATCGACCGACAGTAGGCTGGCGAGTTCCCCTTTCACCTCCGCAACTAAGAAGGGCCTGGCCGAATAACACTTTTCGCTCGGGCGCGCGCTTGATCGACGAGATCGCGGATTTGCTGGGCAATCTTACCATGGCCCAGCCGCGCCTCGTGCGCCGCAACTTGCATCGCGACCGAAAGGAACTCCTGGTCGTTGCCATGCACGTGGCTTTTCAGTAGCGCGAGCATGTGCCGGGCAGTGCTCATTTTCATATAGCATGACAGTTCACTCCGCTTCCCGCAATGTTTTCGCGAAGGTAGCGAACAGGTGTGAAGAGAGGGCAACTGATGTATGGCGACGAGGGTGAGCAAGCGGCGCGAGGAGCACTCGCCGAACAGTACGGCAGACCACTCACTGATGAGGAATGGCAGACCGCCAAGGAACGACTCATCGCGTACGTCCGATTGTTACGGGATTGGGAGGTGACTCGAAGATGTCGCCCGTGATGTGCAAGCCGTCCTCATGCACGTCTGCCCAGGCCAGTGCCAGGATCTCTCCGGGGCGTAGGCCGCTGATGCCTTCAAGGCTGATGAAGAGCTTGTCCGGCAGTGGTAGCGCTTCGAGGTTGGTGATGAGTTCGTCGATGGACAGGACGCGCTGGTCTCGCCTCGTCCCCTTGGGCGTGTGGAGGAGTTCTGCAGGGTTACGCGGGAGGAGTAGGGAGCCGACCCTCGCTAGGTACCTCCACGCGCGATATCGCGGGTCGAACACCATGGTACGGCATTAAGCTGCGGGGTGACTCTGCACGGGTGTTCAAAACGGTAGTGTCACGTTCATATGGGCGTGCCGTGGCTTCGATGTGATGAGTGGTCGCGAAACTGAGAAACGGCGTGCACAAGAGCGCTAGTAGGATAGCTCTTGTGATTCGAGGCTTCCGATTTTTTCAATCACAGCCAAACCAACAATATATTTCCTTTGTTTTCTTCGTCGATCGGCTTTCCCCGCCCAATCCGAGAAATCCCGCCTGCTATCCTCTCGGCAGGAAGGTTATTTCCATGGCAACCCAAGCCCAACTCGACGCCAATCGCGCCAACTCTCAGAAATCCACCGGCCCCCGGACCGCTGAAGGACGCGCCGCCGTCCGACAAAATGCCCTCAAGCACGGCCTCACCTCGATGAGCCCCGTCGCCCCGGGCGAAGACCCCGCCGAGTTCCTCCAGTTCCTCGACCGCTGGACCCAGTCCTACCTCCCCGTCGGCCCTGCCGAGGAAGAAGTCCTCCGCACGGTCGTGGTCGCCTCCTGGCGGCTTCGCCGAATCCCCGCCATAGAAGCCGGCTATTACGAAATGGAGCAAGCCAGTGACCAGGCCGTCTCTCACGCCATCAGCTTGGCCTTCGCTCACCATCAATGCGCGAAGCAGCTCGAAGCGCTCTCTTGTCAGGAAGCCCGCCTCCAGCGCACCTTCGACAAATCGCTCCGCGAGCTCGAACGCCTCCAGGCCCGCCCATCGCGTGGCCCCAAAACCGATTTGGAAAATCAAACCCAATCTTCGGCGCAACCTGAAGAAAACCAGCCGTCTCAAGCTGCCGCGACACAACCCCACGCCGCCCCAGCCGTCGAGTTGGAAAATCAAACCCAACTACCCGAGCAGCCGGCGGAGGACGCCCCCACTCCGGTCGCCCAAGCAGGCCTACCGGAAGATCAAAATAACGATCCGGAAAATCAAACCCAATTTCCCGCTCAATCCGATGAATCCACGGCGTCAGGCCCCAACACATCCCGGCGCGCGCCCCGCTCCCTGACCCAGCAAGACCGCCAGGCCGCCTCCGACCTCGTCGCCCGAATCCTCGCCGGGCTCCCCAAGACTGCCTGACTTAATGATGAAGATTCAGTCAGCGAAATTCCGCCTGCGGAAGGGCGCACGGCGCACGGCTATACTCTATTACATGGTGCGTCCCGTAAGGCGCTATTTTCCAGTGCGATGGGCGATCGCAGCCGCCATCGCCGTAACCGGCCTCCACGCCACGGAAGTGACCGGACCCGCATACCAGGGCCGGCGCGCGGAGTTGCGCAAGAAGCTGACCGACGGGGTGATCGTCCTGTTCGGGCGAACGCTGCGGTCGAACGACGATCTGCGGTCCGGATTCTGGCAGGAGCCGAACTTTGCCTACCTCACCGGCTGGCGCGAGCCGGGCGCCGTGCTGCTGCTCGACAGCCAGCGCGAAATCCTCTTCGTCCCGAAAAAGAATCCCGACGTGGAGAAGTGGGAGGGCGCCATGGCATCGCCCGAGGACCCGCAGGTCAAGACCAGGACCGGCGTCGACACTGTCCTGCCCGTCGAAAAGCTCGAGACGGAGCTGCGCCGCAGTCTCGAGACCACCGCCAAATTCTATGCGCTGCCGGGCGAGACCAATCGCGCCAAGCTGACTGCACTCTCGCCGTTTGCCGAGATTTCGAGTCCGGCCGCCGCCCTTGCCCAGCTCCGGATGAGGAAATCGGCGCAGGAGATCGACCTCATTCGCCAGGCCACCGACATCACCATGAAGGGACACCGCGCCGGGTGGAAACGCGCTGCGTCCGGAGCCTATGAATTCCAGGTGGCGGCGGCCATGAGCGCCGTCTTCCTGGACGCCGGCTGCGAGCGCCACGCCTATGCTCCCATCGTCGGGTCGGGCATCAATTCCGTCTTTCTGCACTATGCCCGCAACACTCGCCGCATGGATTCGGGCGAGGTGCTGCTGATGGACGTGGCCGCCGAATGCTCCGGCTACGCCAGCGACATCACGCGCACCATTCCCGTCAACGGCAAGTTCTCCAAGCGCCAGAAGGAGCTGTACGAAATCGTCCTGGGCGCGCAGAAGGCCGCCATCGCCGCCATCCGGCCGGGAGTAACCATCGGCCGCACCACGCCCGACACCATCCACAAGATCGCCTACGACTACATCGACTCCCACGGCAAGGACAAAGAAGGCCGCTCGCTGGGGCGCTATTTCACGCACGGGCTCAGCCATCACGTCGGCCTGGAAGTGCACGACGCCTCCGACCCGGCCACGCCGCTCGAAGCCGGCATGGTGATCACCGTCGAGCCGGGCATCTACATTCCCGAAGAGAGCATCGGTATCCGTATCGAGGACGTCGTGCTGGTGACCGAGAAAGGGGCCAAGGTGCTGAGCGAGGCTCTGCCGCGCGAGGCGGACGAAATTGAAAGGGCGCTTCACAAGTAAGCTCGAGTATCCGGCGCTGCTAGCCGGGGCGTTCCTGCTCGCCATGGCGGCCAGTTGGAGCGACCTGGGCCAGCGTGTCGACAACGACGCTTACGATTTCCTTTTTCAGCGCCAGCCGGCGCCCCAAGGTGAGCCGCAATCGGCCGTCCTGGCCCTGGACGACGCGTCGCTCAAGGACATGCGCGGCGTGCTCGGACTACGCGACGCCGTCGCCGAGAGCCTGGAGCTGCTCAAGGCCACCGGCCCCCGCGCCGTCGCGCTGGACGTGATTTTTTCCGAGCCTGGAGAGCCGGCCGTCGACGCGCGGCTGGAAGCGGCGATCCGGAATCTGGAGCGCGTGGTGCTGCCCTGCGACCTGATGCCGGCCGGCAAGTCCTGGGAGGATCCGCTGCCGCGTTTTCGCGCCGCAGCGGCCGGCGTGGGGCACGTCCACGCCGAGCCCAACTCCGTCAGCCGCGAAATTCTGCTGGAAAAGCGCGCCGCACGGGAGCGGCGCTGGGCGCTGGCGCTGGAGGCTTTTCGCGTCGCCGAAAACGGCCGCATCCTGGAGACCCCGTCGGACGTCGAAGTCGCCGGCGTTGTGATTCCGGCATCGCTCCGTGCCCAGCGCGCCCTGTGGATTCGCTACCTGCCGCCGGAGCGCCCTGTGCCGGAAATCACGCTCGGGGAGCTTCGCGCCGATCCGTCAAAGGCGCGCAGGTTCGCCGGCAAAACCGTCTTCGTCGGCTCGACGTCGCAACTGGTGGCCCGCGACCGCATGCAAACGCCCTATTCGGCGAACAGCGTGCCCATGCCCGGCGTTGTGATCCACGCCAATGTCTATGAGACCATCGCCCGCCGGATGTTTCTGACCACCGTCCCGCTGTGGGCCACTGTTCTGTTTGCCGCCTCGCTGGTCGCTGCGGCGGGCTGGGTCTTCGTGCGTTTCTCCGGGTGGACTGCCTACGGGCTTGCCGGCGTCGTGCTGGCGCTTGCGCACCTGATGCCGTGGGCCGCTTTCACGCAGGGAAAGATCCTCAGCTTCATGCCCGGCTTCGCCTGCGCCTGGCTGGGCGTGTCGGCGGCCGCGTCCTACCGCTATTTCGTGGTCCGCCACCGGATGCTGAAAGCCGAGTTGGAGCGTCTGCGATACCAGCAGGCAATGCATTTTGTAACCCACGAAATGCGCACGCCGCTCACCGCCATTCAGGGCTCCAGCGAATTGATCGGACGCTACGCGCTGACCGACGAAAAGCGCAAGCAGATCGCCCAGCTCATCAATTCCGAATCGAAGCGTCTCGGGAAGATGATCGAGATCTTCCTCAGCGTGGAGCGCCTTTCGGCGGGGTTGATCGAGATGAAGCGGGAGCCGTTCAGCGGCTTTGACCTGATGCAGACTTGCGTCGACCGCGTGCGCCCCCTGGCCGAGCGTAAGAAGATCGGCGTGACGCTGGACCCGAATTTTCAGGCGCCGCTGGAGGGCGACCGCGAACTGATGGAGTACGCCTTCTACAACCTGCTGACCAACGCCGTGAAGTATTCGCCGAAGGAAACCGAGGTCAGCGTCTATGCCCGGCGTCAAGGCGGCGAGGTCCGGATTTCCGTGCAGGACCAGGGCATCGGGATGGATTCCAAGGAAGTGAAGCAGATCTTCCAGAAGTTCTATCGCACCAAGCGCGCCGAGGAATCGGGCGAGGTCGGCACCGGCATTGGCCTGTCGATCGTCGAGCAGATCGTGACGCAGCACGGCGGCCGAATCGAGGTCGCCAGCAGCCCCGGCAAAGGCTCCTGCTTCACACTGGTACTGGGTGGGGCAGGCTGAAGCCCATAAGTGCCGATCAACGAAAATCTCTCCATAAGCCGCCGAAGACCGCGTCTCCTCCACCCAACCCTCGCCACCCAATACCCAACACCGAACCATGCGTTACCCTTGGTAAGTAGCCGCTCCGGCGGCGTCCCTGAACTCATGGACCAAAAGCTACTCGTCGTCGAAGACGACCCCAGTGTGCGCACCACCATCGTCACCTGTCTGGAGATGGAAGGCTACCAGGTGGACGCCGTCGCCTCCACCAGCGAGGCCATGGAGCGCCTGCTCGAAGAGTCCTACCCCATCGTCATCACCGACATCTATATAGACGATCGGACCGGGCTCGACGTTCTCGACGCAGCCCGGCGCAAGGACCCCGACTGCTCGGTGATCCTCATGACCGCGCGCGGGACCATGGAAACCGTCATGGCCGCCACCCGCGGCGGAGCCTTCGACTACATCGCCAAGCCCTTCGAGCTCGACCGCATGGTGGAGACCGTGCGCCGAGCCGAAGCCCTGCGCGGAGAAGTGGAAGAGGACGCGGAGGCCGAGGAACTGCCCGAAAGCGAGATGATCGGCAGCTCGCGCAGCATGGTGGAGATCTACAAAACCGCCGCGCAGGTGGCCCCCACCGACGCCACTGTCCTCATCGAAGGCGAGACCGGCACCGGAAAGGAGCTGGTGGCTCGCATGATTCATCGCTTCTCCAGGCGCGCTGAAATGCCGTTCGTGCCCGTGGATTGCGCCTCCATCGCGCCTACGCTTCTGGAGAGCGAGCTATTCGGCGCGATGAAAGGCTCCTACACCGGCGCAGAGAAGGACCGCGTAGGCGTTCTCGAATCGGCCAACCGGGGCACCGTATTTCTGGACGAGATCGGCGAAGTGGAGTTCGGCTTCCAGTTGAAGCTGCTGCGCTTCATGCAGGAGCGCGAGGTGCGTCCCCTGGGAGCGTCGCGCGCCAAGCCGGTGGACGTGCGCGTGGTCGCGGCCACAAACAAAGACGTCCAGAAGCTGGTCGAAGACGGCAAGTTCCGCGAGGATCTCTGGTTCCGGTTGAACGTCATCCGCCTGCGCCTGCCTGCTCTGCGGGACCGTAAAGGAGACGTCACCTTGCTGGCGCACTTCTTCCTGGCGAAATATAACGCCCGCTATAACCGCGATACCCGCATCACCGAAAGCGGCCTCAAAGCGCTGGACGAGCACTCCTGGCCTGGCAACGTCCGGCAGCTACAGCACCTGATCGAGCGGCTGACCATCCTCGCGCCCAACGATCGCATCGACGGCGAGGCCGTGCGAGACGCACTGGCCCTGATGGAGCCGCGCGAGCACACCGTCGAGACGCTGGCCGATGCCGAGACCGAGCAGATCCGAAAGGTCCTGGCCGCCACCGGCGGCAACAAGAGCCGCGCCGCGCAGATTCTTGGTATCGAAAGGAAGACGCTTTACCGCAAGCTGGAAAGGATGAAGTGACTTCCGGATTCAGATGGCAGCGATTCCTTACGTCGTCCTCCTCCTCGAAGTCCTCTTGTTTTTCCGGCAGGTCATTTTCCTTCCCTTGCGGTGGGCGATCCCGTGGGATCTCCGCTACTACCATCTGTCGCTGATTGATTACCTCGCCCAGTCCCTGCGCGAGGGGCGTCTGCCGTTGTGGGATCCCTACACCTACTGCGGGATGCCCTTCTATTCGATCGTGACCGCGCAGGTGTTCTACCCGCCGACCCTGGCCGCCGTGCTGGCGCACAACTGGTTCGGAGTGGAACTGCTCTACGCGCTGGAGCTGCAAACCTACGCCCACGTGTTTCTGGGCGGCGTGTTCACCTACCTGCTGCTGCTGCGCTTGGGCGCCGGAAAGGCCGCGGCCCTGGCGGGCGCCACTGTGTTCCAGCTTGGACCCTTCTTCGCCTCCCAGATCCAGCACCTGGGCGCGGTCGACGCCGCAGCCTGGCTGCCGCTGGCTTTCCGAGCGGTGGTCGACCTGGCCGACCGCTTCACCTGGCGCTGGACCGGCGTGCTGGGCGTCGCCCTGGCGATGGCGGTGCTGGCCGGTTTCCCCGCCGTTACGGCCGTCGTATTTGCCGCATGCGGATTCCTCGCCGTCGCGCTGGTGGTCATGCGCAAACGCAGTCCCGGCGTCCTGTTCAGCCTGGGGGCGGCCGGGCTTCTAGCCGCGGTGTTGAGCGCAGCACAGCTCCTGCCGACGGCCGAGATGATCCGCCACTCGGTCGCGCGCTTCCGAGCCGACTGGCTGGGCGACGGCGGCGGCCTGCCGCTCCAGAGCCTGATCTCGTTCGTCCATCCGAATTACTTCGGGCAGTTCCAGTTCGACGCCAACACATGGCGCTTGCCGTGGAACATCACCTTCCTCCATCTGTATTGCGGACTGGCCGGGCTGGCCTGCATCCTGGCGGCGCTGGCCTGGTGGCGCGATAAGCGGGCGCGCGTGTTCACGGCGATGACGGCGGTCGCCCTGTTCTGGGTCCTGGGCGAGCATACGCCGGCCGGCGTGTGGATGTTCCGGATGGTACCCTACAGCATCAAAGCGCCGTTCTATGCCGAGTACGCCCTCTCCATGCTGGCGCTGTGCCTGGCGGTAATGGCCGGGCTTGGCGCGCACCGCCTGATCGGGTCGCGGCCCGTGTGGCAGGGAGCGCTGCTGGTGGCGTTGATGGCGGCGGACCTCATCCTGGTGGCTTCGGGCCGCCCCATGAATACGGCCGATCGTGGAAACGAGCCCGGCCTCGGCTACGACCACATCGACCACTACCCCATCCCGCCCGCGGTCCGCGAGTTGGTGAATAAGCAGACGCCGCCCTGGCGCATCGACACCATGCAGGGCTCTATGAACTGGTGCGCCGCGCCGCTGTTCCGCGTCCCCACCGCCGGAGGCAACGATCCTCTGGCCCTCGAACGCACCCTGCAAGTGCGCCTCTGCTTCACTACGGGCGAGCGCTGGGGCCGCTATTACCAGGTGGAGCAGCCGCAATCGCGCATCGTCGATTTCCTGAACGTGAAGTACCTCATCGGGAATCATGAGCTGCCGCTCGATCCCTCGTGGCGTCTCGCCGCCACGCTGCCCGGCCAGTTTGTCTATGAGAACTCAGAAACGCTGCCACGCTTCTTCATCGTGTCGCGTGTGATCAGCGCCGCGGGCATGGAGGACGCCGTGCGCCGCATCCGCGATGCGGCGTTCGATCCGAGCGTTGAAGCTGTCGCCGAGGGCGTCGCGGCATCGACTAACGCCACCGGATCGGTCCGAGTGCTCAGCTACGCTCCGCTCGAAGTGAAGCTCGAAGTGGACACGACCGGCCCGGCCTATCTGGTCAGCTCGGAGACGCATTACCCCGGCTGGCGGGCCTGGATCGACGGGCGCGAGGCGCCGCTGTATTACACCAACGTGGCCTTTCGCGGCCTTCCCGTGCCGGAGGGACGCCACACCGTCACCATGCGCTTTGAGCCGCGCATATTCTGGTACGGCGTGGCCATAAGCGCGGCGGGTTGGCTCCTCCTGTGCGCGCTATCATTGAGAGGTTGGATTTCGCAGCGCAGGTCAAAGCGCAAGTCGACATTGTCGCCGTCATCGGCGAACACGTCCGGCTGAAGCGTGTCGGGGCAACGCAGAGCTATACCGGGCTGTGCCCGTTCCACAACGAGAAGACTCCCTCGTTCCGCGTCCACTCCAACCGCCAGTTCTACAAGTGCTTCGGATGTGGCAAGGGCGGCGACGTGTTCAGCTTCGTGCAGGAGATGCACAGCGTCAGCTTCTTTGAGGCGCTGAAGTACCTGGCGGAACGCCAAGGCATTCCGCTTCCCAAGCGCACCGAGTACGCCGACGCCGACACGCGTCTGCGCGCCGCGATCTTCGAGATGCATGAGCTGGCCGGGCAGGCCTTCCGCGACAATCTTGCCGGGCCGCACGGATCCGAAGCTCGCGAGTACCTCGCCCGGCGCGGCGTTTCCGACGAGATGATCGCCACCTTCGCCGTGGGTTACTCCGATCGAAGCGGCCAGCTCACTCGCCTCTTCCAGTCCAAGGGTTTCACGGAGGAACAGCTCCAAAACTCCGGCCTAATCCTCAAGCGGCAGGACGGAAGCGGCTGGTTCGACCGCTTCCGGAACCGTCTGATGTTCCCTATCCATAACGAAATGGGGAAGATAATCGGATTCGGCGGGCGCGCGCTGTCGGATGCCGACGAACCCAAGTACTTAAATTCCCCCGAAACGCCGATATATAAGAAGAGCTTTGTGCTCTACAACCTGCATCGGGCCAAAGAGGGGATCCGCAAGGACGACCGGTCGATCCTGGTTGAAGGCTATATGGACGTTATCGGCGTATATGCGGCGGGTGTCAAAGAGGTGGTGGCAAGCTGTGGCACGGCTCTCACCAACCAGCAGGTGCAGGCCTTGAAGCGCCACTCCGGACGCATCGTCGTCAATTTCGATCCCGACGCGGCCGGGTCCAACGCCGCCGAGCGTTCCATTCAGATGCTGCTCGACGAAGGTATGCACATCAGGATTCTGGAGCTGGAAGGCGAGCTGGACCCGGACGAGTACTGCAAGGAGAACGGAGCGGAAGCGTACCGCACGGCGCTCGACAAGGCCAAAGGATACTTCTACTGGCTGGCGGACCGCGCCCGCGCGCGGTTCGACATGCGCGACGCCGAAGGCCGGGTTGCGGCGTTTCAGTTCCTGCTCCCGGCGATCCAGCGCCTCGGCGACAAGATCGAGCGGGTGGCGGTGGTCAACGACGTGGCCTCCTATCTCGGCGTGGATGCCGGGCTGGTGCTGGAGCAGTTCCGCAAAGCCGCCGCGGAACGTCAGGATAAAAAGATGAAGGCGCCGGTGGAACCAGTGACCTTCGTGGAGCAGAGTCTGCTCGTCCTGCTGCTGGACAGCGCCGAAGCGCGAGAGCGGTTCGTGCCGGAGCTTCGTGGCATGGCCGCGCTGGACCGGATGCAGACCCGAAACATTTTCCGCGCGCTGGTGGCGCTGCACGAATCCGGCGGACCTTTCGGATACGCCGAATTGGACGCGCGCCTGGAAGATGCAGACCGCGGGCGCCTGGCTTCGATCGCGCTCTCCGGCGATACGGAGCTGCACGCGGTATCGTTGGAGCAGGGAGAGGCGTGTGTCGCGAATCTCCGCCTGCAGGACCGGCAGAGTGAGCTGGCCGTGGTGAAGGGACGGATCAAGGACGCGGAGCGCGCTGGCAACATGACGGAGGCCCTTCGCCTGATGGAGGAATACAATCGCTTGTCGGAGCAGATCGTGCGAGTGAAGGAACCAGCGGGGACGGGCGTTGTACAATAACATAAATCGCGCGCGTGGGAGCACGGAACAGATCGTGGCGGGAGAAGACAAATACGATCCGGTAAAGCGGCTGATGGATGCCGGTAAGGAGAAAGGCTACGTTCTCTTCGACGAGGTGAGCGAAGTCCTGCCCACCGACTTCAACGGCGGCGGAGAGATCGACGATCTGCTCTCCAGTTTCGATTCGGCCGGCATCGAGCTTCTGGAAGAACCCAAGCTCGACAAGCTGGACGAGACCGACGAGCCGCTGGATCTGGAGCTGCCGCCAGGCGTCGGCGACAAGACCAACGATCCCGTGCGGATGTACCTGCGCGAGATGGGCACGGTCGCGCTGCTCACGCGCGAAGGCGAAGTGGAGATCGCCCGTCGCATTGAGCGCGGCCAGAGCATGGTGCTCAAGGCGCTCTCGCGGTCGCCGCTCATTATCCAGAAGATGCTCGAGCTGGGTGAGCAGCTCCGCTCCGCCGAAGTGGATCCGCGAGAGGTGATCCAGTTCTCCGACCCGATCGTCAGCGACGAAGCCGTCGAGGAGCGCAAGACGGAAGTGCTCGACACCATCGACGAGATCGCCCGGCTGCAGAAGAAGGCCTTGCAGCTGCGCCAGCGCCTTATGGCCGTGCCGCGCGCCACCAAGCCGAAGCTCTACCGGCACACGCGCTGGGAGCTGGCCCGGGTCATCATCAAGAAAGCAAGGCTGGTCCGAAAGCACAAGTTCAACTCCTCGATAAACCGCCAGTTCATCGATTGCATCCGCCGCGCGGTGGACGAGTTGCGCCCGGTGGAGCGCGAAATCGCGCGCGTGCAGCGTGAGATGGAAGGCCCGTCGTCGGAAAAGCCGGAAGCCATCCGCGAACTGCGCAAGGAACAGAAAAGCCATTACCAGAGGGTGCAGCAGCTCGAGGAGCAGTTCGGCGCCTCGGCTACCGACTTGCGGCGCACCTCGCAGATCATCTCGCGGGGCGACCGCGAAGCCGATGCGGCAAAGAACGAGCTGATCGAGGCCAACCTCCGGCTGGTCGTGTCGATCGCCAAACGCTATACCAACCGCGGCCTCCAGTTCCTGGACCTGATCCAGGAAGGCAACATCGGGTTGATGAAAGCCGTCGAGAAGTTCGAGTACCGCCGCGGCTACAAGTTTTCGACCTACGCCACATGGTGGGTACGCCAGGCCATCACGCGCGCCATTGCCGATCAGGCGCGCACCATCCGCATTCCGGTGCACATGATCGAGACGATCAACAAGCTGATCCGCACGTCGCGGCAGATGGTGCAGGAGCTGGGGCGGGAGCCTACCAACGAAGAACTGGCCAAGCGCCTGGAACTTCCCGTGGCCAAGGTGCGCAAGGTGATGCGCATTGCGCAGGAGCCGATCTCGCTGGAGACGCCGGTAGGCGAAGAGGACGAGTCCCACCTGGGTGATTTCCTCATCGACCGTGCCGTGGTGTCGCCGTCGGAAGCGGTGATCAACCTGAACCTTCGCGAGCAGACTGCGCAGGTGCTGAAGACTCTTACGCCGCGCGAGGAAAAGATCATCAAGATGCGCTTCGGCCTGGACGACGGCAGCGAGCATACGCTGGAAGAAGTCGGCCAGAACTTTGCCGTCACCCGGGAACGCATCCGCCAGATCGAGGCCAAGGCCTTGCGGAAGTTGCGGCACCCCAGCCGCAGCCACCGCCTGCGCGCTTTTCTTGACAACGCCACCCACGAGTAAACTGCGCGAATAGTCTACCCGGCAAACCGGGTACACTTTGTTGTAATGGTCCTCTCCGACGTCGATATCAAGCGCTACATCGCCATGGGCAAGATCAAGGTGTCGCCCGAGCTTCCTCCGGAGCAGTTCGGGAGTTGCTCGGTCGACTTTCGCCTGGGCAGCGAGTTTGGCGTCTTCGAATACAGCCGGCATCCTTACATCGACCTGAAGGAGAAGGTCAATGTCCAGGAAGTGATGCGAACCGTAGTGGTGACGGCGGGCGAGCCGTTCGTCCTGCAGCCGCGCGATTTCGTGCTGGCCATCACCGAGGAAAAGCTGGAGCTGTCCGACGATGTTCTTGGGCGTTTGGAAGGGCGGTCGAGCCTGGGGCGTATCGGCATCATCGTCCACGGCACCGCGGGTCTCTTCGATCCCGGCTGGACCGGCAAGGCCACGCTCGAGTTGTCGAACCTGGGGCGGATGGCGGTGGCGCTCTATCCGGGGATGCGGATCTGCTCCTTCACTTTTGAACAGCTGTCCTCTCCTGTCGCGGTCTCCTATCGCAACAAGCCCGGCAACAAATACGCCGGACAGACCAGCCCGCTGGCCAGCAAGCTGGTCGGCGAAGTTCGTGGAAACTGAATCCGGCCGGAGGCCCGCACGCCATGAAACCCGTCCGCATCGCCATGCTCGGTTCCGGCTTCGTGGCCGGCTTTTACATGCAGGGCCTGGCCAACGTCAACGGCCATGAGGTCGCCGTCAACTGGTCGCGGTCTGGCCGGCGGGCGCGAGAATTCCAAAAGCGCTGGAGCATCCCCGAATCCTCCACCCGCATGGACGAAGTAATCGCGCGCGGCGACATCGACCTGTTCGTGATCGCGCTGCCTAACGAGGAGCACCTCCCGGTCGCCCGTGCCCTCGCCGCAGCCCGCCGCAACCAGGTCTGCACGAAACCGCTGGCCCGCAACCGGCGCGAGGCCAAGGCAATGCTGCAGGTTGCGCAGAAATCCGGCCGCATGCACGGCTACGCCGAGACCGAAGTGTTCTCCCCCTGCGTGGTCAAAGCGCGGGAAACCATCGAGAGCGGAGCCATCGGGCGCGTGCTGTGGGTTCGGTCGCGCGAGTCGCATTCCGGCCCGCACAGCCCGCACTTCTGGGACATCACGAAGACCGGCGGCGGCGCCATGAACGACCTGGCCTGCCACTGCATCGAGGCGGCCCGCTACTTCTTCGGCAAGGCAGACCAGATTGTCGAAGTAATGGCGTGGGGCGCGAACCTGGTACACAGCAAGAAGACCAAGGGCGAAGACAACGCGCTGCTGGTGCTGAAATTCTCCGGCGGCGGCATCGGACACTGCGAGCTCTCCTGGACTACCAAGGGCGGGCTCGACTTGCGCAATGAGATCCATGGGTCGGAGGGATCCATCTTCACCGACGTCACGCGCGGCACGCCCATCGTGAGCTTTACACCCAAACCGGGCGGCTACGTGGTGGAGAAAGCCGATATGGATTTCGGCTGGACGCGTCCGCTGCCGGAGGAGGCCTTCGCCTACGGCTATCAGGCCGAGATGCGCCACTTCGTGGAGTGCGTGCGCGACGGCAAAACGCCTCGCGAGACTTACGAGGACGGCTACGTGGTGAACTGCATTCTCGATGCAGGATACCGATCGATGGCCGCAAAGAAGTGGATCCGCGTGAAGTACTGACACGAGCTCGATTCCTAAAGACTGCTTTCAGCGGCGAGTCTTTCGGAGCGAACAGAACACCTCGGCGGCGTCATCTAGGCGATGCGGTCGTTGAAATTTCGTGAGCGGAAGGTGATGCGGGCTGGTCTGTTAGAATGCTGGTTGATGAAGTATCGCGTTTATCTCGAACCGGACGAGGACGGGGTATTTGTGGCCACTTGTCCGGCTCTGCCGGGATGTGTTTCACAAGGCCGAACGCGTCTGGAAGCCACCGAGAACATTCGGGAGGCTATCGAAGGCTATCTGAAAAGCCTCCGTAAACATGGCGAGCCAGTGCCTCCGAGTATCCTTGAAGAAGTGATCGAGGTTTCCGGCGGATGAAGTTGCCGGTGGTCTCCGGCAGCGAGGCCGTCAAGGCATTCCGGAAGATCGGATACGGGGTCGATGATCAGCACAGCAGTCACATCATTATTCGGCGCACCGATCCGCCGCACAGGCGCCTCTCTGTCCCGAACCATAAAGAACTGGCCAGGGAACTCTTCGGGCGCTGATTCGGGAGGCCGGGCTTACCCTCGAAGAGTTCGTTCGCCTGCTTTAGCTGCCCTTCTACTGACGCTCCTTCAGCGCAAGGCTTCCTCCCGTTTGCGCCGCGCGTAAGCCGCGACCTTTGACCGGTTGCCGCACGAACTCATGCTGCACCAGCGGCGCGTCCCCTTTTTGCTGGTGTCGTAGAAGTGCAAGATGCAGCTCCCGCACTTCCGGAGCCGCGACTTGTCGGGAGCTGTCAGCAGGTCCGCCACGCTGTCCAGGATGGGCGCGAAGACGTCCATAGGGGTTTGCGGGTCGAACCGCTTTCGGCGCGCGGGGCCCGAATCGGAGGCGATGATTTCGTCGGTCTGAGGATGCGCGGAAAGCAGCCGGTTGACCTCGGCTAGAAACGCCCGCGAAGGCGCGCCGCCCGCTTCCATCTGAAAAGCCGCCTGCCGCAGCCTCTCGCGAAACTTCCGAATTTCGGCCATCATTCGAGCGTAGCCGAGCGGCGCGGACCAGCTTCGCTCCAGCCGCTTCGCTTCCCGAGGCGCGATCAGTCCGCTCGCGCCCAACCAACGGGCCAGTGACGCGCGGTCCGGCAGCAACTCGACCGGGCTGCCGTCGATCACCGGGCGCGTGTTCAGAAAATCCAGGCTCAACAGGTTTCCCAGGAACGGGAACCCGTCCCGCCAGTCTTGGCTTATATCCGTTTTCCAAATATATCACACCTGTGAAGAATCATTTCATCGGTTAGTACATCTGGAGAGTACAAGGAGCACCGAACATGAAAACTCTCATCAGCTACCGTAACCGGGACGTGGCCGGCGTGAACATCTTCTACCGCGAGGCGGGTTCGACCTCGCGGCCAACCATCGTGCTGCTTCATGGGTTTCCTTCTTCCTCCCACATGTATCGCGACTTGATTCCGAAGCTCGCGGACCTCTACCACGTCATCGCGCCGGACCTGCCCGGATTCGGTTATAGCAGCCAGCCCATTCCGGCCCAGTTCGAATACACGTTTGCCAACCTCGCGGATGTCATGGACGCCTTCCTCGACGCCATCGGAGTGCCGAAGTACTGTATCTACGTCATGGACT
>JACXTT010003351.1_pt1 | contig 24742 bp, 17 predicted proteins | sample 9270951 | NCBI WGS metagenome assembly JACXTT01 (sample SAMN15532306, study PRJNA645909) | rock metagenome | isolation source: weathered quartz diorite | place: Puerto Rico | collected 2017-06-21
GGCAAGGTGGGGAGCGGGATCGCCAAGCGGGCGGCGGTGGCCGGATTCCGGGTCGTCGTGGGGGATGCCCGGCCGGATTTCGCGAACCCGGAGCGGTTCCCGAGCGCGTCGCGCGTCGTCGCCGCGTCCGTCGATGCGGCGCTCGCCCAGCTCACGATTGCAGCGCAGGACGCGGTCGTCATCGCAACGCGGGGGCACCGCCATGACGCCGTGATCCTCGAGCGCGTGGCGACGACCGCCGCCGGGTACGTCGGGCTGCTCGGCAGCCGGCGCAAGCAGGCAGTGGTCACGAAGGCGCTGCGAGAGGCGGGTGTCCCGGCGGAGGCGCTCGAGCGAGTGCGCGTGCCGGTGGGGCTAGCCATCGGTGCCGAGACGCCGGAGGAGATCGCGGTCAGCGTCACCGCGGAGCTGATCGCCTGGCGGCGGCGCGCCCGCTAGCGGACCAGGTCGAGCAGGCTGCTCAGGGAGTCGGGCGTCAGCGGCCCTTCGATTTCGATCCGAAGCTGTCCCACGAACCGCGCCAACCGCTCGTTGACCGACTTGGCCATCGTTGCTGCTGGGGCGTAGGCCCGCGGGAGGTTCGCCGCCGCGGTGTCGGACCGACTCAGTGCATCCGCGGACAAGTCGACCCGCCGCTCGATCAGCGAGATCGTCGTGCCGGCATCGGTGACCTGCTCCACCGCGATCTCCTGTGCGGCCGGATTGCGGCGATAGGCTCGGACGGCGAATCCTGGGATGACGACAGGGTCGACTCCCAGAACGTCGCGAGCGGGGTTCCGGGCGATGAGCGGCCACGACGTCGACATGATGGGCGTCGCCCGTTGCCGCGCGGGAGCGCCGTCGACGACGAGGGGTTGTGCGGGCTGCGGCTCGGCCGCCGCAGGTGCGGCAGCGGCACGTCCACGCACCGTGACACCGGACGCGACCGGGGGAGGCAGCTGCGCGGCTGCGTCCGCCTTGCGTTCTCCTCTTTCCTCCAAGTGTGCTGCTGCTCCTGTCGACACTGCCGCCGATTCCTGTGTCTGTAAGGTGTTGCCGACGGCGCCCGCGGCTCGCGAATCCGCGAGCTGGCGCTCGGCATCGCGATCCTTGTTCACTGCGTCTGACCGTCTCTCACGCAAGCCCAGACGTGCCTGAGGCCGGTCCGCGTACGCCGCGCTGTCGTGGGCGGGCGCCGGCGAGGCGACTGCCGGAGTGCCGTATGCGGCGGCAGGAGACATTTCCGGTGCGACCGCATCCGACGCCATGCGCTGCATCATTGATCCGCGGGCAATCCACCCGAGACCGACTGCCAAGATCAGCGTAGCGGCCCAGGCGAGGGGGCGGCGCAACCGCCAGTCGAGCCGCGGCTGCCGCAATTGCTGGAGCGGGGGCATCGCCCGCTCGGGAAGGGTCGCCATCCCGAGCAATCGGCTCGCCCGCTCGATGATCTGCCGCTCTTCGGCGAGCCGCGCCTGACACGCCGGACAGCCCTTCAGGTGCGTGTCGACGCGCTCGCGCTCGACGGGGGCCAACTCCCCGTCGAGATAAGCGTGCAGGGTCCCTTCATCCACGTGCGACATGCTCAGCCTCGCTTCCCTTCTCATACGCTTCGACCAGGCGGCGCCGGGCGCGCGCCAGCGTGGTGCCGACCGCGCCCTTGGCCAATCCCGTCTGGGCGGCAATTTCATCGTACGACTGTCCCGCATCCCACAACAACAACACTTCGCGATCGCGCGGCGTCAGCTCGTCGAGCGCCCGGCGCACTCGCTCGCGGTCGAGCTGCTCTCCGACGGTGTCGTCGAGCGGCGGCGTCTGGTCGGGCTCGCTCTTCAGCAGCGTGAGGTGCCGCCGCTCGCGGGCTGCCCGTCGCGCTTCATCACGCGCCATGTTCGCTGCTACCACGAAGAGCCACCCCCGGGGATTGTCGGGCCGGTGTGCCAGCGCCCGCGCGAACGCCTCCTGTGCCAGATCTTCGGCGCGATCGGCGTCCCACACCTTGCGATACAGGAATCGCACCAGTGCGGGATACGTCGTGCGGTAGACGTCGGCCAGATCGTCGGGCATGTGGCTAACGCGGAACGGTGAACTTGGAACGCGGAACGTCAGCTCGGTCATCCTGCGAGGGACCACGCTTTCTGTTCCGCGTTCCGCATTCCGCGTTCCGCATTTGTCGACTCACCGAAAGTCCGCCACGATTCGCTCCAGCTCTCCGCCGCGCCAGGACTCAATCCCTCCAGCTGCAATCTTGACGTTCACCTGCCGCCCCGCCACCAGCACGGCCGGGGTGAGGGTGATCGCCTGGTTCAACTCGGGCAAAACTCGGAGCAGGGCAAAGTACGCGTCACTGAACGGAGCCACCGTCACTGTGCGCCGGTTGCTGTCGGCACCGAGATCGCTCCACACGCTGTCGCGCAGAATGTAAAGCCGACCGCCCACGCGGCGCGTCGGGTTGATGCCGCCGCGCATCCGCAGCCGCGCGCTCAGCTCGTCCTGCTCCTCGCGGTCGACGGACTTCTGCGCGAGGTGCGCCTCCGCCACGGACTGCATGACAGCGCCCGCGCCGTTTTGTGCCGCCGGGGCAGGGGCGACGCTGGCGACGACGCCATCGACCACCATCGGCATGTCTCTCCTGTTCATGGCAAGGCTCGGCTCCTGAACAAGGTACGACGTGTACTCCGTCAGTATCCCATAGCGCAGCGCGAGGTCCTTCAACGCCGCGAGCGTCTCGGGGGTCGAGCCGTGCAAGCGGATCTCCCGCGACAGCGCCCCCGCCTTGCGCGAGGCCCAGAGCCGCGGGATGTACGCGTTGGTGGACGCGTCGCCGACCGTGGCCGATCGGAATTGCTCGTCCTGGGAGCCGCGACGCCCGCGCACCGCCACCGACCACCCCGCCGTCGAGCGGGCATGATAGCGTCCGAATGCCACCATCTCGTCTCCGGCGAACAAATCGGGCAGGGCCTGTGGCTGGACGTCGTACAACTCCACGCCGTCGCCGGTGAGCGTCACGTCGGTGAGGACGGGGCTCGCGATCTTGCCGGCCAGTGTCCCGACCGCCTGCTCGATGTTGCCCCCGGGGGCGATGTACTCCGTCACGCCGCGGGCCCGCTCCGTCAGCCGGTCGAGCAGATAGGTGTTGACGTCGTAGCCAATACCGAACGAGAACACCCGGAACGCTCCACGGTGCTCCTCAGCTCGCCCCGCGATCTTCTCAGGATCCTGCTCCCCGACAGTCGGCAGCCCGTCGGTGAGGAAGATGATGACGCCCAGCGAGCCGTCGGCGGGCGGCTGGCTGGAGGCTTCATCCAGCGCCCCGGCGATGTTCGTCCCGCCTCCGGTCTCCAACGCGTTGACCCACTCGATGGCGCGCCGGCGTCCGTCAGCCGTCGCCGTGGTCCACCCGGCGTCGAAGCGCCGCACGCCGCTCTCGAACGCCACCAGGCGGAACCGGTCGCCTTCGTGCAGCGAGCCGAGCAACTGCCCCACGGCGGACTTTGCCTGGACGAGCTTCTCTCCCGACATCGACCCGGAGACGTCGATCGCCACGACGAGGTCGCGCCGCAGAGCCGTCGCGGGGTGCGCCGCCCCCGGAGCGAGGAGCAGCATGAAGTAGCCGTCTTCCCCGGGCACCTGATGCGTCACGAGCGACACGCCCACCAGCCCCTGGCGCAGCGGCAGGAAGAGATCGAGGTCTCCCGCGGTCGCACTGTCGGCCATCGTCACCTCGAGCCGACTCCCCGAACGGGTGGTCCGGATCTGATGCGTGGGAGAATAGGGATCGCCGAAGCGGTTGCCGCTGTCGGTACTGAGACGAAAGCTGCGCGTCGCGCCAGCTGCCCCGGGACCCGAGCCCGCGACGTAGCGGAACCGCCAGGCGTCGCCCTCGCGGTCGAGGATCTGCGTATAGCGCAGCGTGATTTTCCGCGTTTCGCCGGGATTGATCGGGAAGATGCGCGCGCGGATCAATCCGTGCCCGGCCAGCTCGATCAGGGCAGGATCGCGCTTGCGTCGCACGATCTCCTCGTAGATCGACCGCGCCTGCGTCGCGTCCATCGTCTCACCGCGCAGCTCGGCGTCGCCCTGCCACAACGAGAAGCTCGAGAACGCGGCTTCTCCCGGAAGTGGGTAGTGGTAGATCCCTTCTCCCAGCATCGGCCCGCGATTCTGGAACCACTCTTCGACCGTCACCTCAGCGATGCGGTCTTTGACCGCGACCGAGACGGCGCTGCGCAGCTTCTCGACGCCCCATCCCGGCGCCGGACGAACCGGCTCGATCCATCCCTGAGCCCACAGCGGACAGGGCAAGACAACGGCGGCAAGGAAGAGAACGATACGACGGTGCGACAACATCGTGACCAGTCCTGTTCGAGAGTCCTACGAGAGACGCCTCCGCTCGGGACCCGCGCACACCTGACACACGAACGGCCCCCCAGTCACGGGAGGCCGTCTGTGTAAACTGTTCTGGGGCTGTTACTTGAGCGGCATGGTGAGGCTGAAGAGCAAGCTCACGGTATTTACCGCAGGCGTCTTGGCGCTCTCATTCTTCGCGAAGGCGACGTAGTTGAGCTCGGTGCGCGCACCGAAGTCCCCGGCGAGATGAAAGCGATAGCCCCAGGCGACACTCGCGCCGGCGATCCCGACCGAGGTCTTGGTCGAATCGGTGAAGCTTCCCTTCGTCGCCTTCACCCACTCCTCGTGCGCGCCGAGGGCGGCGTACCACCCGCCAACGACGGCGTAGTCGAGCCGTCCGGCGAGGTTGGCGGCGAAGACGGTGGAGCCATTGCCCTGAAAGCGATGCAGATCGATGCCCGGCTCGAACGCCACGCGCGTTCCGACCGGGAGGATCGCGAACAGTGTCGGCACCTGCGGCAGGAACGTCCCCGCGGACGTCAACGCGGGCACGCTGCCGCCGAACCCGGGAAGAAAGAGGCCGCCGAGCGTCAGATTGGTGCCGTCAGCATGGATGGAACTGTACCCACCCGACACCCCGATCATCGGTTCCCAAGTGCCGGTCGGTGCGGTGGTGCGGGCGGTGCGCGAAGCCACTCTCCGGTCCAACCGGGACGACACGCCGAAGAGCAGCGCGTAGGTGTCCGTCGGGCCGAGGCCGGGACGGCGCTTTGCTGTAGCGGTGACCGCCGCTTCCAGGCGTCCATCGAGGCTCGGCGTCAACGCGAAGCGGTAGCCCGCCGCAACCTGCGCGCCGAACTGCGTCGTGTGAGTGCCGCTCTGCATCAGGCTGTTCAGGACGCCACCCGCGGCCCCGTAGAACGACGCGCTAAGGGCGAGGTCGGCGCGCAGACCGACGCGCACGGTCGTGGCGTCACCGCCGACGCTCTCGGTGAGATTCGCGAACGAGAGCGTGGGCTCGAAGGCGAGCCGCCGTCCGGCTGGGATCACGGCGAACAGGCTGCTGCCGGCGAGTAACGGGGCGACATATCCCGGGGTGGGGAACTCGATCAAGTCGATCGCGTCGGAACGGCCAGTCCCGGCCGCCTTGATCCGCGCGTACCCGCCCTGCATCCCAATGGCGGGATGCCAAACGCTCTGGGCTGCGACGGGGCTCGCGAGTATCGTCAGCACACCAAGCATGAGCTGCTTCCGCACGAGAAACCTCCTGCACCATGGTGGAGTGGTTTGGCTGTAACGATGACCGACGAGCGGCCGTGGGGTCGCACAACCTGCGTCGCGACCGAGGCCATCGCCCGTGAGCGTCATCACGGCCAACATGGTCGCGCGGCGGGGCTGGTCGGCATCTCTAACTGTAACAATCGAAAGCGATTAGCGCGTCGGCGCAGGAGGCCTCTCGAGGCTCTCCCGTTCAGTGATCTCCCGGTGTATTGTGAACGCGTTCACAAGCAACCCGTACGTGTGAAATCTTTCGGAGGAATACGATGCGGTTGACTGGAGTCGCGGCGGTGCTGGCGCTCGGAGCGCTGGCGTGTGGCAAGAAGGCTGATCAAGCGCAGGCAAGCGCTGCGCCGGCGACGCCGGCCGCGGCACCGGCAACGGCGGCGGCCGCGGAGCCGACCGGACCGGTCGTGGAAGTGAAGATGATGGGCTCTGGGAGCGCCTACAGGTTCGATCCCAGCACGATCACCGTGCCCGCGGGCGGCACTGTGCGGTTCCTCAACGTCGAAGGCGGCCCGCACAACGTGTCGTTCTACTCGGACTCGATTCCCGCGGGCGCTGCCGAGAAGCTGAACGCGGCGATGGCGAATCGCATGGACAACCTCGCGGGGCCGTTCCTGATCAACGCCAACGATCACTACGATGTGTCGTTCGCCGGCCTGCCGACGGGGACGTACAAGGGCTTCTGCACGCCCCACCAGGCACTGGGGATGCACTTCGTCCTGACGGTGAAGTAGTTTCGGGTCCCACATGACGGCCCCGGAGTGATCCGGGGCCGTTATATTTTCCGCCCATGCCTTGGCTTCTGCTGCCCCTGCGGCTGTTCCTCGCCGCTCCCGCCACGCCGGTCCGTCCCGCGCCGGTGCCGCTCGACTGGGTGCGGGCGCTGCCGCCGGCCAAAATCGAGGTCCATAGCGACCGACACGAGGTGGTGATCGAGCTCGCCCCGGTCGACCTGCCTGCGATGGCGCACATGGACATGTCCGCGACGAGCGGAATGGCGGGCATGAACATGGACGAGCACTCGGCGCACAACCCCGCCTATCCCCCGGTGATGGGAGTCGATCTCCCGCTCACCGGCTGGATGTCGGGGTTCCGCATCGAGCTGGTCGATTCCGCCGGCCGTCCGGTCCCGAGCGAGCTGCAGCACCACTACAATTTGATCGACCCGAAGCACCGCGAGCTGTTTCTGCCGATTTCACGCCGCGTTCTTGCGGCGGGGAGCGAGACGGGGGCGGTGCGGATGAGCCGCTGGCTGATGGGGGCGCCGTTCATCAAGGGCGATCGCCTCGTCGCGAGCGCGATGCTGCACAATCCCACGATGCAGGCGTACAGCGGCGTCCGGACGCGGCTGATCCTCACCTACAGCGCCGACGGCCATTGGTACCCGCTGTTGCGCGCCTATCCGTGGCAGTTCGACGTCGCGTTCCCCGTCGGCGACAAGTCGTTCGACCTGCCGCCGGGTCGCTCCGAGAAGTTCTACGAGGGCAGCCCCGCCGTGCGCGGGAAGATCGTGGGAATCGGCGGGCACGTGCACGATCACGCTGATTCGCTGGTGCTGCGCGACGTCACGACCGGCAGGGTGATCTGGCGGGCCACGCCGATCATCGATTCAACAGGCCACGTGGTCGCGATGCCGATCAAGAAATTCATCGGTCTGACAGGCGTCGGGGTCCGAATTGCCCCCGAGCACCGCTATCGGGTCACCGTCTTCTACGACAACGAGACCGGCCACACGCTGCCCGACGGGGGGATGGGGGTCGTGGCGGGACTGTTCGCGCCGGCGCCGGAGGCGACCTGGCCGGTGGCCGACCAGACCGACTCGCTCTACGTCAGCGACCTCCGCCACGCGCTGCGCAGGGCGGAAGGGACCCAGCTTTCAGCTGCTGGCGCTGGCGTCGAGCACTCCCACCACTGATTCGGGCGCCGGCACCGGCGCCTCGGCAGTCCGGCGGCGCTGCATCACCGCCAACATGATCCCCGCCAGCACGAGCCCGGTGAGGGCATCGATGCCGTAGTGGAACTGGCCGTAGACGACGGCCAGCACCAACCCCGCCGTCGGCAGGAGCAGCGTCAATCCCAGCGGTCGCCAGTAGCGCAGCGCGAATCCCGTCGCGACCACGGAAGCCGCGACGTGCGACGACGGGAACGCCGCCCCCCACGAATCGCCGCGATCGAGCAGCCACTGGGCCAGCCGCGCGGGCCACACCTCGGTGGCGGCGTTGTGCGGCAGATCGAAGGCGTAGCGCGGGCCCGCCACCGGATAGAAGAGGAACACGACGTAGCAGAGATAGAACGTGATCATCACGCCGAGGATCGTCTGGCGCGCGGCGTCCTTGCGTCCCGAAAACCACAGTCCGGCCGGTGCGGCGTAGAGGATTGCGTAGTAGGCGAGGTAGCAAGTGTGCAACACGGCGGAGAACCATGGGACCGGCATCTCGCGGATCCAGCGATACGAGACTTGCGAGCCGAAGACCATGGCCTCGAGGCGTTGGATCGCCCAGTCGTTCTGGAAGCCGGCGTCGAGCGTCAGGACACCGATCTCGCCGTACAGCCCAGCGAGCAGCAGCATCGGGTACCAGTCGCCGAGGAAGCGCCCGACGGGACCGGAGTTCCGCGCGGCGGGGGCGAGCAGCACGAGCCCCACCAGCATCCCGTGTGCAGCCACCAGGAATTCCCAGTGCGGGATGATGTCGCCCTGGAACGACAGCGCGAGGGCGACGGTGGCGATCACGACGTAGCCCAGCGTCCACCGGTCCAGCGCCGTCAGGTTCGACCGCTCCACCGTCACAGCCAACCCTCCGCTCGGTACCAGGCCGCCGTGCGAGATAACCCCGTCGCCAGATCCGTCGCCGCCCGCCAGCCGCTATCCCGCGTCAGCGCATCGGGCCGGCACGTCCAGGCGGGGGCGAGAAACTCGTCCGCTTTCTCCGCTGAGAGAACCGTCGCGCGACCGGCCAGGGACGCCAGCGAACCTACGGTCCACAGGGCGACTCGCGCCAGCGCGGTCGGAATCCGCACGATCCGAGCGGTGCGCCCTACGGCGACGCCGACGGCTTGCACGAGCCCGGCGCTCGTGGTCGCGTCCGGGTGCGCGGCGTAGTACACGTGTCCCACCGTCGCCGTGGCGGTTCCCGCCGCGATCAGCGCGTCAGCCAGATCGCCGGCGTAAATGACCGAGAGCTCCTGCGTTCCGTTTCCCATCACCGGTCCCCACCCTGCACGCGCCAGTCGGAAGATGCGCAGCGTTTCGCGATCCCACTCTCCATAGACGACGGGCGGGCGGACGATGGACCAGGGAATACCTGAGGCGCGCACCAGCGCTTCCGCCTCGAGCTTGCTGCGGCCGTAATTCGTCACCGGCTGAGGCGGCCGCCCCTCGTCGATCGGCTGCCCCGGAACCGTCGGCCCCCCGACCGCCAGCGTCGACACATGAACGAAGCGTCCCGGCGGCGCGGCACGAGCCGCGTCCAGCACGCGGGCGGTCCCGTCACGATTGACGGACAGGAACTCCCGCAGGTTTCGCGCACTGATCCGTCCGGCGACGTGGTAGACGACGTCTGCTCCGGCGCACCCCTGCCGCAGCGCCGCCGGGGAGTCGAGGTCACCGGGGATGGTTCGCACGTCGGTCCAACCGAGCGCCCGAATGCGATCGGGGGAGCGGACGAGGCAGGTGACGGCGTCGCCGCGTGCACGCAAGGCGCGGACGAGATGGGTTCCGACGAACCCGGTCCCGCCGGTCACGAACGCCCTCACAGCGACTTGTCGAAGATGCGATACGTCTTGTAGGGGCGAAATCCCAGCCGCATGAGCCCGTTGACCATCGGGGCGTTGTCCTCGAGGATCCAGCCCGCTTCGCCCTGCGGCATGCCGCGCGCAGTGGCGTGGGTCCAGATCCAGTGGTACAGCAGGGCGTCGATTCCCTTGCCCCGAAACTCCTTGACCATCCCGAGCAGCGGAATGCGCGCGCGATCGATCTTGCGCGAGTACCACAGGATCTTGAGCAGGCCGGGGAAGAGCCGGCCGGACGGGTTGTGCTTCAGCGCGACGTTGAAATCGGGGATGCAGACGCCGAATCCCACGACGCGTCCCTTGAGCTCGGCGAAGACGACGAGGTCGGCGATGATGATCGGCTTGAGCTGCTTGGCGAGGTGCTCGAGCTCCGCGTCGGTCATCGGCACGTAGCCCCAGTTCTGCTCCCACGCCTCGTTGAACAGCGTCTTCACGAGCTCTACTTCTTCGTGGAACCGCTTCATGTCGAGCGGGCGCAGCGTCACGCCGAGCCGTTGGGCGAGTACCTTGCTCGCGCGCACGAAACGCTCCGGAGGCTCCATCGGCTGCTCGCCGCCGCCCCAGAACGCGATCAGGTCCTTCGCTTTCGTGAAGCCGTATTGCTCATGAAGCGGGACATAGTACGCGGGGTTATGCGGCATCAGCACGACGGGGGGCGTCTGGAATCCCTCCACCAGCAACCCGCACTCGTCGTTGATCGACGGGTTCATCGGCCCGCGCATCGTATCGAGGCCACGCTCGCGCAGCCACGCCGCCGCTTGTTCGAACAAGGCGGTCGCGACGACCTGATCGTCGATGCTCTCGTAGAAGCCGAAAAAGCCGACCTTGTCCTTGTGGAGCACGTTGTGGCTGTCGTTCTTGATCGCCGCGATGCGGCCGACGATGTCGCCGTTGCGCCGGGCGAGGAAATACGCGGCTGAGGCATGCTCGAAGAAGGGATTCTTCTTGGGCGACAGGATAGTGCGGACGTCCATGCGCAACGGCGGGACCCACATGGGATCCCGCCGGTGCAGCGTGTACGGAAAAGCGATGAATCGCTCGAGTTCCCGTCCGGTCAGGACGGGCTCGACCGCGACGGTCAAATGACCCCCAGCTCCTTGCCGAGCCGACCGAACGTGTCCAGCGCGCGATCGATCTGCTCTTCGGTGTGGGTGGCCATCAGGCTGGTGCGCAGCCGGCACTGGGACGGCGGCACGGCCGGCGGCACGACGGGGTTCGTGAAGACGCCCGCGTCGAACAGTTTGCGCCAGAAAAGGAACGTCTTCTCGAGCGGGCCGATCAACACCGGGACGATCGGGGTATCGGTCGGACCGATGTCGAAGCCCAGGGTCCGCAGGCCCTCCTGCAGCCGGCGGGCATTCGCCCACAACGCGTCGCGGCGCTCCGGCTCGCGCTGCATCACGTGCAGGGCGGCGAGCACCCCCGCGGTGTTCGACGGCGGCAGCGCGGCGGTGAAGATCAGCGGCCGGCTGTGGTGCTTGAGGTAATGGATAATGTTCTCGGCACCGGCGGCGAAGCCGCCGATCGAGGCGAGCGACTTGGAGAAGGTGCCGACGATGAGATCGACCTCGTCGGTGACGCCGAAATGCGCGGCGGTGCCGTCGCCCTTGGGGCCGAGCACGCCGATCGAGTGGGCATCGTCGACCGCCAGGGCCGCGCCGTACTTCTGCGTGACGCGCAGCAGGGCGGGGAGGTCGGCGACGTCGCCTTCCATCGAGTAGACGCCGTCCACGATCACCATCGTCCCGGTGCCTTCGGGGACGCGCTGCAGCTTGCGCTCGAGGCTGGCCAGGTCGCCGTGGTTGAACCGCGTCGTTTCGCCGTGCGACATCTTGGCGCCGTCGACGATCGAGGCGTGGTCGAGCTTATCGAGGAAGACGACGTCGCCCCGGCCGACGAGCCCCGAGATCACCCCCAGGTTCGCCTGGTAGCCGGTGGAGAAGACGAGGCACGATTCCTTGCCGAGGAATTCCGCCAGCTCTCCCTCGAGCCGCTCATGCAGATCGAGGGTGCCGTTCAGAAACCGGCTGCCGGTGCATCCCGACCCGTAGCGCTCCAAGGCGGCGCGCGCTTCCGCCAGTACTTCCGGATGATGGGTGAGTCCCAGGTAGTTGTTGGACCCCATCATGATGCGTTCTTTGCCCTCGATGACGACGACGGTGTCTTCGGAGCGGGAGATCGCCTTGAAGTACGGATACAGCCCGGCGGCCTGGACTTCGCGGGCCCGGGTGTAATTGCGGCATTTGTCGAACAGCGCGATGTGCTGAAGCGTTTCGGTGCGCACGAGCCCTCTAATGTGTGGAAATCGTGCTACAGCTTAGCCGGGGCCTGACGAAACCGCAAGGTGATGCACGATCGTGTGTTAGCGGTGTTTTTGCGGGTCACGTAAGTTGTACACCCGCGCGCATTCCGGCGGTTCCGCTGCGACGCATATCGCAACATGGCCTGACTCGATCACGAGGAGCAGATCGCGATGAGTGAACCGGGCAGGCGTCCCGAGCTCCCCCGTGTCATGGGGCTGCGCGACGTCGTGCTGTTCAACATCACGGCGATCGTGGGGCTGCGCTGGCTCACCACGGCGGCGAGTCAGTTTGGACTCGCGTCGCTCACGGTGTGGGTCGTGGCGATGCTGGTGTTTTTCATTCCTTCGGCGATCGCCGTGCGCGAGCTCGCCGACATCGATCCGAGCTCCGGCGGGATCTACTGCTGGGTCGACCGCGCCTACGGGCCGCGGCAGGCGTTCGTGGCGGGCTGGCTCTACTGGGTGAATAACCTGCTGTACTTCCCGTCGCTGCTGGTGACGACGGCGGCGATCGCCGCGTACTCGGGCGGACCGCGAACGGCCGCACTCGGCAATGATCCCGGGTTCATCCGCATCGTTTCGCTGGTGGGGCTCTGGGTGGCGGTGTGGTTGAACGTGGTCGGGCTGCGGGTGGGGAAGTGGCTCCAGAATCTCGGCGGCGTCGGGACGTGGATTCCGGCAGCGCTGTTCGTGATGCTCGCCGTGTGGGGGCTGGCCACCCGGGGGAGCGCCACGCCGTTGCACGCAGGGGGGCTCGTCCCCACCCGGTTCGATCTGTCATCGATCAATCTGTTCGCCACGATGACGTTCGCGTTCGCAGGGCTCGAGCTGGCCCCCACGCTCGGCGGAGAGATTCACGACGCGGCGGCGACGCTGCGGCGCGGTATCGTGGTCTCCGGGTTCGCCATCGTCGCGGTCTATGTCATCGGGACGGCCGCCATGCTCGTGGCGGTGCCGCCGGACACCGTGAGCGTCACCAACGGGATGCCGCAGGCCGCGCAGGCACTCGTCGAACGCATCGGCAGCCTCGGCATCTGGTGGCTGCCGGCGGCCATCGCGATCCTGCTCACGCTCGGGAACCTGGGCGGCGTGGGTGCCTGGCTCGCCGGATCGGCGCGCCTGCCGTTCGCGGCCGGCGTGAACGACGCGCTGCCGCCCGCGTTCGCCAGATTGCACCCGCGCTGGCAGACGCCCTATGTCTCGCTGATTCTGATGGGGGTCGTGGCCACGGTATTCATCATCGCGAGTCTCGCGAACTCCACGGTCAAGTCGGCGTATCTGCTGCTGACCCAATTGACGCTGATCCTCTTCTTTCTGCCGTACGTCTACATCTTCGTCGCGTACCTGAAGCTGCGGCGCCAGCGCACCCCCGGGACGCTGCTGCTGGGATCGCTCGGTCTCGCGTCCGTCTTGCTTTCCATCGTCCTGGGATTCGTGCCTCCAGCGGACGAAGCCCATCCGTTCCTTTATCGGTGTAAAGTGGTGGGCGGCGTCGTGGTCTTCACCGGTCTCGGACTGTGGCTCGCGCGCCGCTCCAAGCGCTCCCTCGCCACAATGTGACGCGGCCCACGGCTCCGTTTTGTATCCACGTCTAGAGTAAATTGCGGTGCAGTGTCATCAGCGCTCCAGGAGTTGCCTTTGAGGCGTTGCCGGTCCATCTGGCTGGGGCTCGTGGTGCTCGTAGCGAGCCCCGGGTTGGCGGCCGCGCAGCAGCAACTCTCACCGCGGTGGGAGATCCCGGGGTTCGACTTCCATCCCAACGGCGTGTGGCGGACGCGGGCGCGGGCCGTCGCGCAGGCCCGTGCCGCGCTCCTCGGGCGCCGCGATTTCTTCAGTCTCAACGCTCCGCTCGCGCAGGCCGTGACCGTGTCCGGGGCGCCCGCGGTCACCGGAACCTTGTTCGTTCCCGCGATCCTGGTGCGCTACAAGGACACGAATCTCGCCACGCTGCGCGACACCGCGCAGTACAGCGCGGTGCTGTTCGGTGCCACCCCTCCATCCGGCCGGCCCTACACGGTGCGGACCTACTACGAGGAGCTGTCGCGCGGGCTCTTCAGCATGCAAGGGCGCGTGCTGGGGTGGGCGGCGCTCGACAGCAACGAAGCGACCTACACCGGTCCGGCGGGCGGCTGCTTCGCCCGCAACCCGTTCGGCACGTCGAACTGCAACGGCATTTTCAGCGCGGCCGCCATCGTCAGCATGCAAGACGGCATGGCCCAGGCACTCGCAAAAATCGATTCGGCCGCGGCGATCGATTGGGGCCAGTTCGACAATGACGGGCCGGACGGCATTCCCAACTCTGCCGACGACGACGGCTACGTCGACATGGCGATCTTCGTGCATCCGGCGCAGGACGGCGCGTGCGGTGGCACGACCAACAACCACATCTGGTCGCATCGCTACCAGCTGCTCACGCCGTTCACGACGAAGACGCCGGCGCACAACGGGGGTTTCATCATGATCCGCGACTACACCTTCCAGAGCGGCGTGGGCGGTTCGACGGCGTGCGACACGAACCAGATCATGCCGGCTGGGACCGCGGCCCACGAATCGGGACACGGGCTCGGGCTGCCCGATCTGTACGATCTCACATTCGCGACCGAGGGGATTGGGGAATGGGGCATCATGGGGAGCGGCAACTACGCCACGCCGCTCTCGCCGGCGCGGATGGAGGCCTGGTCGCTCGGCGAGCTGGGCTGGGTGACCCTCGCTCCCGTCACGGTGACGGGGACGTACACCCTCGGCCCCTCCCCAGCGTCCGACAGCGCGTTCGTCGTACGCCCCCCGGGGGCGAACCCGCGCGGCGAATACTTCCTGGTCGAGAACCGGCAGCGCCTCGGGTCCGACAGTGCGATGATCCGGGTCCACTGTGCGCGTAGCAGCAATCCGCCGGGGTGCGGTGGCGGACTCTTCATCTGGCATGTCGACTCGGTGATCGCGGCGGACAACGGATTCCGGCAAAACAATCGGATGAATTCGCTGCCGACGCACGGCCTCGCGCTGGCAGAGGCGGACGGCCTGCGCCAACTGTGGTGCGATGACCATGGTTGCAATCGCGGCGATGGCGGCGACCCCTACCCGGGGACGAGCGGGAACACGGTGTTCTCGGTCCGCTCGTTGCCGGCGGCATCGATGAACTCGGATTCGAGCTTCGCCGGCTTCGCGATCGATTCGATCCGCCAGCTTGTGCCGAACGGGGCGATGGCCTTCCGCGTGCGATTCGGTCAGCCGACGGTGATCGCGGCGAGCGATACCACCGCGCAGGTGCAGGTGGACGGCGTTGCGGTGAACGTGTTCCGGGACCTGCTGGACGATGGCTCGTTCCATACTCTCGCTGTCGCCGACACGCAGGTTCAGGGGGGCGGGCGCACCCGGTTCGTGTTCCAATCCTGGTCCGATGGGCAGGCGATTTCGCACCCGATCACGGGCTCGCTCGCCGGCGCGACGTATACGGCCACGCTCGCGCGCGCGAACCGTCTCGACGTCACGACGAGCGGCAACGGCACCGTCGCGTTCAATCCGGCAGCCGACACGAATGGCGTCTTCGTGACGCACGGGACGATGGTAACGCTGACGGCGACCGCGACCGCGCCGTCGGTGTTTGGGCGCTGGCAGGGTGATACTTCAGCGGGTAGCAACGTGTTGGTGCTGCCGATGGAGCGGCCCTATGGCATCACGGCGGTGTTCGATCCGCAACTCGTGATCGCCGCCGGCGGGCCGCTGGGCGGCGGCGAGGTGGGCAATGCGTACGCCACGAGCCTCACGGCGACGGGTGGGGTGGGCACCTACGTCTGGTCTATGGCGAGTGGCACGTTGCCCCCGGGGTTGACGCTGAGGGTGGGCGGGCAGATTTCGGGCACGCCCGGGGATACGGGGAGGTTCGTGTTCACCGTGCGCGTGGCCTCAGGACCGCAACAGGTGCTGCGGCAGGACTCGATCACCGTGACCGCTCCCACGCTCGCGCTCGGCGCCGTCCTCGGCCAATTGCTCTCGGGGTCGGGGAGCTTGAGCCCGAGCGACCTCGCGTATCTCGATTTCATCGGCAACGGAAACAACGGGTTCGACGTGGGAGACTTTCTCGCCTGGGCACGGCTGACGGGGGCGACGCCACCGTCCGCCGCCGTCCGGCAGGCGATCGCGGCCACTCGCCGAGGCCTGCGGCCATGACCTCGCTGCGTCGGGCGTTGCTGGCCACGAGCGTCGGGCTGCTGCTGGCGTGCGGCGGGACCACGGGTCCCGTGGCGGGGACGCTGAAAGTGAATCTCGCGAGCCCCAACAACGGCGTGGACGGCGCGGTGCTGCTCGTGCTCTCGGCGCCCGTGCCGCCCGTTTCGGTGAGCGCGGGAGCCGGGCTGACGCTGTGGGGTGGGCCGGTCACCACGGCGAACGCCACTCTCGTCCTGACCGGGAACGTCACCACGGGTACGCTGCTCACGTTGCAGGTGGACGACATCAACAAGGTGCGCCAGTACACCGTCACGCTGCAGCAGGTGGCGCAGACCTCGGGTTACCAGCTGGAATCGCTCGCCCGCTATTCCGTCACCGTCACGAAATAGGAAGGTCCCATGCCGCTGCGCTCCCGTTTGCTGCTCGTGCTTTCCCTCGCCCTGGGCGCCTGCAAGGGCAGCGAAGCGTTCGTCGCGACGCCGACGACGATCACCCTGAGTCTCCATGCCGTGAACTTCGGCGCGCTCGGGTCGTCGCATCAGGTCACCGCGACGGTGCTGGACCAGCCCGGCGCCCCGATCCCGAGCGCGACGGTCGTCTGGACGAGCGACAATCCGTTCGTGGCGACGGTGACCAACAGCGGCGGCCTCGTGTCGGCGGTGGCGCAAGGCTCGACGAAGATCCGGGGCACGGTGACCCTCACCAAGGGATCGATCGTCGACAGCGCCACGGTGAGCGTCACCGAAGTCCCTGCGCATTTCCTCAAGTTCGCGGGTGATCTGCAGATCGACACGGTGTCAGGGATGTTGCCGACGCCGGTCACGGTGCAGGTGACTGATTCCAACGCCAATCCGGTCCCCCAGATCATCGTCGCTTTCGCGGTGACGAGCGGCGGCGGTCAGGTGGCGAAGCCCGCCGACACGACCGATGCGACGGGTCGGGCATCGGTGCAGTGGACGCTGGGCGGCTCGGTCGGACCGAACGTCCTGACCGCCACCGCGGCCGTCGGGATTCCGGGGAGTCCCGCGACGTTCACGGCCAGTGGAGTCCTCGCGGGATCCTCGCCGTCTGTCGCCGTCAATAACGGCAATGGACAGCATGGACTCGTCGGAGCGCCGCTGAACATTCCGCCGTCGGTACTGGTGCAGGACGGCGCCGGCACGCCGATCGCCGGGAAGCAGGTCACGTTCACAATTACCGGCGGGAGTGGCGCGGTCAGCGGCGGGAACGCGGTGACCGATGCGCGCGGCATCGCGACGGTCACGTCGTGGACCGTGGGCGCCGGCGCGAACGTGCTGACCGCGACGGTCGTAGACACGGGATCGGTGGTGGGCAACCCGGTGACGTTCAACGCCACGGGCGACGCGCAGGCGTACCACATCGACGTCCGGTTCATCACCGCGATGACGCCGACGCAACAGGCGGCGTTTACTGCCGCCGCGGCGAAATGGGAGTCGATCATCTTCGGGGATGTCCCCGACATCCAGGTCACGATCGCTCCCAACTCGTGCGGCACCGGGTCGCCTGGGCTGAACGAAATCGTCGATGACATTGTGATCTTCGCGATCATCGACTCCATCGACGGGCCGGGGAAGATTCTCGGCCAGGCCGGACCCTGCCTGGTCCGCACGCTGAAGCACACTCCGATCGTAGGGGTGATGCGATTCGACTCGGCGGATGTCGCGACCCTGATCGCAGGCGGATCGTTCGGCCTGGTGATCGAGCACGAGATGGGGCACGTGCTCGGGTACGGCACGATCTGGCAGAGCAACGGTCTGCTCGCCAGCCCGTCCGGCTGCGATACCACGATCGATGTGCACTTCACCGGGTCACAAGGGCTCGCCGCTTTCGACCGCATCGGCGGTACGAACTATGTCGCGAGCGCCAAAGTGCCGGTCGAGAACCACGGTGGACCGGGGACGTGTGACGCGCACTGGCGCGAGAGCGTGTTCAAGAACGAGTTGATGACGGGATTCCTGAACATCGGGTCGAACCCGCTGTCGCTCGAGACGGTGGCGTCGATGGGGGACTTGGGGTACCTGGTGACGTACTCCGCGGCGGATCCGTACGTGTTGTCGTTGATGGCGCTGCGGGCGGAGCCGAGTCAGACCATCATCATGCAGAATGACATCCTGCGCCTGCCGATCAAGATCTTGGATCAGCGCGGGAATGTGGTTGGCACGATTCCGCCTGGGCGCTAAGACGCCGAGCCGCCGGCTAAAGAGCCTCCCTGTTCACTTGCCGTCTGCCAACTAGCTTACGGTTTGTGGGGCGGTAGCTCAGCTGGGAGAGCACCTGGTTTGCAACCAGGGGGTCGTGGGTTCGAATCCCATCCGCTCCATTGCCTGTAGTCCGGCGACTGACTGTCGCAGGCAAGCGTCAAAGCGTGTCCTCCCTACCCACAAGCCAAATCTTCACAAACCATCAAGTGATTGTCCTGCCTGTACTTGACGACTAATTGTTCCGTCGTGCACCAAATTTGCGCTCGGTCAGTTGACCGTCAGCTGCCAGCCCAACAACATCGATGTGGGGAGGGGGAGGAACATGGTTCGTCGCCGCTCGGCCATCGCGGTTGTCGTCCTGATCGCAACGCAAGTCACCTGCGTCGATCAACGAGCCCCGACCTCCCTCGCGACCACCAGTACGGACAGCAGCCGCGCCACGGCGTCCCTCATTGCGGCACCGATTTCCCACACGCTCCTCACCTCCGGCAACAACACGACGAACCAGAGGATCTACGCGACCGCCAGCATCGCGCCGGGACCCAATGCGCTGATTACGGTCGCCGTGCTCGGCCATAATTCCACCAGCGCGCCACCCAGTCCGGCCCTGTCGGGCGGCGGTATGTCGGCATGGACGGTCGTGTCGTCGGTCACGCTCGATGCCGTCGGCGCGCCGCACAAGCGTCTCACGATCTACCGCGCTCTGAGCGCATCGCCGGGCAGCGGTCCGCTGACGATCACCTGGAGCGCGTCGGTCTCCAACTGCCAGTGGATCGTCTCGCAATGGGACAACGTGGATCCGAGCGGGACGAACGGCGCCGGTGCCGTGGTACAGTCGGGCTTCGCGAGCGGCGATGCGACGAACGGACTCACGGTGTCGCTCGCGGCCTTTGCGGATCCCGGCGACGTCGCCTACGGGGCGTTCGCCGTCAACAAGAACGCGCTGGCGGTGAGCGCCGGCAGCGGCTTCACGGAAATCGCGCAACAACCGTCCGCGGAGAGCCCCAACGCCGATCTGCAGGCCGAGTGGGCGACCAACGACAATACGATCGACGCGAGCTGGACCAGTCTCAACGCGGCCGGGATCGGCGTCGAAATCAAGTCCGCCGGCGGCAGTGGTGGCGGGGGCGGTGTCTCTCCCACGTTGTCCACCGTAACCGCTTCGCCGACGTCGCTCGTGGCCGACTCGCCTCTCCCATTGGGGAGCCAGTCCGCGATCACCGTTACCGTGAGGGATGCGGCGGGGAATCCGGTCAGCGGCGCCGCTGTGGTCCTCACGGCCACCGGCACTGGGAACTCGCTGGTGCAGCCCGGCGCCACCGATGGCAGCGGTGTCGCCACGGGGTACTTCAACTCTCAGGTCGCAGAGGCGAAGACCATCTCAGCCAAAGCCAACGGGACGCTGATCGCACAAACCGCCGTCGTGACGGTCGTTCCCGGCTCTGCGTCCACAAGCCAGTCGACCGTGGTCGCGGCACCGACCTCCATCGTGCCGATGACCGGGACCTCGACGATTACCGTGACTGCGAAGGACCGCTTTGGCAACCCGATCAGCGGCGCCACGGTCACGCTCGCGACCACGGGCAGTGCTATCGTGACGCAGCCCGCAGGCACCACGGACGTGAATGGCGTCGCCACGGGGACGCTGACCGCTTCGATGGTCGAGGAAACCGTGACCATCACGGCCACGGTGAGCGGCACCGCGATCGATCAGAAACCGACGGTGCAGGTGGCCGCGCAGGGCGCCGCAACGATCACGCAGACACTGCTCACCTCCGGCAACAATGCGGTGAACCAGAAGATCTACACCACCGCCACCATTACCCCCGCTCCCAACGGGCTCGTCACCGTTGCCGTGCTCATGCGTCGTTCCTCGGGAGTGATCAGCCCGGCGATTTCGGGCGGTGGCATGACGACATGGCAGCTGGTTGCGAACGCCGATTTCGATACCCAGTTAGTTCCGACCAAGCGCCTGATCGTCTTCCGGGCGTTGAGCGCCACGCCCGGCAGCGGACCCATCACGATCTCCTTTACGAGCAGCGTGTCCAACGTGCAGTGGATCGTGTCCCAATGGAGCGGCGTCGAGATCGGTGGAACGAACGGATCGGGCGCGATCGTGCAGACCGGCATGGCCCGCAGCGACGGCGCTCCCGGCCTGGCGGTGCCGCTGGCGCCGTTCTCCTCCAGCAATGACGTCGCCTACGCCCTCGCCGGTGTAGCGAAGAACGGCCCCACGGTGACCGCGGGAACGGGCCTCACCGAGATCGCCGAAGTGTCGTCCGGAGAGACGTCGGCACTCGAGGCGGAGTGGGCGACCAATCAACAGGCGCCGGGGGCGAGCTGGGGCAGTGTCACGAAGGCCGGGATGCTAGCGCTCGAGATCAAAGCCGGCAGTGGCGGTGGCGTTCCAGTGGCGACCGTCACGGTGACGCCGCCATCCGCGGCCGTCGCAGTGGGAGGAACGACGCAGTTCTCTGCCACCGCCGCAGACGCGGGGGGCGAGCCGTTGCCCGGGGCCACCTTCACGTGGTCGTCGGATGCGACGGCCGTTGCCACCGTGTCGTCCACCGGTCTCGTTACCGGGAAGGGGGCAGGGTCGGCGACGATCACCGCGACGAGCGGTGGAAAGAACGGAACCGCTACCGTCAGCGTAACCTCGAGCGCGGCGCCCGTCGCTTCCGTCGACGTCACTCCGGCCACCGCGGATATTCTCGCCGGCGGGACACTGCAGCTCACCGCCACCCCGAAAGACGCGGCGGGCCAGCCGTTGAGCGGGCGCGCGATCACGTGGGGCGGGGGCGCGGCCGGCATCGCCACCGTGTCGGTCACCGGACTCGTGACGGGTGTCGGTGCGGGTGGGCCCGTTTCCGTCACCGCGACGAGCGAGGGCAAGACCGGCTCGGCGAGCATCACCGTCACGGCGGGCGGTTCGGCCTCGCAGGTGGGGCAGTGGTCGGCCGTGACGCCGGCTCCGATCGTTCAAGTCCACCAGCACTTGCTGGTGGACGGTCGGGTGCTGAGCTTCGGGGGCAGCAGCGGCATTCCCCAGGTGTTCGATCCCGCGACCGGCACGTTCACGGCCGTGCCGAGTCCCGCGCTCATGTTCTGCAGCGGACACGCCTTCTTGCCTGACGGCAGGGTGCTCGTGAGCGGCGGAGGGACCGGCAACGGCCTCGGTCACAACAACTCCGACATCTTCAATCCCGCGACGACCTCGTGGACTGCCGGTCCGACGATGGGGTACGCGCGCTGGTATCCCACCAACACCACGCTGCCCGACGGTGAAGTGTTGACCGTCGCGGGCGCGGACGAAAACGGGTCGCCCGTTCCGATTCCCGAAATCGGTGACGGGACCACCTGGCGCTCGCTCACCGGGGCGAGCCTCGCGTTGTCGAACTATCCGCGCGACTTCGTCGCACCGGACGGGCGCATCTTCATGGCCGGCCCCTCGAACCCGTCGCAGTGGCTCGACCTCAGCGGCACCGGCAGCTGGACTACAGGGCCGTCGATGAACTATGGCGGCCGCGGGTACGGGGCCGCGGTGATGTACGAAGCAGGGAAGATCATGTACGTCGGCGGCAATAGCTCGCCGACGAACACCGCGGAGATCATCGATCTCAACCAATCGAATCCGCAGTGGCAGTATACCGGCTCGCTGACGTACGCGCGCTGGAACCTGAACGCGACCGTCCTGCCCACGGGAGACGTGCTCGTGACCGGCGGCGTGTCCGGGGACCGCGCCAACCCGGCTCTCAAGGTCAACGCGACCGAGCTGTGGAATTCGACGACCGGTACGTGGACGTTGCTGGCGAGCAGTGCCCCGTTGCTTCGCGGCTATCACTCGACCACGCTGCTGTTGCCGGACGGACGGTTGATTCACAGCGGCGGCGGCGCCGGCGGCGGAACGATCGATAACCTGAACTACGAGATCTTCTCACCGCCATACCTGTTCAAGGGGACGCGCCCCACGGTGACGGGCGTGACCGGGACGCCCGGCTACGGACAGACGCTGACCGCGCTGACACCGGATGCCGCCAGCATTACCAAGGTGACGTTGATCCGGTTTGGCTCGGTCACCCACGCCTTCGATCAGGGGCAGCGGCTCGTCTCACTGAGTTTTTCGCAGGTGAGCGGCGGGATCTCGGTCACGCTGCCGTCGAGCCGCAACATCGCCCCGCCCGGGCCCTACATGCTGTTTCTGGTAAACGGCAACGGCGTGCCTGCGGTGGGGAGGATCCTGATCCTGCAGTAGCCTTGCCAGCGCGGCGCCGGTCCGTAGCTTGCTCCACACCACTCGGTGCCACTACGCTGCCGGAGCTGCGCCGTCATGAAACCGACTCTGCTGCTGCTCGCCGTGGCCTTCGCCAGCGCCACCGGCTGCATGCGCGAACAGCAGAATCGTATCTCGCGCGTGGTCGACTCGCTGCGCCGCGCCGGCGCGCTCGAACGCACCGCGGATCGCGCCGGCCGCGACCCCTGCGCGCTGCTCGCTCGCGCCGAAGCGGAGCAGGTGTTGGGCGCGCTGCGTCACGACCCCTATCGCGTCGATCCCGGCGGGAATCCGTTGGCCGACGGAGCCGCCTGCCGGTATGAGACGCCGATCGGCCGCCATCTCGTCATGGATGTCACCTTCGACGGTGCCCAGCTCGGCATGCGCGCCATCAACCTCGGCGTGCAGATCGCGAGCCCGGTGTTCGGCAACGACAGCGCGCAGCTCGCCTCGCTGAAGGGGCACTGGGACGAGCTGCACCTCATCCCGGGCCACCTCATGGTGCGCAAGGGCGACGCGATGGTCGACGTCGACTATCAGGGCAGCGGCACGGGAATCGGCGGGGCGGCGACATTCGCCGACCAGGCGTTGGCGCGGGTCGGCGCTCCGCTGCCCTACGACGGCGGCGCGGCGGCACGCTCGGCTCCGGGCCCGCTCGTCCCGCAACGCGATCCGTGCACGCTCGTGCCGCGCGCGGAGGTCGAGGCGATCATCGGGAGGCTGGCGCGCGATCCCCAGTCCTCCAGCGATTCGAGCGGTTGTACATTCACCCTCGCCGCCCACCGTGGACTCGGCGGCCAGACGGTGTTGCTCTCGGTGCAATGGCGCGATGGGTTCGCGGGCCTCGAGGGGGCGCGCTATACGGCGAGCCTCGTGCAACGGCAGGTGGGTGGCACGCCGCCCAGTGTCCCCGCCGGGGATTCGGAGTTCGGCAAGTTCATGCAACAGGTGCAGGGGGTCATGCGGTCCCAGGGCATCGGAACCCAGATGGGGGATGGCGGCTTGAAGACCGACACCGCCGTAGCCGGTCCCTGGGACGAAGCCGCGCTGCTCTCGGGGCTCGAGTTCAGCGCCGTGAAGCAGGACGTGATGCTGTCCGTCGACCTGCGCACCATTCCCTACGATCAAGCGCGCGCGCTCGTCGCCAAAGCCGTGCAGCACCTCTAATGCACCGTCTCCTTTCCGCTGTGGTCCTGACGTTCGGGATTGGCGCCGGCCTCGTCGCGCAGCAGCCCGGCGCCGCACCCGACACGTCCGCGCCGAAACCACAGCCGTTGTTCGAGTCGAACGCACCGCTCACGATCACTTTTTCCGCCGACTTCGGCGCTCTCGCCAAGGAGCGCGGTACGAAGAAGGATACCCTGCCCGGGACGATGACGGTGGTTGAACCCGCGGGGGATAGCGTCACGCTCAAGGTCCAGGTTTACACGCGCGGCCACTACCGGCTGAAGATCTGTCAGTACCCGCCGCTCAAGATCGTCTTCGACCGCGACCAAGTCGCGGGAACGGTGTTTGCCAACCAGAAGGGCCTGAAGCTCGTGGGGCAGTGCCGCGGTGGCCACACCTACGCGAACTACCTGCTGGAGGAACATCTCATCTACCGGGCCTACAATCGGCTGACCGACATGAGCTTCCGGACACGGCTCGCGCATGTCACCTACGTGGATGCCAACCCGAAGCACACTCCCGAGACCCGGTACGCTTTCTTTCTGGAAGACGACAACAAGATGGCCCGGCGCAACCACGCGACCGTGTATGACAGCACCGTGTACCAAGGGACGGTCGACGCGAATCAAATGGCGTTGTTCGCGGTCTTCCAGTACATGATCGGGAACACGGACTGGGCGGTGTCGGCGAAACACAATGTCGTCGTGCTACGCGATACGGTCAACGAGTTCTACCCGGTCCCCTACGATTTCGATTGGTCGGGCGTCATTTGGCCGCCGTATGCGGTCCCCGATTCATCCCTGAACCTCCTGACCGTGCGCCAGCGCACGTTCCGCAACTCGCAATGCTACATCCCCCAGATTCTCGCAACGATCTTCGCGCGATTCACCGCGGAGAAAGACTCGATCTACGCGCTGTACCGCGGCCAGGAGGAGTTGGAGCCGAAGCGCGTGAAACAGGCACTCGATTACTACGACGACTTCTATAAGACCATCAATGATGCCGGTGCGACGCGGCGTGAGTTCGTCAACGGTTGCGCGCGCCGCTGATGTGACGCGCCGGTCGTGGGCGCCATAACCGAACGCCGCTGGGACATCCCCACCACCGCGCAGCTCGACGAGCTCCTCGCCGTGCCGTTGCCGCTGGGGCTCGCGAGCGCACCGCCCGCGCACACCTTTTACCGCGATCTCTACTTTGAGACGGCGGAGCGCG
>JACXTT010003352.1_pt1 | contig 24738 bp, 24 predicted proteins | sample 9270951 | NCBI WGS metagenome assembly JACXTT01 (sample SAMN15532306, study PRJNA645909) | rock metagenome | isolation source: weathered quartz diorite | place: Puerto Rico | collected 2017-06-21
GGCGGGGGGCTGCGGGGGGCCGGCGAAAGTTCGCTCGATCCGAAGGCATTTGGCCCGGTGTTCCTGAAGGGGTGCCTTCGGCGCGTTTGGGCGTCGCGCGGGGTTTTCCCTTCCTCGGGCAGTTGTGGGATCCCGTGTCGGCTCTGCAGCATTCCTTTCGAATCGGGCGTCCGCGAGGAGTTTGCCTGTTCAATGTTCCATCCTGGCGTGGGAAAAAATTTCTCGAATATTCCGCTTTTCGGCTTGGTTTAAGTCCAAAGGACGAGATGGATGACCACAAAGCTTATTACGACGTGAAAGATCTCTGGCCTTTGTTGGTTCGGTCCGGCTTTCTGCCGAGCAGGATTCGTTGCTTCGCGCACAAGTTTGGTCTGAACACCTTCGCCGTTTGCACGAAACATGACTGAATTGCCTCGTTACTTCATTACCGGCGGCGCCGGATTCCTGGGCAGCCATTTCGTCGATCGATTACTGGCGGACACCTCGGTTGCTGCAGTGACGATCTACGATAATTTTTCTTCGGGCCGTGAATGGCACTACGAACACCATCGCGATGATCGCCGATTTCGCGTCGTGCGCGGCGATGTTAAGGATATCGATTTTTTGACTGAGGCCATGCGCGGTTACGACATCGTCATTCACCTCGCGTCAAATCCCGACATCGCGCGCGCGGCCACGGAGCCGGAAATCGATTTTCGCGAAGGGACATTGCTTACAAACAATGTCGTCGAGGCGATGCGCCGGTCGGCAACGAAAACAATTCTTTACGCATCAGGTAGCGGCGTTTACGGTGACTTGGGTGAAACGGAAGTTGCCGAGGATTACGGACCGCTGATTCCCATCTCGACGTACGGGGCCAGCAAACTCGCCGGTGAGGTTCTCATTAGTTCCTATTGCCACATGTTCGAGTTCAGCGGCCGCGCTTTCAGATTCGGGAACGTCGTCGGTCCAAGGCAAACTCACGGTGTCGGCTTTGATTTTCTGAGGCAACTGATGAACGATCCGGGGAAGCTCCGTATTCTCGGCGATGGTACTCAGAGCAAATCCTACATTCATGTTCGTGACGTTATCGAGGCTGTGCTGGTTGCGGCCCGCCGTTCCAAAGATCGTTTTGCAGTTTATAACGTGGCGACAGACTACATCACTGTAACCGAGATCGCGCGCCTCGCCGCAGAGTGCGCAGGTATCGATCCGCGTGACGTGAAGTTCGAATATACGGGCGGCAGCCGGGGCTGGAAGGGTGATGTTCCGATTGTGCGTTTGAATGCGGACCGGATTCGCAGTTTGGGTTGGGTATGTAGTTTGAACTCGCGCAATGCGCTGCGCGAATCGATGTTGGCCATGTTGGCGGATTTCAAAGCAGGCCGGTTGTGATGACATCCAATCGCGACGATTGGAACCGGCACTGGCAGAACTACGCTGAAACTGCTGAACAGAATCCGGCTCAAAACTATCGGCGCGAGCTCATTCTGGCATTGCTCGATGTGCGCAATTCCGGAGAGGCAGTGCGCATTATCGATATCGGTAGCGGCCAAGGGGACTTGGCGGCGGCGATGCGAGCCAGATTTCCGGCTGCCGAGATTCTCGGTCTGGAGTTGGCGCAGGCCGGAGTCGAGATTTCTCGCCGTAAGGTGCCAGGCGCACAGTTTGTTCAGCGCAATCTTTTAGACGATACCAAACCCGCGGAGAACCAGTTCGGGTGGGCGACTCACGCCGTCTGTTCGGAGGTTATCGAACACTTGGACAACCCGGGCCTTCTGCTGCGAAATGTTCGCGCCTACATGAAGGAAGGTTGCCGTTTGGTAATAACCGCGCCTGGCGGTCCCATGTCTGCTTTCGATAAACACATCGGCCACAGAAAACACTGGCGCCCTCAGGAAATTGAAATCCTGTTGCACGACGCGGGCTATACCCCCGAATATGTGACGGGGGCTGGTTTTCCGTTTTTCAATTTGTATCGCTGCTTGGTGATTCTGCGCGGCAGGAAGCTAATCACCGATGTCAGCGTTGGACCGATCACCCAGGCTTCGTGGCCGGCACGAGCAGCAATATCGGTATTTCAACGGTTGATTCATCCGAGTCTTAATTCGTCGCGTATGGGATGGCAGATGATTGCGATGGCTCGAGCGGGCCCTGAAAGAGATGGTGCGCGATGCTGAAGACGATCACTTCAACGGGCAAGACCGCGTGGCTCGTGTTCTTCAGTCTTTCGGTCTGCTACCTTCCTCTCGCGCCGGGCACGACCGAGGGCCGAGGATACGTTCCCGACGATAGGGACGCTGCATTGGGGTTACTGGCCAGCTTTAATGCATGGGTAAAGGGCCGTCCAATCCCGCCGTTAACTTGGACGCGTCACGGTCCGCTGCCTCTCTTATTCGATCTTCCATTCATCAAGCTCGGCAAATTGGTTCTGAGCCCGGATTTCATGCTCTCGCTCGAGCCAGTGTTGCTAACGGCGGCGTTGTTGACGATTGTCTATATCTGGTTAAGGAAACTCTGTACGCCCGGCATGAGCCTTTTGCTGACGTTAATCGGAGCCTTCGCTACGATGCTGTGGCCGTACGCATACATCGGGTTGGAGACGAAGCAATCGTTCTTTGTCTTCCTGGCGGGATATCTCGCGCTTGCACAAGAAAAGATCCGCACATGGCCGCGGCTCATCCTGTTTTCGACAGTATGCTCTTTTGCGATATGTACAAAGTCCACCGGACTTGTTGTGGCACCGGCAATCGCCTATCTCGTTTATGTACAGTTTCGGAGTGAATGGAGTTTGCAGTGGAAGCGTTTGCTGACTCTGCTCCTCATCGTCGGCGGAATTTGGACGTTGAATGCTATCGGTTGGAATGTCTTCTGGACCGCGAAAGGCGGGGGCACGCAGATCCTTCTGCAGCAATGGAGCACCGATTCGTTTCTTCACGTTTTCGCGAATGTAATCGGTGTGTTTGGCTCCCCTAACAAAGGCCTCTTCCTATTCGCCCCTGTCCTGTTGTTTGGCCCTTATGCCATTCCTCACGCCTTCCGCGCGCACCGGGAATTGACCATCTTTGCGTTGCTCGTGACGGGATGCACGGTCGCGTTTATCTCCATTTTATTTGTGACTGCGGACGAATTATGGGGACCCCGCTTCATGCATATCGCCATCGCACCGCTTTTGGTGATGATTGGCGCAGCTTGTCCGCATTTCCGATGGCGACGCGATTTATGCTTGGTGGTTTTGGGCGCTTTCGGTGCGGCGATTTCTTTTCTCGGAGCTTTCTATTATTACGGGTACCGTAGCGCGGCTGCCGCCGACGCCGGACAAAACACATTGGAATGGTTTGCCGGAGATATGGCCTGGAACGAGGTTGTTTTCGACGCGCGGGTGTTCAATCTCTGGTTAAAAGGAGGCAGCGATCCCGTTCCGTGGACTCCCAGGCATACCTGGGCGTGGACGCCACCTCCGGATGCGCCGCCGTGGAAGACTGTAAACCTGCGCGATTACACCGATCCCCAATCGTTCCTCCTGTACTACTGGCGAGTCCCGCTGCAAGGTTCCGCTCTCGTCGTCTTTGGAATTTGCGCGGCCTCTGCCATCCTGGGCCCGCTCTTGTTGCTGTGGGTCATCGCCAGGACGATCAGCGTCACGAAGGAGGCAAAGCCGGCCGTACTTTATGAACAGCATGTATGATGTCCGCATGCCGATCGTTCGGGCTGAGCAGATCTCGAAATGTTTCAGGATCTACAAGCATCCTTCCGATCACTTGAAAGAATTGCTGCGCTTCGGCAGGAAGCGTTATCACGAACCATTCTGGGCTGTGAAGAATGTGGATGTTTCGGTCGAACGTGGGTGCTGCTTGGGAATCATTGGAGAGAATGGCTCCGGAAAAAGCACGCTCCTGCGAATGATTGCCGGCGTGATCCGGCCGACATCCGGCAAAGTCGAAACGGGCGGTCGAGTTTCTGCGCTTCTCGAATTGGGCGCGGGTTTCAATCCGCAGTTCACGGGCCGGGAGAATATTTATCTCTACGCTTCTATTCTCGGCTTCACCGATGCGCAAACGCGCGAGCGGATTCCGTCGATTGAAAAATTCGCTGAGATTGGAGAGTTCGTCGACCGGCCGGTGAAGACGTACTCGAGCGGAATGTTTGTCCGCCTGGCTTTCGCCGTTGCGATACACATGGATCCGGACATTCTGATCGTGGATGAGGCGTTATCGGTCGGCGATATTTTCTTCCAGCAGCGTTGCATTCGGCGCATCCAGCAACTCAAGCGTCAAGGAGTGACAATCCTATTCGTGTCACACGATCTTGAAGCCGTGCGGAGTCTGGCCGATCGGACGATTTGGATGGAGCATGGGGAAGCTCGACTGGAAGGAAAGACGGACGAGGTCGTGTCGAAATATCTCGCGGCAATGGTGACTCGGGGAAGAAAAGAAATCATGGAGGAGGAGGCGCTGGGGAAACCGATCCTATCCTCCGTGGATCTCGAATTATCCGAGGAGGCGCTGGCCCGAATCCCGAAATTTATCGAGCACGTTCCGAACATCGATCACCGATACGGCAATCGTAAGGCACGCATCGCCGGTATCGGGATTTATGGCAAAGAAGGCAGCCCGGCGGCTGGCGTGGCCCAGGGCGATCGGATTTGCGTTCGCATTTCGGTCGAATTTCAAGACGACGTTGAACATCCCAACGTCGGTTTCATGCTGCGAAACCGGCTGGGTGAAGATGTTTCGGGAACCAACGTCATGTTCGAAGGCGAACGGCTGCCGCCAGCGCGTGCAGGCGAACGCCTTTCGATCGATTTTGTAATGGATCTTCCCTTCCTCCATGCCGGCTTCTATCACTTCTCGCCGGCCGTTGCAGATGGAACTCTCGATCACTACGAAATGTGCGACTGGATCGACAATGCCTGCGCGATTGAAGTCATCCAGCGAAGCACGACCTACGGCCACATTCGCATTCCCATGCGCGTCCGCGCTGTGCCGGTGAGTCGAGAGACATCAAGAGTTCCTTGATGAGCGCACTGCGACAGCAGTTTCTGCAGTTTTATGTTTCGACCCTCTTCACGAAAAAAGACCCTTCAAAGTATTCCGAATATTCCGGAGCTTCGTGATCAGTTTCCATCCGCGGCTGGCGTAGATTCCTGCCAATGTGTCCGAAACCACCGACAACTGCTGTTGCGTGTTTTGCAGTTGAGTCCGCAACGATGCGCTTTCTCGCTCCCAGTAGTCTTTGGCGGTCGTTAATTCGTTCACTTGTTGTGAACGCCACGTGAGTGCTTCGTCTTGAGAGGCGACTGCCTTCTCCAGTTCACCCACGCGCGATTGGGACCACTCGAGGCCCTCCGTAAGATTCGCGATTTGGCCTTCACGCCACTTTACCGCGTCTTCCAGTGAGCGGATCGTCTGGTCGCGGTCTGCAACTTGGTCCGTGCGCCACTTTGTTTCCTGATCCTTCTCTACGAGCAGGCTGTCGGATTGATCGACCAAAACGCTGCCGGATCGAGGCTGGGCCGCAGTTGAATCGGAAGCAATCGCGATGAAGTACAACGGAGTTCGTTTTTCCTCACTGATGAATTCGAACTCGGAACCGCCGCGCTCCATCACAAACTCATGAAATCCATTGGCAGTCGTTACTCCAATGGGCCAGATGCTCGAGCTGGGATGGATACGCTGGCCGAGGAAGCGCACGCTGCGAAAGTAGCCGGCGAGGAGGTCGCGGAATTCTTCAAAGTAGAGTTCCTTGACGTGGAATGGGTTCTCCTGCGGCGACGCGTCACGATAGATTGCCTTGTTTGGCGTTGAAACCATGAAAATGCCCTCAGGCTTGAGGAGGCGCTTTACTTCCTCAAGCAGCTTGCGCTGATTTTCGATGTGTTCGATCGCTTCGAAGCAGACGATGAAATCGAAAGACTGATCGTCGGGAATGGGAACTGCGGTTATAGAACCAGAAAGAAACTGCAGAGTGCCGCTTCCATATTTCGCGGCGGCATGCTCGATAACGCCGGCATCAAGATCCACTCCCACGACGGAAGACGCGGCGGTCGCCAGCATGTGGGAACCGTAGCCTTCACCGCATGCGAGATCGAGGACGCGCTTGTCCGTGACGAGCGTCGCGGCGTAGGCGTACCGGTGAAGGTGCTCGTATGCGACCGTGGAATCTTTGATCCACGGTAGGAAACGTTCACCGGTCCATTCCAACATTGATCCCATACTCCTTCGGCCGCGTTAAACAATCTTCAACGCTTGCCTCAAACGTCTCGATCGAACATTCCTGACGAACTCGGTCGATTCCTGCTTGCCGCAGCTTTTCCCACAAATCCCGATTCCGATGCAACTCGATGCACTTCTGCGCGAATGCTTCTGCATCGCCACCAACAAGGAACGGATCACCATCTTCCCAACCGAGTTGGACAGCAAGCAACGGCGTTGCAACGATCGGAACACCCTTGGCTGCGGCTTCGTGAACTTTGTGAGGAATTCCGGCGGCATATCGAGTCGGCGCAATGAAAACGCGAGCGGTGTCGTATAGGCCGGTCAGATCGGGTACATGTCCGGTGATTCGCACTGCGGAATTCGCGAGTTGCTTCACCCGTTCAGATTGATTCACACCGGCGATGATCAATGGGATATTCGGACCGAGTGCCGCTTGAATTCTCGGATAGATCTCTTCGAGAAACCAAATCACGGAGTCGCCGTTCGGGCTCCCTTCTTCGTGAATAGCACCGACAAAGAGGAAGCCATTTCTCTCATCGAATTTTCGCGGTGTTGGCATGGGCGCCAGCGCATGGCCGATCACACGCACGTCTTCCATCCCGTGTTTCCGGAATTGCTCCGCATCGGGCTCCGAGACTGCTGCGACGCAATTCGCTGCGGATGCGAGATCGACTTCTTCTTGCAACAAAGCCGCGGCCTCTTCAGGGGACAGCGGCCTGCCGCTCAACTGCTGGAACGTGATTTCGCGTGTAACAAAAATAGCCTCTGCGTCATAAATGATGTTCACTCTCTCAAACCAATCCGAATGTGCGTCGAGAATCGGTTTTAGGATTTTCATGTTATGCGGGCGGCTGATGAGGATCGTATCGTAGTAATGCGGCCGGTTTCTCAAGAAGGGTTCCAATAGCAACGGACCATATCCCATCATGAATTCGATTTCGAGCGGCATGTCTGCATACGCTGAAGCCCAGCCTTCATTGAACTGCGAGAGGGGATAGAACGTAACAAAGCAATTTTGCTTGAGCAGCGTCAGCGCAATCGTGCGCGCTCGGGGAAATCCGGAACCGAGCCACGTGTGGGGAATGCGATCGTCGATGAAGAGCACTCTCTTTTTGCCCGCATCCTTCATTCTTGCCGGCAGAATGGAATTCAAGTCCGGCGCAAGATGGGTTGCGAGCAGAAGCTGATGACGAGCAGAAAAAATGCGCTGGTGCTCTTGTTGCATGTCCGTTGCTTCATTCACAGAATTCGAGCTGGCAAACTCGTAATGCAGCAGAACGGAATTGGGATCGTATACAACGCGTAGGTCATGTTCCCAAAGCCGGCTGCAGTAGTCGGTCTCTTCGTAATAAGCGGGTTTGAAATTCTGGTCGAAACCGCCGAGCTTTTCCCATACCGCGCGAGGAGTGAGAAGAAAAGCTCCCGAACAGTAATCCACGTCGCGCCGGAACATGTACATCGGAGCGAACGGATCATCGCCGCGGCCATATCCGAGGCAAGAGCCGTCTCGCCAAATGATGCTGCCGGCTTCCTGCAACGTGCCATCGAGCAAAATGAGTCTTCCTCCAACCGCACCGATGTCCGGAGCGCTGCGGACGGTGTTAAGGGCTGATTGCAAGGTTCCCGGAAGAACCTGTGCATCGTTGTTCAAGATGAGCAGGTATTCGCCGCGGGCTTCCTTCGCGGCTTGATTTACGGCGAGAAGGAAATTCCGGTTTTCAGGGTTGCGAATGATGCGAGCACCACGCAATCGATCCAGTAGCAGCGATGTTTCGTCCTGGGAGTTGTTGTCAACGATGATGAGCTCCATGCGCTGCGAAGAGTTTTCCGCAAGCGAACGCAAGCAGGCCAACGTCAGTTCCGCGCGATTGAAGAGAACGATGATGACCGAAATTTCCGGGCTTTCACGATGCGGCAATTCGAGAGTCGCACCGGACGATAAGAAGCTCTGAAGTTGGACCCTGTAGAGATCGGTGAAGAATTGTTTCAGATCAAGTGAAGCTTCAACATCCGCGTCCGCTTTTTCTTCCTGTAGGGGCGGTTTATGACCGCCCGGTCGGTCATCGCTTGAGGCTGCGCGCTGTCGCGCTTGCGCTTCGCGGACCGCCACAACAGTGGCTGGTTTCCTTCCCAGAACCCAGTCGCGAAGTGTCCGAAGTTGTTTCGCAAACCAGCGAATTGGCGCCGTCAGCCGCCATGAGGGTGATTTCAAATATTGTTCGAGTAACCACTTTTGATTCGCGAGTTCGCGTTCCGTCGCTTCGAGCTGGCGGCGCAGCGACCGAATGAGCTCATTCTGTTTATTGAACTGCGAACTGTTTCGGGACAATCTGGAAATTCCTCCACACAATTACGGGCGACTTGCCTTTGATCAGCCTGAAACCCTGGTCGGTCATCGCAACTATGCCATCGCCGCCTTGGAGCTCGTATTCAATTCTGCTATTGGCGGGAAGTTTCATCTGAAACTCGCGCTGCTGTTCGGTTTGTTTGAATATCGGTCCCTTTGGACCGTATACCGCTCCCGGCAACGGACACAACTCCGCGATTTCGATCCGATCGAACGGCGCGCGCGCCAGCGTAAATGGCGCAAGGCCGATCCGGCTGTCATGCATGCCGGCGCGAGAAGCGGCATTAAACGTTCGTATTGGAAATCGGTTCTCCAGCGAGAACGTTTTCAACACGACCAAGATCGGCTCGATCTTGTCCGACAGCGCATATCGGAAAGGGAAACCCGCATTGCGAACCACGAGATCCCCGGGGTTGGGACTTGTATCCTTGGTTGCGAGGGTCACTGCCCCTCTTTGCTCTAGATAGAATCGCAACCCGGATTCAGCGCCGCTCCAAAGGTGAAAACCCTGCCGCTGCAGTGGAACGATCGTTTGTTCCACCCAATCACGATTCGCATTTACGAACGAGAAGTCCGCGTAGGCCAAAAGAACCGAAAGAAACGCAGTTGGAATAATCATCGCGATCAACCGTCGTTCGGTTGTTTCCCTGAAGATGATGAGATAGAGCGCGGGAACGGCTAACAGGATGTACCGCGCATTGATCATGTCACCGATGACGATGAAGAATAAAAGCGTCGCAGGTACCCATAGCAGAAGAAATGCTTCGCCGTTATTTTTGCTCGACATGATGAGCCTTCTCCCAGAAAGCGCAAAGAGGACCAGCAATGCAAGACCCGCAGAGGCAAGGACTGCGATCCAAATCGGATAGACACGCGCAGGCCATGGCGCATAAAGTGCGGCAAGCGCGAGGAACATCACGACTGACGAGACACGCCTTCCGACTGCGATCCATGGAAAGACCGTCACGCCTCCCAGGAATGTCAATGTCGCTAGGAAGTTGGCGCGAATCGAACCCTGCGAGGAGAAAAACTGAACTGTCTTCACCAGCGGAATGGCGCCGAAGTGCACTGTCATCGCTATCTGCCAGAGAGCAAGCACGGCCGGCGCGACAATCACACTGACTAATTCTTGCACCGGCCTTCGCGCCAATAGCAATCCGATGAAGAAGCATCCCAATGGGATCAGCGCCGTGTATCCGGTTCCCGTCGCCAGCACAAAACAAACCGCGGAAAGCAAAAGTGCTCGCCGTCTGCCTTGTATATGATCAAAGTAGAACGCAAAACCGGCGAGCAAGAAAGCGAGCATGGGGATGTCCATCATCAATGTCGGCGCATAGATGAAGAAGGCGGGCGTCGTCGCAAACAGCAAACTCACGTACAGTGGCTCAGCCGTAAATCGGAGGGCAAGTTTGTAGAACGCCAGCACGGCTACAACGGCAAATATCGCAAAGAGTATCCGAAACGAGACCTCATCGAATCCGCCGAGCAAACGATAGATCAGAGCCAGATAATATTCGCCGACGGGAGGATGTGTATTCGCGGAGAAATTCGCCACCGGGTTACCGAAGAACACTCCCGGCGTCTCCTGCGGAAACAGCCAATGTGTTTGCGCCGATTTCGCGATTTGCAGAAAGATATGCTCGTCCATAAACACTGCTCGCGACGAGAATGGAATAACGCTCGCGAGCACGACCGAAGCGAGCAGTAGGTATCTCTTCATGCGCTTCCAAGCAGAATTCGATGTCGAACGCCCATCAGGGCGTTGATAATACCAGACCGGAACCAAGGGGGACGGCCCGGTAGTGACAAACGGAGTCACTACCGACGGTCCCGCGTTTCCCGAGAATACATGATTCGTACTCGAGAGGACTTCTACCAGCCCGGTATTCCCGCTGTTCCGGGACAGCATTACCGCGCCTTCGTGCGGTTTGCGAGGAAATACTCAGGGTCTACGATCCTCGATCTCGGATGCGGCTTCGGCGCTTACAGTGGCGCCCTGCAAAAGGAAGGCCTGAGCTGTTTCGGTTGCGATATCAATATCGACTATCTCCACCAAGCCGCGTCAGCCGGTCTTCCTGTCGCGAATGTGGACTCGGTGCTTCCATTTCGTGACGGATCGTTCGATACCGTCCTGATTTTCGAGGTGTTGGAGCACGTCGTCGATGTGGAGAAGGTTTTACAGGAGGCCTTTCGGGTTGCGCGACGGAATGTGCTAATAACTGTTCCAAATTCTGAGGACATCGATCAGATGAAAGCGAACGATGTAACCTATGCGCACATGCTTTCGTCGGATCATTTGCACTTCTTTGATCCGGAATCCCTCGCGGCTTTGCTCCGGCGTCATTCTAAAAATGTTTCAATCGAGCGGTCGGATCCTATTTATCCGTTTTGGTTCTTGGGGCGATCGGTGCCTTTTTACGGCCTGAAACTGCTATTCCGCCTCGGTTTGTTGAAGCCGAGGTTTTTTAGTCGCCTTTATGCTATTGCGAGCGTTCGCGAAAATTAATCTGGATCTGCGAGTTCTTGGACGCCGCAGCGACGGCTACCACGAGATCAAAACCATTTTCCAAGCATTGGATTGGTGCGACGAAATCTTGATGGAGCCCGCTGACAGGTTCGAATTCTCAGCTCCAGGAACACCAGAGGACGAAACGAACCTGGTCGTGCGCGCAGTGCGCGCCTATGAACGGCTCGCAGGGATTACCGCTCATGTTCGCATCCACGTCAAAAAGAATATTCCGATCGGCCGTGGTCTCGGTGGAGGCAGTTCTGACGCAGCCGTGACTTTTATCGGCCTGCAGCGGCTTTTCAAACGGAACCTGCACTTTGACGAAGTCCCTCAGGTGCTGCGTGACCTGGGTTCCGATGTACCATTCTTTGCCCTAGGTGGCAGAGCCGCGGGCTACGGGCGTGGCGACGAAGTTTATAAGCTGGACGATGCGGCCGACTACTGGGTCTTGCTTGTCGATCCTGGTGTGTTTATACGCACAGCCGAGGCCTATTCATGGTTGACGGTCCCCGGTACATCCAATAAGATTGAGGGTTTCTGTGGTGAGACAGGTCCCGAATGTACGGGCGATGTCTGGACGAATGACTTCGAAGCCCCTGTCTTCAGCCGATACCCGGAATTGGCCAAAATCAAAGAGGACTTGATCAATCTCGGGGCTTATCGGGCCGCCCTCTCAGGTAGCGGCTCGACGATCTTTGGTCAATTTCAGATGGTTTCCGAGGCGATTCGTGCCGCTTCGGCTCTGGACGGACGCTTCCAAGTGAAATTGGCAAAACCCTTGCCGCGCTGGGAGTATTTCCAGAAGATAGTAGAAGAGTGACATTCACATTGGGGCGTGGCCAAGTGGTAAGGCACAGGTCTTTGGAACCTGTATTCGAAGGTTCGAATCCTTCCGCCCCAGTCCATTTTTGAGGAATCGTTCGTGAGTAATGAACTGAAAATTTTCGGCGGCACGGCGAATACGGCGCTCACAAACGAAATCTGTGAGTATCTCGATTGCGAGCTTGGCAAATCCTCCGTCACGCGATTCAGCGATGGTGAGATCTATTTTCAGATTTTGGAGAACGTGCGCGGAGCCGACGTCTTCATCGTTCAACCTACTTGCCCGCCGGTGGACGCAAATTTCTTCGAGCTGTTTTTGATGATCGATGCGTTCAAGCGAGCTTCGGCGCGGCGGATCACGACAGTTCTTCCTTATTTCGGCTATGCACGGCAGGATCGGAAAGACAAGCCACGCGTTCCGATTTCATCGAAGGTAGTGTCGGATTTGCTTGTCGCATCGGGCACCGATCGGCTGCTGACGATGGATTTGCACGCGCCCCAAATCCAGGGATTTTTCAGCATTCCCGTGGATCACCTTTTCGCCGCGCCGGTGCTGGTCGAGCATTTTCAGAAGTTGAGCCTGCCGAACCTCACGGTCATATCACCCGACGCCGGTGGCGTTGAGCGCGCGCGTGCGTTCGCAAAACGGTTGAATGCAGATTTGGCAATGGTGAACAAGCGTCGGATCGAAGCCAACGTGGCCCAGGTGATGAACGTCATCGGCGATGTGAAAGGCCGCACTTGTTTGGTCGTGGACGACATCATCGATACAGCAGGAACGCTCGTGAAAAATGTCGAAGCGTTGTTGAAGGCCGGCGCGACAAAGGTCTACGCGTGCTGCACACATCCGGTGCTTTCCGGGCCTGCAGTAGAGCGCATTCAAGGTTCGGATCTGATCGAGGTGGTGGTTACCAACACAATTCCTCTGCACGCTGAGGCGCGGAAGTGCAAAAAAATCTCGGTGCTCAGCGTGGGTAAGCTGCTGGCCCAGGCTATCCAATCGATTCACGAAGAGACGTCTGTGAGCGTTTTATTTATCTAGAGCTGGAAGAAAAAGGAAATTGTTATGGCTGAAATTTTAGTGAATGCGACGAATCGGACCGACCGCGGCAAGAATGCGGCACGGCGCCTCCGTCGACAAGGTTTGGTTCCGGCCGTTGTCTATGGCGGGAAGGGCGGGAATGTGGCGGTTTCTGTAGACCCGAAGGCCTTGCAAAAGGTGCTTCGTTCCGAAGCCGGACGCAACGCCATCTTGAAGCTGGATATCTCGGGTTCCGGCGCTACGAATGCGATTTTAAAGAGCTGGCAAGTCGATCCGGTCAAAGAGAACTTCTTGCATGCTGACTTTTACCGCATTGCAATGGACGTCGCGATTCGCGTTACTGTTCCGATTGCTGTCCGAGGTGAGGCGCCCGGCGTGAAAACTGAAGGCGGTATCCTGGAATTGATTCTTCGCGAGATTGAAGTGGAATGCCTTCCCGGTGACATTCCGGAACACATTGACATCGACGTCAGCAGCCTTGAAATGAATGGCGCTCTCCGCGTGTCCGATCTGCCGGTGACCGCGAAAGTCAAAATCCTTGAAGCCCCCGATCAGGTCGTCGTCCATGTGGTTTCGGTGAAGGAAGAAGTCGCTCCCACGCCGGCCGCTGTTGTGGCTGCGGAAGGTGAAGTTGCTGCCGCTACCCCAACCGAGCCAGAGGTCTTGAAGAAGGGCAAGAAGGAAGAAGAACCGCCGCCCGAGCAGTGAAAGGAGAATGGCCACAAAAAAGCACAAAAAATCATCGTTTGTGCCTTTTTGTGGCTATTTCTAGCATGTGGCTCGTGGTCGGCCTCGGAAATCCAGGCGAAGAATATGCCGACACCTATCACAACGTCGGCTTTCGCGTTTTGGATCGGATTGCAGAACAGCAGAACTTACGCATCAAGGAACAATGCGGTCCGGCCCTGATTTCAGGAAAGATTACAGTGGGCGGCCAGTCTGCGGTACTCGTCGCACCGCAGACGTACATGAACAAGAGCGGATCGGCGTTTCCGCCCGTGTTCGAACGGTTTGAATCGAGTGCCAGCAGCATGATTGTCGTCTATGACGACTTGGCGCTTCCTTTGGGAAAGCTCCGAGTCCGGCAAAAAGGTTCGGCCGGCGGGCACAATGGGATAAAATCCATAATTTCGACTTTGGGTTCAGACGAGTTCCTACGTGTCCGGGTCGGGATTCGGCCGGAACGGGAAACGGGCGACGTTCGCGATTTTGTCTTATCCCGAGTCGCGAAAAGTGATCGATCCTTACTGGATCAGACTGAGGAATTGGCAATCAAAGCGATCGAAACGCTGATTGCCGAGGGCCTCGAGAAGGCAATGGCCGAGTACAACGGCGTCGATTTGAGGGAAGAGTCAAAGGAAAACTAAATGCGAAATTACGAAATTATGTTCATTGTCAATCCGAATACTCCGGAGGAGGAGATTGACAAGATCAACGGACAAATTGAAACCGTCATCACTTCAGGTGGCGGCGCGATCGAAAAAATCGAGAAGATGGGGAAACGGCGTTTGGCGTACGAAGTCGACAAACAGCGCGAAGGCTACTACGTTCTCTTCGTCATGAGTGCCAATGGCGACATCGTCAAGGAATGCGAGCGTCGTCTTCGCGTCATCGACGCCGTCATGAAATACATCAGCGTGCGCACCGATGAAGAAATGCGCCGATTTGAAAAAATCAAGAGCTACCGGCAGAGACGTGCTGCGCGCCGCGGTTCCGGCGCGAGCGCCGCTCCGAGCCAGTCTGCAGACGAGGCTATGCAATGAAATCAGCTAAGGAAAAGCGTCCGGCAGGTCAGAAACAGTACTATCGCCGGAAAAAAATCTGCAAGTTCTGCGTCGAGAGAATTGATTCCATCAATTACAAAGACGTCAAACTACTTTCGCAGTTCGTACCCGAACGGGCCAAAATCATGCCGCGCCGTATTTCCGGTGTGTGTTCTCCGCATCAACGTCAACTAAACGATGCGATCAAGAAAGCGCGCAATATCGCACTGCTGCCATTCACGACGGAGTAACAACAATGGAAGTCATTCTCAGAGAGACCATCGATAATCTTGGCCGTGCCGGCCAAGTCGTCAAAGTGGCGGATGGCTACGCGCGCAATTATCTTCTGCCGAAAAAGCTCGCGTATGTTGCGACACCGGGCAATTTAAAAGTCATCGAATTCGAGCGTCAATCGCTGTTGCGGAAAGAAGCCAAACAAAAGGACGACGCGGAGAAGCTCCAAAAGATGCTCGACGCACTGGAGATTACGATCCGGCGCAAGACCGGCGAACAGAATGCGCTGTATGGGTCGGTCACGAATTCGGACGTTGCGGAGGAACTTGCCAAGAAGGGCTTCGAAATCGAGAAGCGAAAGATTCACATGGACGATCACATCAAAACGATAGGTGAATTCTCGATTCCCATCCGGCTCTTCAAAGACGTTACGGCCCACATCAAGCTGAAGGTCGAGGCTGAAGCCGAAGCGTAAAGTAATTCCAGGACGGTTGCGTCGTTTCCCTAATTCGTACTGCGGAATTAGGGAAACGACGCAACCGTCCTGGAATTACTTTCGCGGAACCGGCGGCGGAAGCGGCGCCGGATCAATGTATCCCCGCGTGCCGTCGGGTCGAATAGGACCCGGCCCGAATCCCAAGTGATCCTTATCTACATTGTTTTCGCTGCATGAATATTCCTGGATCTCTTCGTCTGGCTTCCCCAAAACCCATGTTCGCGAGTATTTGAACGGCCGCGTGTAAAACTTCGGATCTTCGATCAGTGTTTCAACGTGGATGTGATCGGCGTCTGGACGCGTCCATCGCTCGACGACATGAAGTGCATCGCTGTGAGGATTTGCGTTTTCGTCGATCCAAACTTTCTCGTCCTTGAATCCGATCGAATCGATTACAAGTGCGTCGCCTTCCCAGTGTCCGATTTCCTCGCCGAAGAACGACGGGTCAGGATCATCGGAGTGTTTCCGATTGGCATCGATAGGTATCAAGCGGTAGTAGCTGTACCAATACAGGAATACGACTTTCTTCGCGCCCTGAAGGACCTCAAACGGCAGGCCGCTCGCGTTGTGTCTCGGAATACCGCCAATGATGCAGAGACTCTCCGGATCAATCGTGGCCGTGAGGTTGTGTTGAAGCGCGGCCTCGCCCGCCGGAGTCAACGGAAGCTTGAAGCCTGTAAGATCTTTACCGATATTGCCAACCGGAGTGGTGTCACGTGTACCTTTCCAATATCCGCTCAAATCCGGATGCCCGTCTGCCATTCGAGGCGCAGGCTTGCTGGATTTCACATCATTGGCAGTCAGGGGATTCTCGCCTTGACTGAATCCCGGCATCACGGCAAGTGCGAGGACTGCCGCTACGATAATTGTTCGCAACATGCTACTGACCTCCGGGGCCGCCGTCGCCGGCCGATGCACCTGAAACAATACGTCCGTCGGGCAGCGTTACACGGCGCGCGTCGATCATACGCGATCCATCCTTGGCACGATAACCATCGACGACGATCGAATCCCCTAATTTGAGATCCCCACGCTTGAACCCCCGACGCGAGAGCGCGCCCGGAGAACCTGCTTCGCAACTCCATTTCGCGACGGTGCCGTTCTCGTCTTTCACATCGAGATAGAAGTACGTATGCGGATTCGTCCATTCGATCTTGCTGAGCGTGCCTGTCAGACGGATTGCTTTCGTTGCGTCAAACTCCGCGGCAAACGAGTGGTGCGCCAGAAGCGGTGCAGCGGTTGCAAGAAGAATGCTCGCGACAAAGATGCCGAGTAATCCTTTCATTGCTATCTCCCCGTTGTGTTCGACGTTTTCGCCTGCACCTTTTCTGGATGCAAGATCAACTTCTGTACGCGCCAATTCACAATTTCAGCGACATACAGTTCGTTCTCCGAAGGGCACGCGATTTCGTGAATCCATCCAAACTGCTTGGGTTGTTTTCCTGCGCGTCCGAGAACACCGAGGATTTTTCCGTCGAGAGTCATCTTGTATAACCGCCCGGGGAAGGCATCTGCTGCATAGAGCACCTGGTTCGGTCCAGGCGTGATGCACACGGCCCATGGCGCGCCGGCGTGTTGGCTACCTTGTGTCTCGGACGTCGGTACCGGTCCCATCCACGGACGGGAATCGGGCGGAACAGGCACGTCGAGTTTGATCTGACGCAGGAGTTTCCCATCCGGATCGAAGACTTGAATTCGGAAATTGCCACGATCCGCGACATAAATATTGCCTTTGGCATCCGCGGCGATGCTGTGTGGCGTGTCGAACTGGCCGGGTTGTTTGCCCGGTTCACCAAATGACTTCACCCAGTCACCGTTTTTATCGAACTTGGCAACTCGCGAATTGATGTAACCATCACTGATGAAGATGTTGCCTTGAGTGTCCCATGTGACGTCCGTCGGTTGGCGGAACTGCCCATCAACAGGAGGTCTCGGCGGAGTGACGCGAGTCCACGGTCCGGCTTCGTCGGAGGCTTCCTTCTTGCGGCCGAAGACCATCACCACGCGTCCTTCGGGATTGAACTTGATGATCATGTCCGATCCCTTGTCGACCGCCCAAAGATTGTCGTCCTTGTCCACGCGCACGGTGTGAGCATAGGACCACGCGTAAAGGTTGTGTCCGATCTCCTTAATGTATTTCCCATCCGGACCGAATTCGAGTACCTGCGCCGCCGTAGCACCGTAGGCTGGTCCCGTCACATTCCCTCGATTGAACACAAAGATGTGACCTTTCGAGTTCACAGCGACTCCCGATGCTTCACCGAAATGCAATTCCGGGGGCAGCTTGAAAAAGTTCGGCACTGAATCAAACGGGATCTCGGGCACGGCTTGCTGAGCGATGAGCGCCGGACTGAGAGCCAAGATCAACACGACGGCAAAAGTTTTCATGGGACCTCCGATGAGTGGATGGTGAACAAAATAGATCTTGCGACCCGGATATGCAAGCGTTGGCGTGCAACAGTTGCTCCGAAATAGCGGCAGACCGGGTGTCAAGCCCAAGGTTGAACGTGAAAGTGCCGCGCAACAAGTCACTCACGCGAAGATGAAAATTGAAAAATAGAAGTAGTGGTAACGTAGCCGCTTCAAATCTGACCTTATGTCGACTCAATCTCTTGAACGAACTCTTCCGCACAACGTCGATGCCGAAAAATCCGTTCTCGGCGCGATCTTGGTCAACAATGAAAACTACTATCGGGTTCTCGAAAATCTGCGGCCCGAAGATCTTTACTTGGACGCGCACCGCGTCATCTTTCGAAAGATGGTGGAACTCATCGAGCGGTCGCGCGCGATCGATTTGATCACCATTCAAGAAGAGTTAGTCCGTGCTTCTCAACTTGAGAGCGCGGGCGGCATCACGTATCTTGCGAGCTTGCTGGACGGCATTCCGCACCTCGTCAATATCGAGCACTACATCGAGATCATTCGCGAGAAGTCGCTTCTTCGCCAAATGGTGAACTCGGCGAACAAGATTATGGCGGAGTGTTTCGATCAGGCTGAGCCGGCGGAAACCATACTCGACCGTGCAGAGCAGGCGCTGTTCAGTCTCTCGGAGAAGCGAGTCCGGACCGGGTTTGTTTCGGTGAGGGACCTCGAACTGCCGGCTACCAGGCTGCTGGAGAAGCTCTACAACGAACGCGAGATGATCACGGGCGTGGCCTCGGGTTTCCGTGATCTCGATCGGATGACCTCCGGATTACAACCTTCGGATCTAGTCATTTTGGCGGCGCGGCCATCGATGGGAAAGACGGCTCTCGTTCTAAACATTGCGCAGCACATTGCGCTTCACAAGAACCTGCCTGTCGGGATGTTCAGCCTTGAAATGTCGAAGGAACAATTGTTGATGCGAATGCTCTGCGCCGAAGCGCGTGTCGATGCGCACAGGGTTCGCACGGGTTACATCGGCAAAGAAGATTTTCGAAAGCTCATCGACGCTCTGGGCCGCACGACGCAGGCGCCGATGTACATCGACGATTCCTCTACGTTGACCGTCATGGAAATGCGGGCCAAGTGCAGACGTTTGAAAGCAGAGCATGGATTGAGCGTGATCATCGTGGACTACCTGCAACTGATGTCGGGCTATGGAAGGACCGAGAATCGGACGCAAGAGATATCGGGAATTTCCCGAGGATTAAAGGCACTTGCGAAAGAATTAAATGTTCCGGTCATTGCGCTTTCCCAGTTGAGCCGGGCTCCCGAACAACGCCAGGGCGATCACAAGCCGCAGTTGTCGGACCTCCGCGAATCCGGGTCTATCGAGCAGGATGCCGATCTCGTGATGTTCATCTATCGCGAAGAGGTGTACAAACCTTCAGAAGAAAACGCCGGACTTGCTGAATTGATCATCGCGAAGCAGCGAAACGGTCCGACCGGAATTGTGAAGCTTGCATTCCTGCGTGAATTCACCCGCTTCGAGACACTGTTGGATATCAATTAAGTATCGTGAAAAACACGGAGACACAAAGGCACAAAGACACAAAGGAGGCCGCATTAAGAATCCTTTATTCGCGGCCTCCTTTGTGTCTTTGTGCCTTTGTGTCTCCGTGTTTTTCACGGCTGTTGGTACCGTGAAACCCAAAACCCAATATGCCTGCCAGCAGTGCGGGCACACCTCTCCGAAATGGATTGGACGCTGCCCGTCATGCCAAGAATGGAATACTTTCGTTGAAGAGCGAGTGACTGCGGCCGCAGCCGATGCCGGGCCATCCTGGGATTCTTCGCCGATTCGTTTTACAGAAATTACCGGTATCGAAACACCCCGCGTTTCCACTGGAATCGTGGAATTCGATCGAGTTCTCGGCGGCGGCGTCGTCGCAGGCGCGCTCGTATTGCTGGGCGGGGACCCTGGGGTGGGGAAATCCACGCTGATGTTGGATGTTGCTGCACACCTCGCGACGTCGGCCGTCGTGCTTTACGCGTCAGGCGAAGAATCGGCTCAACAAATCAAGATGCGCGGCCAGCGTCTTGATGTTCGAACACACGAGTTGCACATTTATCCCGAGATGTCCGTCGAAAAAATTCTAGCCGCTGCGGAACAGCTTCAGGCGAAGGTCGTGGTCATCGATTCTATCCAGACGACGTTTAGCGAGAAACTCGAGATGGCGCCAGGCAGCATCGGGCAGGTGCGCGAAGTCGCATCGCAATTACTGTTCTGGACGAAGAAGCACCACATTCCGGTTTTTGTGATTGGACACATCACGAAAGACGGCTCGATCGCCGGCCCCAAAGCGCTCGAGCATATTGTCGATACCGTTCTTTACTTCGAAGGTCCGCGGCAACACCCGCACCGGATCGTGCGCACGATCAAGAATCGATTTGGGCCGGCGAATGAACTTGGCATTTTCGAGATGATGTCGTCGGGCCTGAAGCCGGTAGAGAAACCATCGGCGCTCTTTTTGTCCCAAACTCAATCTCTCAATCCGGGCTCGGCTGTCCTCTGCTGTATGGAAGGATCGCGGCCGTTGTTGGTCGAAATTCAGGCGCTTGTTTCTCGAACACACTTTGGCACGCCGCGGCGACTTGCAACCGGCGTCGATCCGCAGCGTCTGGCGCTGATTTCGGCGGTACTCGAAAAGAGACTTGGTGTGAACTTGTGGGATCAAGACATTTACTTGAACGTTGTCGGTGGATTGCAAGTTGACGAACCGGCGGCAGACCTGGCTATTGCCGGCGCGATTCTTTCAAGTTTGTTTGGGCGCCCGATTGGCGCCTCGACTGTCGTATTCGGCGAGATTGGATTGGGCGGTGAAGTTCGACCGGCAATGTTCGCAGAAATTCGGATGAGGGAAGCGTTCGTGCTTGGATTCAAACGAGGGATTATTCCGTCGCAGTCCATCCCGGAAGAATCTCCATCGTTGGTGGAAACCTTGCGCGTCGCTGATCTGCGGCAAGCTCAGGAGGTGCTTCTTCTGTAAGGGTCACTGCGAAATTCCAAATGGTCCATGTTCCAATGGTCCGTGGAGCATCTGACATTTCGGTACCTTCTGTTTTCTTCCCTGGTCTATAATGCGCGCGGGAGAGGGTCTTCTGTTAGCTTAAGCGCCTCAAAATAAAAAGAAATTCGGGTGTCTCATGAGAGGAAAAGAAAGTACGACCCCACCTTCAGCCGCCAAAATCGTGCCGGCGGAAGCTTTGGGGAAAGAACAAAATTATTTGCTGGATATAGTCGTGGTGCGTCTGATTTTCGCAATCACGCTCACATTAGTCGCGTTCTATAGCCACCCTTTTGGATTCCAGGGTCTTTACGCAATTGCCGTTGGTTTGGGGAGCGCTATTGGAATCATTTACTTTGAACACCGGCTAAAGAGTGCAACGCTGAAACGTCTGATCGGTGCCGCCATCGGTTCGATTCTGGGAATCATTGGCGCTGTGCTGATCAGCCACATGCTGACGGATACGGTCTTCGACACAAGTTCGCTCTCGTTCATCAAGCTCTTCATCCTCTTCTTAATGACCTATGTGGGACTCGTCGTTGGAGCGAACAAAGGGGACATGTTGAATCTGTCGGCGATGGGTGGCATCTTTGGAGGTGAGCGTCCGCCGAAAAAGACGTACAAGATTTTGGATACCAGCGTCGTGATCGATGGCCGAATCGCCGATATCTGCGAAACCGGCTTCCTCGATGGCACTCTAGTCATTCCGCATTTCGTGCTGCGCGAACTGCAACAAGTGGCCGACTCCGCGGACACATTGAAGCGAAATCGCGGCCGCCGGGGTCTCGACATTCTGCAGCGCATTCAAAAAATGGCCGGCATCAATGTGCAGTTTGTCGAGAATGACTATCCGCAAGTTCGCGAAGTCGACATGAAACTGATCGAACTCGCAAAAGAGCTGGATGCAAAAATCGTCACGAATGATTTCAATTTGAACAAGGTGGCTCAGCTTCGCGGAGTCGAAGTCTTGAACATCAACGAGCTGGCGAATGCCTTGAAGCCGGTCTACCTGCCCGGCGAAACGATGAAGGTGTTCATACTCAAAGAAGGAAAAGAATTCAATCAGGGTATTGCATACCTTGACGATGGCACTATGGTCGTTGTCGACAACGCTCGGAAGATGATCGGAAAGACCGTGGAATCGTCCGTGACGAGCGTGCTTCAAACCACCGCCGGCAAGATGATTTTCGGGCGGTATGAAGAGAAGCGCGTGGAAATTCCACATCATCCACGCGAAGACCGCCAAGAGCGGAACGATCGCGAACCGCGGCCGGCGACGGCACCCGAGGTTCGCCCGGCACCGACAGAAGTTTCACACTAGGCTGTAGGGGCGCTCTATGAGCGCCCAAGGCGGTCACAGACCGCCTCTACAGTACAATCATCTTTATGAAGGTAGGCGCAATTATTGCGGCTGCTGGTTTCGGGCGGCGGATGAAGACCGACCGCCCGAAACAGCTTCTGGACTTGAACGGGACCCCGATCCTGGTCCACACCATCCGAAAATTCGATTCCTCGAATGTCATTGATTACATCATTGTCACTGCACCTCGCGAATCCGTGGACGAAGTAAGAAATCTTGTGAAGGCCGCCGGCTTCAAAAAATTGGTCACAGTGATCGAGGGCGGAGAACGCCGTCAGGATTCCGTGGCCATGGGTCTTGAACAACTCCAGTCGGGGACGGATATCGTGGCGGTTCACGATGCGGTGCGACCTTTCGTTTCGGTCGAAGATATCGAGAATGTTGTGCGGCAGGCAGAACGTAGCGGTGCAGCCATTCTCGGCGTTCCCATTGTCGATACCGTCAAGCAAGCTGAAAGAGAATTCGTGGAGTCGACATTGACGCGAGAGCATCTGGTTCTTGCTCAGACGCCGCAAGTCTTCCGTACGGAGCTTGTGAAACAAGCGTTCGACAGAGCGGCAAAAGATGAGTACTACGGCACCGACGAATCCAGTCTTGTCGAACGACTGGGCCATCCGGTGGCCATTGTTCGAGGCTCGGAGCGCAACATCAAAATCACGCGGCCCAGCGACATCACGCTGGCGCTTGCATTCCTCGCGGAAGAAACGGCAGGCGAGAAGGTGACACCTTGAAATTTCGGATCGGCATCGGCTACGACTTGCACCGATTGGGGCCTTCCACATCTCTCACCCTGGGAGGTGTTGAGATTCCGCATGAGAAAGGATTGATTGGTCACTCTGACGGCGACGTTCTGTGTCACGCGGTCACTGATGCGCTGCTCGGTGCGTGCGGACTCGGGAATATCGGCGAGATGTTTCCTGATACTGATGACCGGTACAAAGGAATTTCGAGTTTGAAGTTTTTGCGCAAGACTGCGGATTTCATCCGCAAGAAGGGATACGAAATCGGCAATATCGATTCGAATATTCTGGCGCAGCGTCCGAAACTTCTTCCGTATTTTCCTCAAATGCAGGCGAAGATCGCCGAGGTACTTGGTATTCCCGCTAATAATGTCCATGTCAAAGCGAAGACCATGGAACATCTAGGGATCGTCGGCACCGAAGAGGCCATCGCTGCAGAAGCCGTCGCGCTCGTATTCCTGGAGTAAGCGTAATGGGCTGGCCGGTGGGCCCGACGCTAAGAAGAACGTGACGGATCGACGAATTTGCGGTGTGCACGCCGTGTATGAAGCTCTTGTTTCGGAACGATTGCCCATCGAGCGCATTCACATCGCGCGCGAGTCCCATTCGACTAAGGTGAAAGAAATCCTGGATCTAGCACGGGCGCGGGGTGTGCCGATTCGCAAAGAGGAACGAATCATCTTAGATCGGCTGGCCGAAGGAACTGTTCATCAGGGGATCATTGCAGTTTCTGCGGCATTGTCCTATGCGGACTTCGAAACCTTGTTCAAGCCGGCCAAACCTCTCGTCATCGTCCTAGACGGCGTTGAGGATCCGCACAACCTGGGCGCCGTTATCAGAACCGCTGAGGCATGCGGCGCGTCGGGTGTTTTGGTTCCGGAGCGGAACTCCGCGCCCCTTACCGCGACGGTAGTGAAGGCTTCCGCCGGAGCGTCCGCCTACATTCCGATTGTACGGGCTAAGAACTTGGTCAGCGCGATCGATGAAATGAAAGAGCGTGGCCTTTGGGTGGTGGGCGTTGATACGGCGGGTGCACAAGACTGGACAGAGTTCGACTACACCAGCCCGGTCGCCCTTGTGCTTGGCGGTGAGCATCGTGGGTTACGGCGGTTGGTGCGTGAGCATTGCGATGCTCTGGTACGGCTTCCCATGCTGGGCAAGATCGCGTCTCTCAACATATCCGTGGCGGCAGCCGTTGTCATGTACGAGGTCGTACGCCAAAGAAGAGAAAAGTAGATTTCCTATTTTCGTGCCGTTGAAGAGGCAAAATAGCTGTGCTACAGTCATAAATTTGTCGATGCTGGCGTAGCTCAGTTGGTAGAGCAGCTGACTTGTAATCAGCAGGTCGGGGGTTCAATTCCCTTCGCCAGCTCCTGTGTTTATGCATGGCGCGGACAGGTGGCCGAGCGGTTAATGGCAGCAGACTGTAAATCTGCCGCTCCTTGCGGGCTACGGAGGTTCGAATCCTCCCCTGTCCATTAACCGGCCCACGTAGCTCAGTTGGTAGAGCGCGTCCTTGGTAAGGACGAGGTCACCAGTTCAATCCTGGTCGTGGGCTCCAGTGCGGGAGTAACTCAGTGGCTAGAGTCACGGCCTTCCAAGCCGTTGGTCGCGGGTTCGAATCCCGTCTCCCGCTCATTTGTAGTCGCGGGCTTTAGCCGGCGTTTTTAGGAGATACACATCCATGGCGAAAGAGAAATTCGAGAGAAACAAGCCGCACGTGAACGTGGGAACTATCGGGCACATCGATCATGGAAAGACGACACTGACAGCATGCATCACGAAAGTGCTCGCGAAGC
>JACXTT010003353.1_pt1 | contig 24731 bp, 16 predicted proteins | sample 9270951 | NCBI WGS metagenome assembly JACXTT01 (sample SAMN15532306, study PRJNA645909) | rock metagenome | isolation source: weathered quartz diorite | place: Puerto Rico | collected 2017-06-21
GGGGTCGGCGTGGCCCGCGGGCCCGATGGATCGCGGGGGGCGTCGCGGCGCTCCTGGTCGCGGGCGCCTTCGGGATCGCGCTGCTCCGCACCGGAGGGCGGGAGACCGGCGCGCCGTCCGCGTCTTCCGCCATGCAGCCCGGAGCGGCCGCGCGGGTCTCGGCGGCGTCGGTCGCCATCCTGCCGTTCGTGAACATGAGCGACGACAAGGAGAACGAGTACTTCAGCGACGGCATCACAGAGGAGCTGATCAACGCGCTGGCCAAGCTGCGGAGCCTGAAGGTGCCGTCGCGCACGTCGGTGTTCGCGCTGAAGGGAAGACCGATGAGCGTGCAGGAGATCGGCCGGACGCTCGGGGTCGACACGGTGCTCGAGGGGAGCGTGCGCAAGTCGGGCGAGACGCTGCGGATCACCGCCCAGCTGATCAACGTCGGCGACGGCTACCATCTCTGGTCGGAGAGCTACGATCGGAAGATCAAGGACGTGTTCGCCATCCAGGACGAAATCACGCAGAACATCGTGAAGGCCCTTCAAGTCACGCTCGATCCCCGCGAAGAGCGCGCCATGCAGAAGACGCCGACCAGCGACCCCCGGGCCTACGACTACTATCTTCGTGGCCTGAAGCAGTTCCATCTCGGCGGCCGCAGGAACTGGGAGGCCGCCCGGCAGATGTTCTCGCGCGCCATCGAGATCGATCCGAAGTACGCCCTCGCGCATGCCGGGATCGCCGACGTCTCCGCCTTTCTCTACATGTATGCCGAGCCCGCGGAATCGAACCTCGAGCAGGCCCGCGAGGCCAGTGCGAAGGCGCTCGTCCTGGCGCCCGAGCTCGCCGAGGCCCACGCCTCGCGTGGCGAGGCGCTGATGCTGGGCAAGGAGTACGCCGAGGCGGACCGGGAGTTCGAGACCGCCATCCGTTTCGACCCGAAGCTGTTCGAGGCGCCTTACTTCTACGCCCGCTCGTTGTGGGCCCAGGGGAAGCTCGAGGAAGCGAGGCGGCAGTTCGAGCGGGCGTCGGAGCTGCGACCGGACGATTACCAGTCGGTCGCCCTCCTGGCGAGCGTCTACGCCGGGCTCGGGCGCGCCGCCGACTCCCGGGCGGCGGCGGCGCGGGCCCTCGGGATCATCCAGCGGCACCTCGAATCGGAGCCGGACGACGTGCGCGCGATCTACATGGGGGCGGGGGCGCTGGTCGTGATCGGACGCCAGGAGGAGGGTCTCAAGTGGGCGGACCGTGCCCTGGCCGCCGATCCGAACGACACCTCCACGCTGTACAACATCGCCTGTATGTACGCCCTCGGAGGGCGGCGCGATCAGGCGATTGCTCTGCTCGAACGGGCGCTCCACAACGGTTTCGCCCAAAAAGAGTGGATCGAGCACGACACCGATCTCAATTCGCTGCGCGGCGATCCCCGCTTCAGGGCGCTCCTGGAGCGGATGGGGCGGAGGTAGCGCCCTACAGCCCGACCTTCTTCCCCTTGTTCTGCTCGTCCAGCCACGCCTTCAGGGGAGCGAAGTAATCGAGAATCGCGGTGGCATCCATCTGCCTCTCGCCGGTGAGGGCGTAAAGCTCCTCGGGCCAGGGACGGCTCTGGCCCATCTCGAGCATCGCCCTGAGCTTCGCGCCGGCGGCCTTGTTATCGTAGATGGAGCACTGGTAGAGCGGGCCGGTGAAGCCGGCCTCGCGGCACAGGGCGCGCTGGAACTGGAACTGCAGGATGTGCGCCAGGAAGTAGCGGGTGTAGGAGACGTTGGCGGGGACGTGGTACTTGGCCCCGGGGTCGAAGTCGGCCTCGCTGCGCGCCACCGGCGGGGCGACGCCCTGGTACTTGAGACGCAGGTCCCACCAGGCGCGGTTGTAATCGGCGGGGGTGACCTCGCCCGAGAACACCTTCCAGCGCCACTGATCGACCAGAAGACCGAACGGCAGGAAGGCGACCTTGTCGAGCGCCATTCTCATCAGGTAGCCGATGTCGCCGGTCGTGGGTGGAACGGCGTCGAGCAGGCCGATGCGCTTCAGGTAGGCGGGTGTGACCGAAAGGGCGATGGTGTCGCCGATCGCCTCGTGGAAGGCGCCGTTGGCGCCGGCGCGGAACAGCGGGGGCTGGCTCCTGTAGGCGCGCTGGTAGATGTTGTGGCCGAGCTCGTGGTGGATCGTCCGGAAGTCGACGTCGTTGATCTCGATGCACAGCTTGACGCGCAGGTCCTGCTGCGAATCGATGTCCCAGGCGCTGGCGTGGCAGACGACGTCGCGGTCGGCCGGCTTCGTGAACAGCGAGCGCTCCCAGAAGGTCGGGGGGAGCGGGTCGAAGCCCAGCGAGGTGAAGAAGCCCTCGCCGTACCGCACCATCTGCCTCTCGTCGACCTTGTGATCGCGCAGGACCTTCGTGAGGTCGTAGCCGACGCCGCCCCCCGGCGGGGCGACCAGCGGCTCGATGTTGACCCACTCCTGCGCCCAGATGTTGCCGAGCAGGTGGGCCGGGATAGGCCCGTCCGGCGGCACGACCCGGGCGCCATACTGCTTGACGAGCTGCGAGCGCACGTAAGCGTGCAGCGACCAGTAGAGCGGCGCGACCTGATTCCAGAGACGCTCGACCTCGGCGCTGAACGCCTCCGGGGTCATGTCGTAGTTCGAACGCCACATGGCCCCGAGATCCTTGAAGCCCATCTCGCGCGCCCCCCTGTTGGCCAGCTCGGCGAAGCGCTGATATTTCGGGCGCATCGGCGGGGAGATGGTGTGCCAGCCGCGCCACACCTCGAGGAGACGCTGCGGGTCGCGGCTCTCCGCCATGACGCGGGTGATGTCGTTGATGTCGAGGCAGTCATGCCCCGGGTCCCCGCCCGCGGCCTGCGCTCCGCCCACGGCGCTCCCGGCGCCCTTCGGGCAGTATTTGCCCTTGCCGTAGGCGCCCTCCAGCCAGGCGCTGATGTCCGTCAGCTCGCCGCGCTCCTTCGCGTTGTTCGGCGCGGGCAGCTCGATCGACAGCCTCAGGAGCTCGAACTTGCGCGCCACGTCGGCGGGCAGCTTGAGCGCCTCGAAGCGGCGCGCCTCGAGGGCGTACCCGGTGACCGCCGCGATGAGAGCCTCCCGGGCGTCGGAGGCGATCTTCTCGGTGTCCTCGGTGATGAAGTTCTGCTGCACCCAGTCGGCCCGATCGCTCTTGATCGACAATTCTTCGAGGCGCTGCTCCGCCTGCTCGATGAACGTCTTCGCCTCCGCGACGCTCGGCTGGCCGCCCGCGGGTGGCGCGGCCGCGACGGCGCGCGGCGCCGGAGACGAGGACAGGGCGAGTACGACGGCCGGAACGACGGCAAGCCGGAGCGGGCGCAGGAAGGACGGGGCGAGCATGGTCACCTCGTGAGTGGTCAGCCGGGTTTTTCCGACGAGCCCGCAAACTACCGGAATATGGATTGCGGCGTCAAGGCCGGCGGGTCTGCCGTGGATCGCGCCTCACGCCGGGACGACCGGATCGGCGGGTTGACGCGCGGGCGAAGGATCGACTATACGCTGCGCGGAGCACCATGATCATTCCGGCCTCGAGGCCTGCGGTCCGGACGAACCCCCTGCGCGCCACCGCCGTCGTGCTGGCGGCCGCCGGCGCGCTGCAGTTCACCGATTCCGGCTGCTCGATCAGGAAGATGGCGGTGAGCCGGCTGGGGGACGCGCTGGCGGAGAGCGGCGGGACCTACGCCTCCGACGACGATCCGGCGCTGGTGCGGGATGCGCTGCCGTTCGCACTGAAGCTGATCGAGAGTCTCCTGGACCAGGCGCCCGGCCACCGCGGTCTGCTGCTCGCGGCCGCGAGCGGATTCACACAGTACACCTACGCCTTCGTGCAGGAGGACGCGGATGAGGCCGGGGACAAGGACGCGAAGGCGTCGGCCGCGCTGCGCGAGCGCGCCCGCAAGCTGTACGCGAGGGCGCGCGATTACGGGCTGCGCGGTCTCGAGGCCGCGCACGCGGGATTCACCTCCCGGTTGCGCACCTCCCGCGGCGCCGCCCTGGAGGAGATGACGAGGGACGACGTCGCCTTGCTCTACTGGACGTCCGCGTCGTGGGCGGCGGCCATCGCGATGAAGAAGAGCGATCCGGATCTCCTCGCCGACCTGCCGATCGTGACGTCGCTCATCGAGCGAGGCTTCGCGCTCGATCCCGACTTCGACCACGGTTCGATCCACGAGTTCCTGATCTCGTTCGAAGGGGGACGATCCGAGTCGATGGGGGGATCGGTCGAGCGCGCGCGCCGGCATTTCGAGGACGCCATGCGTCTGTCCGGGGGTCAGCGGGCCGCGCCCCTGGTCGAGCTGGCCGAGAGCGTGTCGGTGCGCAGCCAGAACCGGAAGGAGTTCGAGGCGATGCTCCGTCGGGCTCTTCGGGTCGACCCCGACGCGCGCCCGGAGTGGCGGCTGTCGAATCTGATCATGCAGCGCCGGGCGCGCTGGCTCCTCGGGCGCGCCGACGAGCTGTTCGCGGAATGAGGCCGTCACCGCGCGCCGCGGGGGAGGTCACGCGGGTCGCCGGCCGCCGCGGCGGCGGACGCCTCGGTCTGTGCGCCGTCGCGCTGGCCGCGTGCGCGTCGTTCGCGACGGGGGCACGAGCCGACCCGGTCATCGTCATCAAGATGGGCACGTCGGCGCCCGAAGGCTCCTCGTGGCATCAGATCATCAAGGAGATGGGGGAGAAGTGGAAGCAGGCGCCGGGCGGCGGCGTGACCCTGCGCATCTATCCCGGCGGCGTCCTGGGCGACGAGCCGGATCTGGTGCGCAAGATGCGCGTCGGTCAGATCCAGGCCGCCGCGCTGACGGCGGTCGGCCTTTCGAACATCGACCCCTCGGTCGCGGCGCTGCAGATCCCGATGATGTGCCGGTCGTACGACGAGCTGGACTACGTGCGCGGCAAGCTGCGGCCGATTCTGGAGAAGCGGCTGGCCGACAAGGGGTTCGTCGTCCTGAACTGGGGCGACGCGGGATGGGTGATGTTCTTCGCCAAGGAGCGCTTCTCGGGCCCCGATGATCTGAAGAAGATGAAGCTGTTCGTCTGGGCCGGCGACAACGACGCGGTCGAAGTCTGGAAAGCGTCCGGCTTCCATCCGGTCCCGCTGGCGGCGACCGACATCCTGCCGGGTCTGCAGTCGGGTCTCATCAATGCGTTCGACACGACGCCGCTCCTGGCGCTGGCATCGCAGTGGTTCGGCCTGGCGCCCTACATGCTCGACCTGAAGTGGGCGCCGCTGGTCGGCGCGACGGTGGTGACGCGCGCGGCCTGGGAGCGTGTGCCGGAGCAGGCCCGGCCGTCCCTGCTCGAGGCCGCGGCCGCCGCGGGGATGGGCCTGCGGGACGACATCCGCTCGGCCAACGATCAGGCGATCGAGGCGATGAAGAAACGCGGGCTGACGATCGTTCCCCTGACGCCGGACGTGGAGACCGCCTGGCGGAAGGCGGCGGAGGGGGCGTACCCCAGAATCCGCGGGCCGATCGTTCCGACCGCCATGTTCGACGAGGTCCGGCGTCTGCGCGACGAATACCGCGCCGGCGCGGCTAGGTAGAACGCGCCACAGGAGAGCCCGCGTTGCAGGACGCGGACCACAGCCGCCAGACGCCACGGGTCACCACCCCGGAGATCCTCCACGGCACCGGGGTCCGGCGCGTGCGGGAGCGTCGCCGGCTCGGGTGGCGGCGCGCCCTTCTCACCCTCGAGAACTCGCTCCTGGCGATCCTGCTCGGAGCGATGGCCGTCATCCCGATCGCCGAGATCGTCCTCCGATCCACGCTCGGCTTCGGCATTCCCGGCTCGAGCAGCGTCGTGCAGCATCTCACTCTCGCGGTGGGGATGCTCGGCGGGGCGGTGGCGGCGCGCGAGGCGCGCCTGCTGTCGCTGTCGACCGGCGCGACGCTCCTGACCGGCCGGCTGCGGTCGGTGGCGCGGGTGTTCAGCGGCTCGGCGGCAGCCGCCGTCGCGGCTCTTCTCTGCGTCGCCAGCGTGCAGTTCGTCCTGTCCGAGCGGCAGGGCGGGCAGACGCTCGTGGGCGACATCCCGTTGTGGCTGGTCGAGACGATGCTGCCGATCGGTTTCGGCATGGTGGCCTATCGTCTGCTGCGCCACGCTTCCTACAGCGGCAAAGGACGGGCGGTCTCGGTGGTCCTGGTGGCGCTCGTCCTCGCGATCGTCGCACGCCCGCCACTGCCGCCGGGCCACCTCGTGGTGCCGGCGTTCGTCCTGCTGCTCGTCGCCACGGCGCTCGGGGCCCCCGTCTTCACGGCGCTGGGCGGGGCCGCACTGATCCTGTTCTGGGGAGAGAGCGTCCCGATCGCCTCGATCCCCGTCGAGACCTACCGTCTGGTGGTGTCTCCGACGCTGCCGACCATCCCCCTGTTCACTCTGGCCGGGTACTTCTTCGCCGAAGGGGGCGCGTCGAAGCGGCTGGTGCGCGTGTTCCAGGCCCTGGCGGGCTGGGTGCGCGGCGGGCCCGCCATCGCGACCGTTCTGGTGTGCGCCTTCTTCACCTCGTTCACGGGGGCATCGGGGGTGACCATCCTGGCGCTGGGCGGCCTGCTGATGCCGGTGCTCGTGGCGGCGCGCTACTCGGAGAAGAACTCGCTCGGTCTCCTCACGACCGGCGGCTCGCTCGGGCTTCTCTTTCCGCCGAGCCTGCCGGTCATCCTGTACGGCATCGTGGCGCACACGCCGATCGACCGGATGTTCCTGGGAGGGTTCCTGCCCGGGATGCTGATGCTGGGGTTCGCCTGCTGGTGGGGAAGCCGTCAGGCGATCGCCTCGGAGGAGCCCGCGCGCCGGTTCGATCCGGCCGAGGCCTGGGCGGCGATCAAGGAGGCGAAGTGGGAGCTTCTCCTGCCGATCGTCGTTCTGATCGGTCTGTACGGCGGCTTCGCGACGCTGGTCGAGGCGGCGGCCCTGACCGCGCTGTACGCGTTCGTGGTCGAAACGTACGTCTACCGCGACCTGAAGCCCGGCAGCGATCTCCTGCACACGATGACCGAGTGCGGCATCCTGGTCGGCGGGGTCCTCCTGATCCTCGGCGTCGCGCTCGGGTTCACGTCGTACCTGATCGACGCCGAGGTGCCGGCGCGCGGCGTCGCCTGGGTGAGGGGCGCCGTCTCGTCGCCGCTGGTCTTCCTGTTCCTGCTGAACGTCTTCCTCCTGATCGTCGGGTGCCTGATGGACATCTTCTCGGCCATCGTCGTGGTCGTGCCCCTGATCGCGCCGATGGGTCAGGCGTTCGGCATCGATCCGGTCCACCTCGGTATCGTCTTCCTGGCCAACATGGAGCTCGGCTATCTGACGCCGCCGGTCGGGATGAACCTGTTCCTGGCCTCGTATCGGTTCGACAAGCCGCTGATGGAGGTCTACCGGTCGGTCGTGCCGATGCTGCTGGTGCTGCTGTTCGCGGTCCTGGTCATCACCTACGTGCCCGCCCTGACGACCGCGCTGCCGGCGTGGCTGGGGCGCTGAACCGTCGCTCAGGCTCCGCGCTTGCCCTTGGTCGTCCCCGTCATCTCGGGCCGGTGGCCGCGCGTGACCTCGCGCGGGGCGGCGCCGGATCCGGAGGAGTCCTGGGCATGGGTCGCGCCACCGTCCAGGATCTCGATCGCGCTGCCCTTGAGAAGGGCCTGCAGGGATTTCTCCTCCAGCGCCGAGTCGGGGACCTGACCGGTCTTGCCGGGGCCGAGATGCAGGACCTTGCCGCCCGCGAAGGTGATCTTGAGCGGCCGGTAGGTCTTGTTGAGGACTGTTTTCATGAGGCAGGTCCCGCCGGCGGTCGGCCAGTCTCCTCCGGCAGGCCGCCTCCGGCATTATCGCAGATGCTCCGCCGGCGCGACAGGGGCCCGGTTCAGCGCCGGCGCGAGGCGGCGCGCTGGCGCGCCGCGACGGACGGGGTGCCTTCCGGCGCCGGCGCCACTCTCCGCAGGGCGCGCTCGAAGCGCTCGCCGAGGGCGCGTCGCGGCTGTTCGGGAACGTAGCCGATCTTCTGCCACGCGGCGCGCGCCTTCTGCGCCTCCTCGGCGGCGGCGCGCATCTTGGCTTCCTCGGCGACCTTGCCGCCGATGGTGTTGGAGGCGAGCGCCTCACGCCACAGCGTCGCGAGCCGCGTGGCGGGCGACAGCGTCTCGGCGGAGGCCGGCGCTCCGCCCGGCGCCAGACGCTCGACACGGGCGCACAACTCCTCCATCCGTCTCAGGTTCGCGGCGACGTCGAACGACGTGCCCCGCAACGCCTCCGGGTGCGCCGCGATCACCGCCTCGAGGGCGCGGTGAAAGCGCTCCGCGAGCGCGCGGGCGGCCTCGCCCGCGAGGCGCGGGCCGTTCTCCCACCGATCGCGGGCGGTCTCGAGCCGTCGCATCACGTCGTCGGGCGCGCCGGCCAGGAGGGTCTCGAGCTCGGCGCAGAGGGCGGCGCGCACCTCCAGATTCCTCTCGAGATCGATCTGATCGCGGCGCTTGTAGCGCTCGAAGAACCGATCGGCGGCGGACCGGAAACGCCGCCAGAGCGCCTCGGACCGGTTCGGCCGCACGCCGCCGGTCGATTTCCAGTCCGCCTGCAGGCGCTTGAACTCCGCCGAAGCGGTCTTCCAGTCGATCGATTCCGCGATCGCCTCCGCGCGCGCGCACAGGTGCTTCTTCGCCTCCAGGTTCCGTGCCCACTCCTCCTTGCGCCGCGCCCGATCCTGGTCGCGGCGCGTGAAGAACCGGTCACAGGCCTTGCGGAAACGCTCCCACAGCGTCTTGTCCTGGCCGCGGGACGCCGGGCCGATCGACTTCCACTCGGCCTGCAGGGCCTTGATCGCATCGGCGGTCAGGGTCCAGTCACCCGATTCCGACAGCGTCTCCGCCCGCTCGCACAGGGCGATCTTCCTGGTCGTGTTGTCGGCAAGGAGCGCCTCCAGCCGGGAGCGCGTCTCGTCCATGGCAATCTTGAACCGCTGCCAGAGGGCCTGGGCCCTGTCGGGCTCGGCCACGCTGGCGGTCTTCCAGCGCTCGAGCAGATCGGGAAGACGCCCGGCGGCCTCCTGAGGGTCGACGATCTCCCGCAGCGCCTCGGCCCGGGCGCACAGCTCCTCCTGCACGTTCGTGTTCGCCCAGCGCTTCCAGCGATCGGCCTCGCGCAGATCCTGCACCCGAGGCGCGAGCGCGGCGCGCGCCCTCTTGAGCCGCTCGAGCAGATCGGTGCGGTCGCGGCGTGTGGGCAGGGGCGGCATGGCCTCGAGGACGGCGCGCAGCTCGCGCACCAGTGGCTCGGCGGTCTTGAGCGACGGCCCCTTCGCCTTGACGAAACGCTCCGCGCGCTCGCACAGCTTCGCCAGACGCTCCAGGTTGTCGCGCTCCTGCCGCTCGCTGACCGCCTTCTGCCGGGCGCGCTCCTCCCTGACCGCTTCCTCTGTGGCCCGGCGTCCCGCCGCCTCCTGCTCTTTTCGCCAGGTCTCGTGACGGCACTGGCAGGTCGCGCGCGCCTCGTCGAATCGGGCGGAAAGCGCGCGCGCCTCGGCCAGGGCCTCGTCCTCCAGCGGGTCGGCGGGCCGGATGTCCTCGGGTGGATCGAGACGGTTCCATTCCCAGCAGGCGTCCTCGATGACCTGGGCCGCCTCCTCGCCGCGTGCGGTTTCGAGGCGTTCGATGAGACGCAGGCGGGGCGCCACGTGCGCTTCGCGATGCGCCCGCAGGAGGCTGTCGCGGCGCTGGCTCTCCTGGCGCTCGCTCTGGTTCCGGCGGAGCCGCTCGCGCGCCAGGCCAAGCGCCTCCTGGAACCTCTCGTCGAGGTCGTCGTCGACGTTCGGCACGAGGTCGGTCCAGGCGTCCTGCGCCGCGCCGATCCCCGCGGCCAGAGGCTCGCACTCGGACGAACGACCGAGGGTCTCCGCCTGCTCGCACAGATGAAGCTGCGTCCGCCGATCGGTGCGCGGGCGCGGGGCGCCTCCCTCGGTGGCGAGGGCGTGCTCGTGCAGCAGGGTCCGGGCTCGACGGACCGCGGCGCGGCTCTTGCTGTGCTCGGCGATGTCGCCGAGCACCGCGGCGCCCGTGGCGCCGCGCGGCGCCGGGCTGCCGCGGACCACGGAGAACCGGTCCGAACCGGTCAGGTGCTCGAGCGCCGAGAGCGCCGCGTCGTCGTGCGTGCCCCGCAGCACGACCGCGACCAGCTCGTCGCGGATGGCGTGCGTGCCGGCGGACGACTCCACCAGCCGGGCGAGCGCCTCGAGACGGGTCGCGGCGTGGCGCCCGTGGCGGGCGACGCTGCCCAGGGCCTTGATCTCCACGAGACGCCGTAACGCCTCGCCGCTGACCGACTCGTGAAGCGCCGAGCGGGCGACCTGCAGCAGGTGCCTCGGATCATGGAGCGCGCCGGCCGCCTGGAGGCCGGCCGTCTCGTCGCGGCTCTCGAGCGCCAGTCCCAGGAGGACGCCGGCGGCCTCCTCACGCACCTGCGGGTCGGGGTCGTCGCGCGCCAAAGCCGCGATCACCGCCGGGTCGTCGAGATGGCGGACGGCGGCGCGTCGGATCTTCGGGTCCTGGTCCTTAAAGCCCGGTTGCGCCTTCAGGCGCTCGAGCAGCTTCATGACTTCGTGCTCCGGTTGGGGGAAATTGTACGCGCAAGCGGGCGGGAGGCAACCCCTCGACAACGCGCGACCGGCCGCAGGCCGGCCGCGTCTCTGGGCTCATGGCTTCCGGCTGTACGTCCCCATCCATTCGGCCTGCGCCAGGACGCGTCCCTGCATCGCCTTCTCGAGATCCTTCCGGTTGGTCGATGCCGGCAGCTCGAGGAGCGCGTCGAGCGCATAGATCCTGAAGTAGTAGCGGTGCGTTCCGGACGGAGGGCAGGGGCCGCCGTAGCCGATCCGCCTGAAGTCGGTCGTGCCCTGCCGGGCTCCTCCCGGAAGCGTGTCCTTCCTGGCGACGTTCTCCGGCAAGGACGCGGCGCCGGCCGGGAGGTTCCACACGACCCAATGGACCCACGTGCCGGCCGGGGCATCCGGGTCGTCGGCGATGAGGGCGAAGCTCTTCGTGCCGGCCGGCGCGCCCGACCAGGACAGGGGCGGGGAGACATCCTGCCCGTCGCAGGTGTGCCGGACCGGGATCGCCCCTCCCTGGGTGAACGACGGACTCGTGATCTGCATGCGTGCACCTCCAGCGGCGAGCAGCACGACCAAGGGGACGACGAGCGCGACCATCCGCATCATCCCTTCTAGGTTAGATTACCCGGGTGCAAGGGGGCAAGTTGAAGTGGGTGGCGGTCTACGCGGTCGCCATGGCCTACCTGGAGGCGGCGTGCGTCGTCTACCTGCGGCGCCTGTATGGGATCGCCGATCTGGTGCGCGACGTCGCCCCCTACGATCCGATCCTGGCGCCGATCGAGCTGGGGCGCGAAGCCGCCACTCTGGTGATGATCGCCGCGGTCGCCCGGGCGGCGGGGCGATCGACCCAGGCGCGCCTCGGCGTGGCCTGCTTCGTCTTCGGAACCTGGGACATCTTCTATTACGTGTGGCTTCGTCTGATGATTGGCTGGCCCGTCTCGCTCCTGACGCCGGATATCCTCTTCCTGATCCCCCTGCCGTGGTGGGGGCCGGTCCTGTCGCCCGTCCTCGTCGCTCTCCTGTCGGTCGTCGGCGGAGCCCTCGCGGTCGTCCACGATGACAGGGGACGCGCCATGCGTCCGGGGGCGCCGGGATGGATCGCGCTTCTGGCCGGGTCGGTCGCGGTGCTCTATTCCTTCATGGCGGACGCGTTGCGCGCCCTGCCGGCAGACGCCGAAGCGCTCAGCCGCCTGCGGCCGACGTCCTTTGGCTGGCCGGTGTTCCTGGCCGGCTATGCCGCCATGATCGGGGCGGTCGCGCGCGCCATGCTCCGCCGCTAGCCGTCCGCCGCGTCGAGCGTGACGCGGAGCTCGAGGTCGGTCTTCCCGGTCACGCGATCCAGCGGCACGGACAGGAGCGCCCCGCCGCGCGCATTCCTCGATTCGCCGGCTTCGAGCCGGTCGATGACGGTCGCTCCAAGAGGGGCATCCCCACACACGGCCTCGATCGCGATCCGCGCCTTCTTGTCGCCACCCGGCCGCGTGTAGGTCGTCACTTTGAAGGTGACGAGCAGCTCGCCCGCCCGCGTCTTCTGGGCCTTCGAGCGCAGATCGACGATGGCGACGTCGTGGCAGAAGTTGCTCTTGAGATCGGTGACGCTGACCCAGGTGTTCCAGCGGGCCGGCCGGGCCGCCTCGAAGGGGATGGTCATGGCCCGTGGAGCGCAGAAATCGTCGAGGGTGGTCGGGGTCTCGTCGAACCCGCGGGCCGGCGCGACCAGGACGATCAGGGGGATCGCCCGCAACAGGAATCGCGCTGGCGCTCGGCGCATGCGGCCACGCCCCTCGAGGAGATGGGCCTCATGATACGCCGAACGCGGGTGGATTGATCCGCGCGACACCTGCGGCTAGACTTCACGGGTCATGAAGACGCCGACGCCGGGACATCCCACGGACGGCCGCGACGCGGTGGTCGTCCTGTTCGACATCGACGGAACGCTCCTGACCACGGCGGGCGCGGCGCGCGAGGCGTTCACGCGCGCCCTGTGCGAAGCGGCGGGGCGGTCGATCGACCCCGACGGCTATTCGTTCTCGGGACGGACCGACCCGCAGATCGCCCGGGACATTCTCTCGAGCCACGGGGTCGCCGGGGCCCGGCTGGAGGCGGCGATCCCGGAGTCGATCCGCCTCTACCTGCGCTATTTCGCCGACCGGCCCCGGCCGGACACGGCGCGCCTGCTGCCGGGCGTGCGCGAGCTCCTGGACGCGCTCGAGTCCCGGCCGGAGGCGCGTGTGGCGCTGCTCACCGGCAACGTCGAGCAGGGGGCCCGCCTCAAGCTGGGCTTCTTCGGGATCGCCGGATGCTTCGACTTCTCGTTGAGCTGCTTCGGAAGCGACGACGCCGATCGCTACCGCCTCCCGACGATCGCGCTGGAGAGGGCGCGGCGGGCGCTCGGCCGCGGCCTGGCGGGCGGGCAGCTCGTCCTGGTGGGCGACAGCGAGCATGACGTCCTGTGCGGCCGCTCGGTCGGAGCGCGCTCGGTCGCGGTCTGCACGGGCTGGACCCCGATGACGGTTCTGCGCGCACTCCGTCCGCACGCCCTGCTGCCCGATCTGTCCGACACGACGCGGGCCCTCGAGGCGATCCTCGGCCGGCCGCCGGCGTGACCGCGGGGCGGGTCCCTCCCCCCCTACGTCTCGAACGGAAGACGATCGATCTGGCGCTGCGCCACGCCTGGACGATCGCGCGCGGCTCGAGCGCGGTCCGGCGCAACGTCCTGACGCGGATCGTTCACGACGGCCTGGAGGGGTACGGCGAGGCGGCGCCGAACGCCCGGTACGGCGAGGACGCCGGGACGGTCCTCACGGCGCTCGACGATCTCGCGCCCCGTCTGGGAGACGACCCGTCGCACCACGAGGCGATCATCGATCGGCTCGCCTCGGCGCGGCCGGGCGACGGCGCCGCCCGGGCCTCGATCGACATCGCCCTGCACGACTGGGTCGGCAAGACAAGGGGCGTGCCGCTGTACCGCCTGTTCGGGGCCGACCCGAAAAGGGCCCCCCTCACCTCGATGTCGATCGGTCTCGACACGATCGCCGCCATGCAGGACAGGGCCCGGGAGGCGGTCGATTTCAAGATCCTCAAGATCAAGCTCGGCCGGGGCGACGACCGGGAGATCCTGGAGGGCATCCGACGCGTCACGGACGTCCCTCTGTACGTGGACGTGAACGAAGGCTGGACGGATCGCCGGGCGGCGGCGGACACGATCCGCTGGATGGAGTCGATCGGCGTCGTCCTGGTGGAGCAGCCGCTGGCCGCCGCCGACCTGGACGGCGTCCGTTACATCCGCGACCGGGTCGGCCTGCCGATCATCGCCGACGAGGCGGCGCGGACGCCGGCCGACCTTCCACGTCTCGCCTCGGTCTTTGACGGCATCAACGTCAAGCTGCAGAAATCGGGCGGCTTGCGGATGGCCCGGCGGATGATCGACGAGGCGCGCGCGCTGGGGATGAAGATCCTGCTCGGGTGCATGGTGGAGACTTCGATCGGCATCACCGCGGCCGCCCATCTCTCTCCCCTCGTCGATTGGGCCGACCTGGACGGCCACCTTCTGATCGGACGGGACCCGTTCCGAGGCGTCCTGGTCCAGGGCGGACGGCTGGTCCTCCCCGATCGGCCCGGCCTGGGGATCGAAGGGTCCTGGTGAGCCGGATCGGCCTCGATCCTAGAAAAATCAATTTGCCTCTCAACCATTTCTGACGTACAAGTCTCTCATACCTTGAGGCCGCCTCCTGATGCGGGCTCCCCGGCTCTCGACGCGCGCGGGGCGCCGTGGTGGGTGTCGGCGGACTGCAGTCGGGTCTGTCATCAGGAGGGAACGTCATGCCACGTTCGCGCTCCCGCTCGGTTCTCAAGTCCTTCAGCCCCTTCGCCATCCTGCTCGCGCTGTCCGTCCCGGCGTCCGTGTTCGCCGCTCCGCCGGGCGAGGTCACCGGCGACCGGATGGATCCGTCGTCGACTCTCAGCTGGAACGCCACTCCCGGCGCCAGCGTCTACAACGTCTACCGCGGCGACGTGTCGTGGCTCAGGACGCATTCGGGAGTCCTGTGCCATGCCGTCCAGGTCGCGGCCACATCGTTCGTCACGCCCGTCAATCCCGCGACCACTCAGGGATTCTTCTACCTGGTGACGGCGGAGTCGGCCGCGGACGAGGAAGGCACCCCCGGGACCGACTCGAGCGGCGCGCCGCGTCCGCTCCGCGGCTCGTGCGATGCGGTCATACGGAACCATGCGTTCAACCGGCTCGGATACGGCTGGAGCGAATGGACGCGCGATCGAGCCGCGACGCTCGGATACGCGGCCTACCGCGACGAGCAGCTCGACCCCTCCTCGATCGACGAGTCGAGCAACACCGATCTGAACACGCGTCTCGCGACCCTGGTGCCACCCGGCACGATCCAGGAGCTCCAGGCGTTCGATCTGGTCAACGCGGTGTACGCCCGGCGCCAGCTCGAGCAGCAGGCGACGATGTTCTGGGACAACCATTTCAACACCAACTACCAGGAAAGCTACGACTTCTTCTCTTTCTACCAGGCGATGTTTCCGAGCACGCGACTCCTCGAGTCGGCCACGTTCCATTACGATCTGCAAAACCAGTTCCGGGATCGGGCGTTCAACGGGACGTTCAGGGACATCGTCGAGGCCAGCTCCCTGAGCCCGGTGATGATCGTCTTCCTCGACACTGACAGCAACGTCAAGGGCGCGCCGAACGAGAACTTCGCCCGCGAGCTGATGGAGCTGCACACCATGGGTGTCGACAGCGGCTACACGCAGCAGGATGTCGTCGAGCTGGCACGCGTCTTTACCGGGTGGAACGTGTGCAAGAAGGCCGACGCCGACGCCAACGACCCGCTCGCCGCGTGCCTTCCGCAGAGCACCTACGGCACCTCCAACGAGGCCCCGGGACAATGGGTGCGCAACTTCCGGACCAACCAGCACGATACCGGGCAGAAGGTGCTGTTCGCCGGCACCCCGTACCAGAAGATCATCCCGAGCACGGACGCCAATCCGGCGAACGGGGTCAACGACGCCGACCTGGCGCTCGACGCCATCGTGGCGCACCCTTCAACGCCCCGGTTCGTCGCCCGCGAGCTCCTGCAGCGCTTCGTCGACGAGAGCCCCACCCCGGCGATGATCGACGCGGTGGTGGCGATCTGGAACAACCCCGCCAGCCCGCACGGGATCGGCGACCTGCGGGAGGTCCTGCGGGCGGTCCTGCAGCAGGCCGAGATGGCGGGGCCCGACGAAATCGGGAGCAAGATCAAGACCCCGTTCGAGCACGTGGCCAGCGCGCTGCGCGCGGTGCGCGGCAAGACCGACGGCTCCACGATTACCCGGCTGTACCTGTCCCCCATGCAGGAGATGTTCCACATGAACCCGGTGCCGACCGGCTACTCGGAGCTGGGGGACGACTGGCTCGACACCAACAACCTGCTGGAGCGCCAGAACTTCGGACTGGATCTGACTTCGAGGATCGGCGCGAGCTTCGGCGCCGACGTCATCGGGCTGCTGAACGGCAACGGCGTGTCGACCGCGCCGTCGCCGAACAACGCCCCGGCGATCGTCGACTTCCTGGCCGACGCCCTGTTCGGTGGGCGAGTGACTCCGGAGGAGCGGCAGGCGGCGATCGACTACCTGAACACCAACGACAGCGGAGTTCCCAGCGCCTACACCGACGCGCGCATTCGCGAAACCGCCGGATTCATGCTGGGCTTCCCGGAATTCATCGAGCAGTAGGAGGCGATGATGAACGAGACCACGACCTGTGACTGCGCGCGTCGATCGTTCCTGAAGGGCGCCGGGCTGACGCTGGCCGGCTTCGGGATCGCCTCGCTGTTCCCGGGGCCCTGGATCCGGTACGCCATGGGAGCGGGGCCGTTCAGCAACAAGCGGCTCATTTTCATCTTCCTTCGGGGCGGGAACGACGGGCTGAACGCGGTCATCCCCGCGGGCGACCCGGACTACAGCGCAGCGAACCGCCCGACGCTCTACATCCCGCCCGCCTCGTCCCTCGATCTGAACGGCTTCGCGCGGCTGCACCCGGCGCTGGCCGATCTGATGGAGATCTACGCGGCCGGCGATCTCGCCGTCGTGCATCGGGTCGGATTCGCGAACAACAGCCGATCGCATTTCGACGATCAGAGGACCTGGGAGAACGGCAACCCGGCCAACCCGAAGTCGTACGAGGGCTGGCTGTACCGGTACATCGTGGACAACGCGATCGACCAGGGCGTGAAGCTGCCGGCGTTGTCGGTCCAGGCGCTGCCGCCCGTCGTCCTGCGCGGCGACCAGAAATACGTCAACATCGCGAACCCCGACTCGTTCGATTACCTCTACCCGGACCCGAAGCGCAGCAAGTTCATGAGCTCGTGGCGGACCCTGTACAACGATCTGACGGGGCTCGAGGCTTACCGCGCCGCGCTTACCGAGACCAGCGTCAGCCTGACCGACACCCTGGACACCTATCGCTCGTGGGACCAGGCGAACTGGGACCCGAAGGATCCGGACACCGGGTACTCGCTGTTCCCGGTCAGCGACGCCACCAACCCGCCGGACCCGGCCGGGCCGATCGGCAAAAAGTTCGCCACCGGATCCTACTCGTTCTTCAAGTCGCTCAAGATCTGCGCCCTGTCGATGCTCGAAAGCGACGCCTCGAACACCAACGGCACGCGCGTCGCGGGCACCGAGCTGTCCAGCTTCGACACCCACAACAGCCAGGGATCGACCCTGGGCACGCAGGCGCAGCTCCTGTCCTGGCTGGCGTACGGCATGCGGTCGCTGCACGTCGTCCTGTCGGGCGCGGCGGTCGACACCCGCACCTTCACGCCGGTCTGGCAGGACACGGTCGTGGTGACGCTGTCGGAGTTCGGGCGCACGTCGAAGGAGAACGGCAGCTTCGGAACGGACCATGCCGCCGGGTCGTGTCTGTTCGCCGCCGGCGGGAACGTCCATGGCGGGGTGTACAACTGCGATCCCTCCACCTGGCCCGCCGGTGTGATCTTCGGCGACTCGGGGCGGTACCTGCTCGTGCGCACCGACTACCGCGCCATCTTCTGGGAGATCCTGCGGGATCACATGGGGGCGTCGCCGTCCAACGCGGACATCATCTTCCCGGGCTACTCGGCGCTCGGACTGACGGAGATCGGGCTCATCACCTAGGGGCCCGCGAGGGGTACGGATGTCGGGCCGCTCTCTCGAACGGCGGTGGCGCGGCGACAGGATGCGACGGCACCTGCGCCCGATCGGGCTGGCGGTCCTGGCGGCGACGCTTCTGGCCGGACGGGAGGCGCCCGGCGCGCGCGCCGGCGCGGTCGGTGAGGCGGAGGGCGCCCCGGGGACCGCAGTGACGGGGTCGGTCGTCGCGGTGAGCCCGACCCACGGCGCGCCGGACGCGCCCACCGCAGTCGCCGTCACGGGGGACGGTGTCCATCCCGGCTCCGCGGTGTCTCTGCCGAACGGCGGTCCGTTTCTCGCGGGCAGCTACATCATGCCCGAGGGGGCGCGCTTCGCGGAGGTGATGGGACAGACGGCCTGCGTGGCCTTCTACAGCCACACCGCCAAGCTCGGAGGCATCCAGGTTCTGGATCTCACCGACCCGTCGTCCCCGACGGTGATCGGCGCGTTCGAGACCGGCGACAGCGGCGTCGGCGTGCGGGTCTCGGGCGGGCTGGCCTACGTGCCGTTCCTCAACCCGTATACCTTCGTCGGCGGACTGCACATCGTCGACGTCACGCGGCCTTCGGCGCCGTCGCGGGTCGGAACCTTCTATAGTCTCGCCGACCCGAGCGCGATCGCGGTCGACGGGGGCACCGCGTATGTCGCCGACGCCGCCGAGGGTCTCGTGATCATCGACGTGTCGGATCCCGCGAACCCCCGCCTGGCGGGGATCTACGGGACTCCAGGGGCCGCGCGTGACGTGACGATCGACGCCGGTCGGGCCTACGTCGCCGATGGAGAAGGGGGGCTGGTGGTCATCGACGTGACCAACCCGGGGTCGCCTGCGCTCCTGGGGACCTATGCCACGCCTGACATCTCGCTCAACGGTGTCGTGGTCGCCGGGTCCCTGGCCTACGCGACCGATACGTTCGCGGGGCTGCTGGTGATCGACGTGGGCGACCCGGCGCATCCCCGGCTGGTCGGACGCACGCGCACGTCGGACTCGGCGAACGGGGTCGCGATCGACGGTCGCTACGCCTACGTCGCGGACGGCACCAGCGGGCTCCAGGTGATCGACGTGGGCGACCCGGCGCGCCCGAGAGTCGTCGGCAGCCAGGGGCTGTTCGGCAACTCGGGGTACTTCGTGAGCGTGGCGCTGGCCGGCCCGCGCGCCGTGGTCGCCGATCTCATCAACGGCGTCCATGTTCTCGACATCTCGCATCCGGCCCAGCCCGCGCTCGCCGGCGCCGTGGAGGGGGATGGGGAGGGCGCCGCGACCGGCATCGCCGCATCGGCCGGAGTGGCCTACGTGGCCGACGGCGACCGAGGTCTCGTCGTCGTCGACGTCACGACTCCGGCGGCGCCGTCACCGCTTGGATCGATCGCTCTGCCGGGCCCGGCTCGAGGCGTGGCGGTCTCCTCGGGAATGGCCTACGTCGCGGCCGGAGCGGCCGGGCTCGTGATCGTCGACGCGCGCTCGCCGGACGCGCTCGTTCCGATGGGCGCCGTCGACACGCCCGGCGACGCCCAGGGCGTCGCGCTGGCGGACGGATACGCCTATGTCGCCGACGGCTCGAAGGGTCTGCAGATCATCGACGTGCGTGACCCGCTCGCGCCGGCGATCGCCGGGGCGTACGACACCCCGGGGAGCGCTCGCGGCGTGGCCGTCGCGGGGGGCGTCGCGTACGTCGCAGACGATTTCACCGGCCTCCAGATGATCGACGTCGGCACGCCGTCCGCCCCGGTCCTCCTCGGGAAGTACGACACGCCGGGACGGGCCACGGGCGTCGCGATCGGCGGTCCGTATGCGTTCGTCTCCGACCTCAACCGGGGCGTGCAGATCGTCGACGTGAGCCGGCCCGGGTCGCCGGTGCCGATCCAGAATCTCGGCACTCCCGGGGGCGCTCAAGGGATCGCGCTGGCCGGTGATCGTCTCTTCGTGGCCGACGGATTCACGGGGCTGATCCAGGCCGACGTGCGGGAGCCCGGCCGGCCGATCGTGTCCGCGGTCTACGACACCCCGGGTGTGGCCACGGCCGTCGCGATCGAAGGCGACTTCGCCTATGTCGCCGACGGTGGTCACGGCCTGCAGATCGCGCGCCTGAATCCGTCCTTGCCGCCGCCGTCGATCGGCCCGACGGCGATCTCTCTGACGGTCCCCGCCGGCTTCACCCCGGGTCCCTATGACGTCCTGGTGACGCCGCCGGACGGATCCACCCTGCTTCTCCCGAACGGCTTCTTCGTCTGCCCGCGTCTGGGGCTCGACGCGCGTCTGGTGTCGCAAGGCCCGGCATTCCCGGAGCGCCGGCGCGCATCCGCGCCGGCGCCGTCCGACTCGTGGCGGCTCGAGCTGTCAGGCGACCCGGACCTGTTTTCGCCGCAGCCGCGACACCAGGCGCGGCTTCTGCTCCCGGCTCTGCCGGACCATCTGGAGACCCGGTTCGCGCCCGGACCCCTGCAGATCGACGTGCGTATGGACCGGCGGACGGGACGCGGCGATGCGCTGCTCTCCGGCCCGGACGAGGGCACGGTCGCGTCCCTGTGGGAGACGATCCGGAGCGCGGGAGGAATCGGTCTTCCCCGCCTCGACGAGCATCACTACGGTCCCTTCCGGCTCGCCGTTCAGGCCGACCAGTCGCCCACCGGTGGCGACAGTCTCCCGGTTCCCGCCCCGATTCTGCGCTATCGTTATCGCTTCGAGACGCGGGGACTGACGGAGGCCACCGCCTGGGGAGCGGGAGCGGAGCTGGTCTTCGAGGCCACGGCCACCAGCCAGGACGGATGCGAGGTGGACGCACGCGCCTCATTCGCACCGCCGCGGGAAACGGTGCCGCGAGGACGGCCATGAGCGCACGCGGGCGGATCGCCTCGCGTGTCCTCTCAGCCGCGGCTCTCGCGGGCTTCGCTCTCCTGGCGGTGGTGCCGCGCGCCGGGCTCGCGGCCGATTGCAGCGGCGTGACGCCGGCGGCCAACACGGCCCTGAAGACGGTGCCGGTCGTCACCGGGCTCACCGGCCGGCCGCTGCTCATCGCCTCGCCGCCGGGGGATCGCGATCGGTTGTTCATCGTCGAGCAGGACGGATTCGTGCGGCTCAAGAAGCGCGGCGACGCGCCGGGAACGGTCTCGACCTTCCTGGACATCAGCGCCAAGGTGCAGGCGACGCCGTCGCTGGACGAGATGGGTCTCTTGGGGCTCGCGTTCGACCCGGACTACGCGGCCAGCGGCATCTTCTACGTCGATTACACTGAGGGTCCGCTGAACGGCCCATGGTTCACCGTGGTGGCGCGCTATGTCGTCTCGGTGTCCGACCCGGACGTCGCCGATCCGAACAGCGAGCAGCGCCTGCTGCGCTTCCAGCAGCCGCAGAGCAACCACAAGGGAGGCGAGCTGCAGTTCGGCCCCGATGGCTATCTGTACATCTCGACCGGCGACGGCGGCGGGGGAGGGGACCAGCACGGCACCTGCGGCAACGGCCAGAGCACCGCCACGCTCCTCGGGAAGCTGTTGCGGGTGGACGTGCGCGGCGTGGCGCCCGCGAGCCTGCCCCCGGACTGCGGCGGGGCGGCCGCCTACCGCGTTCCAGCGGACAACCCTCTCGCCTCCGGGATCGGCGGCGACTGTGACGAAATCTGGGCCTTCGGCCTGCGCAATCCATGGCGCTCGAGCTTCGACGCCGCGAACGGCGATCTCTACATCGCCGACGTGGGCCAGAATTGCTGGGAGGAGCTGGACTACGCGCCGGGCGGAGACCGCGGCGGCGAGAACTATGGCTGGCGGATGATGGAGGGGAACCACTGCTACAACAATGCGACTCCCGGCAACTGCAATCCGAACCCTGCGACCTGCTCCGGAGTGCCGCCCTGCAACGACCCGCGCTTCACCGATCCGGTCGCCGAGTACGATCACTCCGCGGGGTGCGCCGTCACCGGCGGCTATGTCTACCGTGGCTGTCTGATGCCCGGCTTCGCGGGGGTCTACTTCTACGGCGATTACTGCTCCGGCTTCATCCGATCCCTGAGGATGTCAGGCGGCGTGGCGATCGACCCGCGCGACTGGACGACGCAGCTCGATCCCGGCAACACCCTCCTGAACAGCCTGACCAGCTTCGGCGTGGACGCCCAGGGTGAGATCTATATCGCCAACCGTCAGGGCAGCGTGCTGAGGATCCTGCCGCCGTTTCCGGACCTGGAGGTCTCCGGCCGCGGCACGGCGTCGCCGCTGCTCCTGTCCCAGGGCGACTGGAGCTGGGAAGATCTCTCGTTCGTCACGATGCATCCGGTCGCCTCGTATCGCGTCTACCGGGGCGTGCCGGGCGGCACCTTCCAGTGCATCTTCACGACTCCCGTCCCGCGCTGGACGGGCGGCGATCCGGCCACGCCCGCCACGGGGTCGCTGTACGCGTACGTCGTCACGGCGGTCAGCCCGGACGGCCAGGAGACGCTCGACGGGGTTCCACCCGTGGCGCTCGCCACGGGCTCCTGTCCCTGAGCCTCACCGCGTCCCCAGGGGCACGCTCCCGGATTCCAGATAGGGCGACGGGTCCACCGGTCGGCCGTCGCGGCGCACCTCGAAATGCAGGTGGGTGCCGCGCGCGTTGCCGGTCGCCCCGACGCGGGCGATCGCCTCACCTTGCTCGACCCGGTCGCCTTCGTGGACGAGCAGCTTGCTGGCGTGGGCGTACAGCGTGCTCACCCCGTTCCCGTGGTCGATCACCACGGTCTTGCCGTACTTCCCCTCGCTCCCCGAAGTCACGACGGTGCCGGCGGCCACCGCGTGGACCTCCTCCCCCTGGTAGCCGTCGATGTCGATCCCCTCGTGGTGGTGATGGCGGCCGCGCAGACCGAATCCACCCGTGACCAGACCGTCGATCGGCCAGGCGATGCTCATGGCGGCGGGGGCGCGCTCGTCTTCGTCCTCCTCCGGCGCCGGTGGCCGACGGTCTGCTTTCGAAGGCTTGCTGCGTCCCGGTTTCGGAGCCGGCGCTCCGGAGGGATCGGGCGACTCGCCGGCGGGGATCGTCACGCGCGGGATGACGATGACCGTCCCCGCCGGTATGCTGGTAGGGTCGGTGATTCCGTTGCGGCTCATGATCGACTCGAGGGGGACCTGATAGCTTCTCGCCAGGGAGTACAGGGTCATGCCGGGCCGCAGCTGGATCCGCAGATCGCCCCTGGATCTTCCGCCGGCTGACGCCGCGATCTTCCGGGGCGTGACCGTCTCGTGGTCGGCCTCGTCCTCGGTCGCCGTCTGGTCCGTTCGGTCGAGGCGGATGGCCGGCTCGATCTCCGCCGCCCGGGAAGGGCGCTCCCACGCGTCAATCGGCGGGGACTCCGCGCCGGTGACCGGGCGCGCCGTGGCCCGGCCGCCGCAACCCGCCCACGCGAGCGCCCAGGCCGCGACCAGCAGGACGCCCCAATGCTCCACCGGACGACAGCGCGTCATGCTCGGCTCTCCAGCTATTAATATGATGGACGCCGGCGCCACAGTCCACCGCTGCAAGCCCCAGGAATGACAGGCGTTATGGTGGAACATCCGCCGCAGCCCACGGCCCGCGGGCGGTCCTGGAGATGACGATTCCGTGAGCCGCCCACTCTCGGGGGGTGCGTGGAGACCTTGCCGGCCCGGGCTGATCGGGGTTGTTGATCAGGGGTATTTTCCGATGCTACAGTCGGCGCCCATGTCGCTGCGGGATGCGATCAGTCGGTTGATTGCGGCGCTGGCGGTTGCCGGCATGGCCGCCTGCCGGGCCGACCGCCCCGTCGGGCCGGCCGTCGGCGGGGCCGGGCGAGCCCCGGCAGGTCCGGCCGGCCAGGCCGCCCCGGCGGAGATCGCGGCGCCGTACGCAGACCACCCGAATCTGAGCATCGAGAGAAACGTCGCGGTGCCGATGCGCGACGGAACCGTCCTGCGGGCCGACGTGTACCGGCCGGACGCGCCGGGGCGGTTCCCGGTGCTCGTCTACAGGACACCGTACGGCAAGGACGACATCATCGAATCCGGCAGCGAGCCGACGGTCGGGCGCGCCGCCCGGGCCGGGTACGCCGTCGTGGTCCAGGATGTGCGCGGACGCTATCACTCGGACGGCGAGTTCCGTCCCTACCAGCAGGAAGGGAAGGACGGCTACGACACGATCGAATGGGCCGCGGCGCAGACCTGGAGCAACGGCCGTGTCGGGACCTTCGGCCTGTCGTATCCGGGCGCGGTGCAGTGGCTGGCGGCGATGGAAGCGCCGCCGCATCTGGTGGCCATCTTTCCGGCCATGACCTTCGCCACGGGCCGTCACTTCTTCTTTTTCGGAGGTACCTTCAACCACGACTGGATGCGCTGGATCGACCTGTATATCGCCCCCGACGTCCGCCAGCGCAAGGGGCTCCCCGGTCCGAAGACCGAGAAGGAGGCGCAGGTCGAATGGGACCGGCAGAAGTGGTCGTGGGAGAACTACCTGCCGCTGCGCGAGTTTCCGATCCTGAAGGAGGTCGCCCCCTGGTACTACGAATGGCTCGAGCACCCCGACGACGGTCCCTACTGGTCGTTCGCGGACGTGACCGCCGCCCACGCCCGGATCGCGGTGCCGGCGATGAATTTCTCCGCCTGGTACGACAGCGGCTACGGACCCCTGGGGGCGGCCGCCAACTTCAACGGCGTGCGACAGGGAGGGGCGACCGAGATGGCGCGGCGCGGCCAGCGTCTCGTTCTTGGTCCCTGGCAGCACGGCGATCCGAGCGAGAGCGGCACGCGCGTCGGAGAGCTGGAGTTCGGCCCGAACATGACGCTCGACTACTACGGTCTGATCCTGAAATGGAACGACCGCTGGCTGAAGGGGATACGGAACGGCGTGGATGAGGGGCCGCCGGTGCGGCTGTTCGTCATGGGCGAGAACGTGTGGCGCGACGAGAACGAGTGGCCGCTCAGCCGCGCGCGGACGGGCGCGTATTACCTGCACAGCGGCGGCCGCGCCAACACCGCGCGCGGGGACGGCCGCCTGTCGCCCGAG
>JACXTT010003354.1_pt1 | contig 24731 bp, 24 predicted proteins | sample 9270951 | NCBI WGS metagenome assembly JACXTT01 (sample SAMN15532306, study PRJNA645909) | rock metagenome | isolation source: weathered quartz diorite | place: Puerto Rico | collected 2017-06-21
AAAGGTGCGGGGTCAATAATCGCGATCTTTGGTTCGCTGACCAAGGCTTTGTAAACAGCTGTTGCTTATCGCTTCGACTTTTTTAATATCTTTCTCAAAATATCACCTGTTTTGGGCCTTGGAAAATTCAAGCGTAACTCACTATTTCTGAGAAGTCGAAAACTATGAATGGCACACTAAGAATACAACTAATTTTCAAAGGGAGAAATAGGTTTTATAATATCAAGAAATTGGTAAAGCCCTTCAAAATCATACATTTCATGCAGCAGTACTTGTGCCTGGTATTTCTTGGGTAACAGGTAGCCCCATTTGGATACTGCAATAAATGCGGGGGTACTTATCAATAATTGCTCGATGGCTTTCGGTGCCTGCGCAATTTGCAATTTGGCTGCGTTGAGTGCTTCGGGAATTTCCTCGGGACTTAGTTTCAGGTGAAAAGCACTGTTATGGTCAGCATAGCTGGATTCTATACCTAACCTTTTGAACAGAAATTGAAGAGACTGGTTGATTTTGGTTCCCTGGAAAGTGTATAGAATCGTTTCACTAATCTTGCGTTGAATCGGGCGATCGGTTTGCGGATTGTTTATCTGATAGATTTTAAATTCTTTTCTAAGATTTTCAAGAGCTTCTGAGGCCTGTCCATTTAGTTCTGAGTAGGTTTCATCGGTAAGAAGGATGTCAAACATTTCTTGACGTACCTGCGGGTGGACGTTGCCGCCGGTACCGAAGAACTGGGGTTTCTTGCCGTCATGTGCAGGAATTACAGCGATCTTTTTGGTTTTGAAATCGATTTCCTTGATCTTCCAAATCTTAGCGGCTAGCAAAATATTTTCGTCCTCCCTGATCAGCGGGGACAAATGTATTTCGCCGACGGCGCGAGTCTGGTTATATACTTTAAAACTGGGTTCAGTGCTGAACATGCTGTAAAAGTCTTTTGAATTAACAGTTCGTTCTCCTTCGATGCCAATGATCAGTTCATTATGGATGAGTTCGAGCCTTTGATTTTTGAGCAGTTCTTTGGTGATTTCTGCATGGTCAATTGGATTAATATGCTCGAAAGCGCCATTGTTTTTTAATTCTTCACTAAGCTGTGAATAGTTGGCGCCGCTTTTCTGGCGGATAAGCGCCATTAATTGATGTGCGAAAATAGCATAGGGCTTATTGGATTGATCGGTAGGTTCAATAAATTCTTTGCGGTAGAGCTGCAAACAGGCTACGGATTGAACGAGACTCCAGGAGTCGGTAGCGTAGCAAACCAAGTTACTTTTGTCACCCTCTTTTCTACCGCTACGACCTGTTCGCTGGACGAGGGAGGCGACTGAATGGGCGGCGTCAATCTGGACGACGAGGTCGACGCTGCCTATATCGATGCCGAGTTCGAGAGTAGAGGTGCAGGAGATGGAAAAGGGGTAACGTTTGTTTTCTTTGACGAAGTGTTCGATGTATTCACGGAGTTCTCGGTCGACGGAAGAGTGGTGCGAAAAGTAATAAGGGTGACCTTTGGTTTTTTCCGCGATCCGTTTAAGGCGTACAGCGACTTCTTCTGCCCTGCCCCGACTGTTGGGGAATATTAGCGTCTTACGGTCTTTGGTTTGCTGATAGAGGTCTTCAATCAGATCTTTAGGCAGGTCGATGCCTTCAGTGGGATAATATTTGAATTGTGCCTGCAGTTCTTTTTTGGTTTTATCGCGCAGCACGACGGTATTTTCCGGCTGTCCGGTCATCTGTTTGACGCTTTTAAATTCGCCGATTGTAGCTGAAAGGCCGACGATCCTTGAGGGATGATGGGTCAGTTGCCGGATTCGCGATAAAATGGACTTAAGCTGGATGCCGCGATCGGTGCCGCTAAAGGCGTGAATTTCATCAATGATGATAAAGTCGAGTGCTTTGAATAGTGCGCCGGCCTTCCCTGGTCCGTTATCTAGCATAGCCTCCAACGATTCGGGGGTAATGAGCAACACTCCGTCGGGCTCATTGACGAGTTTGTCCTTGAGACTTTTACTGGCTTCGCCGTGCCATTTTGTAACAGGGACTTCCAGGTATTCGCAAAGTTCTTCGACTCTCTTAAACTGGTCGTTAATTAAAGCGATCAGTGGGGAAATGTAGAGGACTTTAACACTATTGTCTTTAAAGTTGACCTTGCTAAGGATGGGCAGGAAGGCCGCTTCGGTTTTGCCGGAAGCCGTATGGGCAGCTAGGATGATGTGCTTTTCAGAATCCAGAATATGCTGGATGGCTGCGTTCTGGATAGGGCGCAGTGCTTCCCATCGCTTATCGCGGATATATTTCCGTATCGGTTCGGCTAAGCGTTCATACATGTTCAGAGTTCTTCAATGTCTTCGGTAAACAATTCGTTTGGACGCTCGTCGCTAATGCGGATATCGCCGAAGAGTTGTTTTTTATCTGCATCTGGATTCTGGCGCAGCACGCTGAGGATGTTCAAAAAGTCGCGGATCACTTCTCTCGGAGTGAGGAACTCTCCTGCTCCGGGCTGGTTATAGAGTTCCTCCATAAATCCATGGATATCGGCTTCATTGACGTCGATATTTGTATTGTAATTTTGATCAAATATCTCTTTAAGTTTTTTGAGCAAAACGAAGATGTCTGTCATATTCAGGGGCTGGAGCTTGATAACGGGTTGGGCGAAATCCCGAGTGGTCTGAGTCTCAAACTTGTTGGTCTCCAACCGTGATTTGAGTGCCTGGTATGAGAATAGCCCGCGGCGTTCGCTTTCAAGGAATTCTTTGGTACCTGCGAGATTAATCATTAAATGACCGATTTTGCCCTGGAAACAGTCGTTATAGATGGTGAGGATCTTTTCATAGTTTTTCTCGCGCATCACGGAGGTGGATATTTTGTATAGGTTGATGGCTTCGTCGAGGTTGATCATAAAGCCGCTGTAACCGATGCTGACAAAGAGGCGGCACCAGTTTTTGAGCATGTCGTAATAATTTAGGTCGTCGATGATCTCGCGTACGCCAAGGTCCTGTCGGGCTTCGGTCTTTGTATGGTATTCGCCTTTGAGCCAGCGCAGGGCGCCGCGCTTGAGCACATCATCGTTATTGATATAGCCCTGGTAATATTTCATGACCACGATGCCAAAATCGAAGCCACCGGCTTCGGTCATATTGTTCAGGATTTTTGCGATCTGATGCTGGATCGCGGGCAGGTGTTTTTCTTCGCGGATTTCCGTCAGAGGGATATGCTGTTGTTCTGCGGTTTGCTGTAAAACTTGTTCGATCCATTTTTCCAGCAGGACAGGCAATGCGCCGCCTTCGGGTACGGTCTGAATAGCGATGTTATCCATTAACGCGGTATACAGGGCGCGACCTTTGCCATCGTTGCTGTACAGGCGGTTGTCGGGGGTAAAATCGGCACCGGTAATTACGAATTTTTGTTTGAGGGCAACGGTATTCAGCAGATGGAGCATAAAGGATTTGCCTGAACCGAAATCTCCGATCCAGCATTTAAACAGGCTATGACCCTGTTTGACCTCCTCCAACCCCTGGAGAAATGCTTCTACTTCGGGGGAGCGTCCGACGACGATATGCTGAAGTCCGGTTTTGGGGACGACGCCCCCGATTAGGGCATTGATTATAGCGGTGGCTTCTTTAGGTTTGAGTCCGGGTATCATGCATTTATAATTTGGTAATAATAGTCGGGTTGTATTTGATAAGTGCTGCCAATTTTTTCAATCAAGTTTTCGTCAAGTAGGTCAAAGCAGGCCTCGTTGATGCTATTTATTAGGTTGGCCGCCATCAGCCCTAGGGGCTTGCAGTGGTTTTCAGCTTCGGTAGAACTAAGTTCAAAATTCTGTTCTTTAAAAGTTTCTAGTAATGTAAACGCTCCCGATGGCAGCGGTATATTCAAAGGGGGTGTCGGAAGTAGTTGCGCTTCAGGTTGCACCATATTGGCGATTTCCTTTTTGATGGGATTGGTTACGATTTCGTCTTCGTCTTTGAGGTAAGCACTCAAACGCTCGGCAGTACGATTGTCCTTGGCTTCTGCCTGCTGGATTGCCTGGGTATCGAGGCTGATTTTTTTGCGAATAGACTGGTAGAATGCTTTAGCAAATTCAGTGGCTTTTTCAGCATCAGGGTGTTTGATATATTCGTTCAGGAAGGCATAAAAACGCTCAGACTCTTCAGGCTTTTTGAAGAGTTGTTTATTCATGGAGGCGGTGGGTAATTTATAGGCTTTTTGCTCTTTTTTTGCTCCAGTGACATGCCGAAAAATATAGATCAAAGCTTCGGATTTATTTAATGGGCATAACTGCCGGCTGATTTCGTACAACAATAGGTCACGTGAGGAGTTCTTTTCATTAAGACGCACCAAAATCTCCAATGGGCCAGAATCTTTGTCACGATAGCTCTGGATCGCCTGATCAATAAAATTGCGCCAGCGTGCGGTGTTGATGTTGTTCAATTCCAGTTCTATCGGGCCGTCAGGTGCATCGAGTTGCTTTAGTATTCCTGGTATCTCTGAATCAAGATAAGTGTTGATTTTTTCAGCGATTATAGTTTTTACCTCTGGGTGAGTAAAATACCCTTCGACTTGTACTTTTCTTGCGTGACGGTAATGCTCCCGCAGGGCGCTTTCGCCGTAGCGAAATAGATATTGGAAAAGCGGCGCCTCGTGACTGGTTGTATAATTATAATTGGGGCTGTTGAGGTGATACCGGTTTTGTTTCCGGGCTATGATATCCAAAATGACTTTGAATTCATCAGTCATAGTGGTGCCGAGCTCTGTGTACTTTTTTTGTAATGTCTTAACCAAAGCGAGATAAACCCGTAACGCATTGATGCAGCAAAATTCAATATTTAAAAAATTATTGGCCGAAAGGCTGAGAGGTTCCAACATTTTTACATCTTCCTCGCTTAGATTCATTTTCTTTTTAAATCGGTTACGCCAATCCCAGTCGAGATAATCAGGCCGATGATAACCGGGCGAGGTCCAATATTCCTGTATTCGGTCAACTCCCTGATAGTCCCCAAATTCGCGCATTTTGCCGACCAGGTAAGTCTTAGCGTATGGCCAGATTCGCACGCAGATTTTTTCCAGTGACCGGAATTGCTTTTCGAGTAGCTCCAAATCTAAATGGGTTGAATAGGACTTGATCAGGTCAAAATAAAGAACAAAAGCATAATTGGTATTTCCGTCCAAGTTGAGGTAAATTCCATTTAAAAATGCTTTTTTAAAATACTGATAAAATGCCTGCTGGTTGGGATTGGCATAATTAATTTCACTGAGCTGGTAAACGTAATGATGATCCCAGTGCGGGATACCCGGTTCGTATTTAACAAGTTCATCAGGAAGCTTTTCATAAGCTATCGGCTGTACTTCGGGGTTGATATCGATAACATCTTGTTCAGGTGCCGAGGGTTGGACGGGTACAGGTTTAAATGCTTGCGTAGTTATGTCGACGTTTTTTGCGGCAAAGTCTTTCAAGTAATTGACAAAGGCTGAATATGCCTCGGAGGCTTTTGCCGATTCAGTTTGGGCGGCAGTCTGCAGGGGCAGGATGATTTTTTCGCTCAGCTTAGTGTCCGTGACTTTGGTGGGTTCTTCTTGTTGTAGATCGGATGCCCTGACATGTTCCGGTAATTCCGTTTCGACATCGTTCACTGTTTCTGGTTGTGGAACTATTGGCGCCTGTACTTGTTCCGTTAATTCCGGTTCTGTAACGATGACAGTTTCTGGTTTTGGAATGATTGGTGCCTGAACGTGTTCCGGTAATCCCGGTTCTGTAACGACGACTGTTTCTGATTGTGAAATGGTTGGCACTTGAACTTGTTCCTCTAATTGCGGTTCTGCAATGATGAAGGTTTCTGGTTGTGGAATGATTGGGACCTGAACTTGCTCTGCTAATTCCGGTTCTTCAATGGCCGTGGTTTCAGATGCCAGACGCGTTTCTTTGGTGTTTGTTGAGGTTTGGACTAGTGCCTGTACCCAAAAATTAGCTATCGCCTGTTGGCGGGCTTGTTCGAGTCTAGATTTCAACTCAGGCTTGCGTAATTTAATGGATCTGGATTGCCTTCTTTTGCGGTTGGGCCGGGTCAGGTAAATGACCAGGAAGAACACGAAAAAGATAATAGTTGCAATCATTTTATCAGGATAAAGGTCTATGAAGGTACAATATACATCGCACTTTTAACATTAACAAGAACTGTTAATGGCTTCAAGGACACCACCTATCTATTCGATCCCCTTGAGCCGGTGCTTTTGAGTTATTTGACTTTGATTTATCTTAATATTTTAACTGAACATACATCCATTCCTTTACTTAGGATGGCTTATTAAAATTACTTATTTGTTCTTAACTTAAAACCTCAAGTCGACGGGAAAGACTTTCTATAGAAAGGTGCAGCAAGCCATGTTTTCGCAGTGCGAAAACGGGGCTTGCCGGGACACCCGGACCCGAAATGCTTCACTCTATTCAGCATTTATTTTTTTCTTTTTGTAGTAACAAATTTCAAGAATTGGAGTTAAATAGAAACTTGGCGTTATCCAGGTCTAAATGCGGGATGCAGCCGTAGCCCTTTTCGGGTCGAGCAGACTGTCAAAGTCTTGACAGTAATATCCAAAACAAATTTCAGGTCGAATTAATGGCAAGGCCAAAAGTTCCCTCTACTGAACTCCGTTCAGTCAATTTTACTATCAGGATAACCAAAACTGAACAGCAGCAGCTTATTAGGCTTGGTGAAATATGCGGAAAGGCTCCGAGAACACTGGCAAGGGAGAAAATATTCAAAGGCCGATTCCCAAACCCTAAAATAGCAAAGCTTGATCTTAATTATTATTTGGAGCTAAAAAAAATAGGTGTCAATCTAAATCAACTGACTCGATTGGCAAATGGTGGTAGACTTCCACGTGAATTGCTGGCATTGCTAATGAAATTGGACAAACGCCTTGAACTTACAATCGACAAGATCATTTATGATAGCCATTCAGAAAATCGGTAAGAGTTTTATGGGCGCTTTAAATTATAACCTGAAAAAGCTGTATTTGCCTGACAAACGCATTCGGGGTGAACTTTTAGCAAGTAATTTTATGAGCATCGATTCACGCGTGATCAGTAAGGAAATCGGTATGGTTAGGAGCCTGCGGCCCAATTTAAACAGGTACGCCTATCATACCAGTTTAAATTTCCCAAACGAGGATCAAGCACAATTGTCCAATGGTAAGCTGTTAGCTATTGCGCTTGATTATTTACAGGCTAACGGGTTTACGAATAACCAGTATATGATATTTCGACACCATGACAGCAACCACCCCCACCTGCATCTTTTGGTTAACCGCATTTCTTTCGATGGAACGGTAGTCTCTGACAGTAATAATTACCGAAAAAGTGAAAAAATACTAAGGGAGTTGGAGTATCGATATAACCTTATATCAGTTGAGCAAAGTAACTTCAGAACAATTGAGCAAAATAGTAGGGTAACTAAGGAACAGGATAACAATAGAATTAAATATCAAAATAACCGTGGAACAATAGAACGAAATAACAATATATCCAGGCGGCGACCTACACGTAACGAAGTCGGTATGATGATCAGAACAGGCAAGGCATCGAATAAGATGTTGTTGCAGGAGTTGATATTAAAATTGATACAACAACAGCCAAAATCTATCGCTGAATTCATTCGCAATGGCGAAAAATTCGGGATTAGCTTCTTATTTAACCAGGCATCTACCGGCAGGGTTTCGGGTATAACTTATTTCTTCAAAGATTTTAGAGCCAAGGGCCAGGGATTGGGAAATCAATTTAAGTGGGCGGAACTTATCAGGAAAATTCCATTTGATCCACGAATCGATAGTGCTGCGATTGCAGAAGCGAATAGCCGAACGATTGCAAAATTCGGGTTAACGCCAAATACAATTTTACTGGATTCTATAAATGAAGCAGAAGGCCAAAATATAAATTCAAAAGCAGCCGACTCTAATATGTTTGAAGCCGAAGGTCAGTCCGCAAGCAAACAAATGGAAACGGGGTCGCAGACAGGTGACTTATATGATCACTCAGATGCCTATAATAGAGGTATCGATATTCAAATAACGGATGACATTGACGATGAGGCTATTTTGGGAAGAAACAGGCACAGAAAGAAAATGCCGAGGACAAACAGACGTTAGGCACACTTAAAGTTTAAAAATGAGTATATTTGATTATTACTTGAGTACAGATATGGAAGTAATACTGGACAGTGAAAAGAAACCGCGCGGAGTTTTTCTTCCCCTGGAAGAATGGGAAGCTCTGAAATACGGCATTAATAAAGCCAGCAATTTGTATAAGTTGATGGATGACTTAAGCCATCCCGATATTTTCGAAATGAATGCGGAACAGTTCTCGCAATATATGGAACCTGCATCTGCTGAAGTTGTAAAAAAGGCCTTGGATAGCGGGCTGTATGTATCCTACCCCGCCGGCGCCGAACTGCCTGATAATTTTATCCACGAATACAAAAACGGAAAGAAGGTATTAGTGGAAATTGACCCGAATAACGGGAAGGAACGCTTCCTCAGAAATCTCTAACCGACATGCCCCAATTTTTAGTTGTAGCAGGCCCGAACGGTGCCGGTAAGAGTACGTTTTCTGCCCATTTTTCACGGCCAGGTGCTTTAATTTTTGACCCGGATGCACAGAAACATAAAATTGAAAAGCAATATCCGGATATTTCGCTTGACGCGCTGGAGTCGGAGGTGACGCGAAAATATAACATATTCGAGGCCAAAGCATTTAGTTCCCATTTGCATTTGACCGTGGAATCAAATCTTCGAAATGATTTTCTGGCAGAACGAGCCGAATTTTTCCATAAAAACGGTTATGAGACAAGAATGATTTATATGCTCTTGCCCGATTTGAAAACATCAATGGATCGGGTAAATCTCCGTGTAAAACAAAAAGGGCACTTCGTTGACGCAGAAAGTATAAGAACGAATTTCGAGAAGGGGCTTGAAAACCTGGTTAAAACAGTCGCCAGCTTTGATCAACTCATGATTTTGTCTGCTGCAAATACTGCATTCGAAAAAACGCAGCCACAATTATTGCTTACTGTAAAAAGCGGTACAATAACACATAAAAGTGAAAAAATTCCCTTATGGTGCTGGGACACGATTAACAATATCGAGCAAATGGTTGGTTCACAGGGTTTCACAAGAGGACGCAATAGAGATTGATCGTAATGCCGTAGAGTAAACTGCAAGCTTTTGGGCATTCCCCCGATTGTCATCGGGGTCCGGCTTTCCGCTATATCTTCTACCGAAGGATACGCTTCCAATCCGTAATGCGATACTTATTTAGTATTTAATCCTTGATTAGAATTTCTCGGTCGAAGCCTTTAGTCTCGTCTATTAGATAAACAACTTCTAAACTATCTTTTGGAAAATAGACGAATTTCTTAACGCCAAATTGATGTTGATTTATTGGAACATCCTGACCATGCAGGATTTCGTATCTCCAACTGACAATGCCATAATTTCCGCTTTCCATCGTGATCAATCCATGCCATTCATGAGGGTTATTAATTTCTTTCAGTACTAATTGGAGTATATTGTTTTCGAGGTGAGTTATAGTCACTTTGCTTAAAGGGTAATCTTTATTTAGCAAAGTAGAATCGGGGTATAAACCATATCCGGTATAGGAGCCCGCTGAACGTGCGTATTTTTCTTTTTCGGATTTCCTTTGCCTGTCATCAATATATAATTGATAAAGCCTGGAGGCTATGACCGATGTGATAATGCTTATAATGATATTCAGGGCAATCATGATATTTTTCCGTTAGTACTTATATTAACAAAGTATCTTCTTAGGCATTCAAACAGAAAAGGAACGCTTTTTCAGCATTCCTTTACGATGATATGTTTTAATTTGAGGATTTACTTTACTTGATTTTTCAGCAATTCAACTTTTTCTTTCTCGCTGGCCAGCAATTCCTGATATAATTTTTTGTTCTCTTCAAACAACTCAAGTAATTTTTCTATTGGATTGAAAGTCGGATAATAATTGAAAAATGCTGCTTGATCGTGGTTGTTGACTGTATTTCCGATAATATTGAAAACCGCTTCTTCGTTGAATTTCTTTATCCCTTCAACGGGTACGCCCAGCGCAATAGCTATTTTCTCTAATGCACTCTCTTCAACTTCAGCACTTTGCTCAATTTTTGAAACAGCTTGTTGGCTGATTCCTAGTTCGGCAGCCAACGCCTCTTGTTTCATTCCTCGTAATTCGCGAATACGGCTGATTTTCCTTCCAATATGTGTGGTTTCTACCATAAGTCAAAGGTATTGGTATTTTGTAAATGTAAGAAACAACTTTCGGTTTGTAAAACACAACCGCGGATGGTTCGGTACGGCACACCGACAGAGTTCCTTTGAATTACCGGACAATGCCGCCCGGCGTCAAAAGTAACCTTATGAATACCGAGCTAAACCAATGGGCAAACTGCCCTATAAATCTTTCGAACGAGGAGATTGAAGATCCATTTATTGTAATTGATGATTTCTTTTCAGCTGATGACCTGGAAGGCCATTTCAAATATTTGCAAAAGTGGCGCGACCGCGTAATTAGCCCCGGATACTATGTTGATCTGAAAGGTAGCCCATCCGGTCTGCTATGGAGACATGAACTGAATATCAAGCTTGTCGAAGGAGTTGCTTTACTATTGGAGTCGTCAAACTTTGCTTTGATAACTGACTTCCCGGCGATAGATACTAATGAAAATAAACAAGAGGTTACTCTTGTAAAAACAAAACTTAATGAATCTGAAATCAGTAATCCGTTATTAGTAATTAACGTTTTCTTTCAGGAACGCCCCGTCAGTTGGTATCGGGAACAACTGCAGGAATGGCTCAGATATGGGCTTTCAATGAACCCAGCAAAAGAATTTGTGAATAGTCCCGAGCTAATAACTGTCTATGAAAAACTTCAAAAATTATATGCCGCGGTTTGGGTATTGTCGATGGCCCACGATGCGATAGTTGCTCAAAGTGAGCAGAAGGAAGAAGTTTCGGTTTCAAATGTTCGTCTTTACAACCTTGAAAGAGAAACTCTGCCATTGCATCAGCAAATGCTGCCCAATTTAGTCTCTATTATTATAAATAAATTACCTTCAACCTATGCCATTTATTACCTAGGCTGTAAGCCAGGTACTCACAATACAGCTTTCTTATTGATTTTGACAGCAGATCATGAAGAAGGCGAAGCATTGAGTTTAGGCACAATGCTCGAAGAAAGTTGCAGGCCCACCGATGCATTTATTCTTGTACATTATGCGTCCGCAGTTGTCAATGCCATAATAAAAGGCGATCATTTTTTCAATCGGGCTTTAAGTTGTCCCCCTTTATATATTTCGGGTAATATGCTGTTGCCTAATTCGGATGTCATAAAGCCTAATACAGTTGTCGATCTCGGTGAAGCAAATTGGGAACGCTGGAGAAAGCAAGCAAAGGAATTTTTATTAGGTGCAGAGTATTACTTATCTGTCGAAGCCCATTCCGCCGCGTTGTTCTCACTCCATCAATGCGCTGAAGATATCTTAATTGCGATTGTCCGTTCCGTATTAGGGTATAAGATCAATAGTCATAATCTTTTACGATTACTTCGGGTTACACAATTTTTTACCAATGACCTAACGGCGGTATTTCAAATTGACACAGACCAGGGTAAAAGGAATTTCAACATCTTGAAAGAGGCGTATATAAATGTTAGATACCGTGATAATTACTCTCCCGATCGTTCGTCTCTGGATACTTTATACCCAGTAGTCACCAAATTACTTTCGACTGCCGAACAGATACATTATCAATTTTTATTGCGAAATAGTATTTGATCTGTACTTCATTCAGGTGTGTTTCGCGGTGGTAGCCTTTGCGCACGCTGCGGCAAACGGCTCATTACATCACGCTGTTATCACACGCTACATTTCATTCGCCGTCAGCCTCGCTGCCCCTAAACCCGTTGTCCGTACAACAGGTTTTTTCTTTTGGAGTTGATGGTGACATTTACAATAGCTAATGGTTTTAAATTATAACTGTGTGTTTTAGACAATAACGTGGTTGGGCCTTATAATAGCATAGCACCGCTTCCACAAAATTAGCACCGCAGAAAAGCTGTCAAGGGTATATGAACCCCGATGATAGGATCGAGGCCCTTGACAGCTTTCCTGCTTGCTGCTGCCGGTTGTTTAAGCGTTGCAATGCGTTAGTATGTGCTGATTTTTTTACGCTTGCCTGTAATAAATTTAGTGGTGCTGCGTCATAATGGTGCATCGGGCGAAAGCCCGGTCGTATTTACAAAATTACCTGGCTTCGGCTGATGGGTTTCTGTGAATACGGCGACCACTCTCCGGCCAGTTAATTCGCCGGAAACGCCCTACTGAAGTGGTTGCAGGAGATCAGTGATTTTCCGGTCAGAATACACCTTCGAATTATTGTCTATGAAGGCCGGACTATCCGAGAAGAGGAATATTACTCCTCAGCAAGCAGTAAAAATTCTTGAGCAAAATGGCGTGAAAATAAGTGAAAAAGATGCTGAAAAGGTCTTGGATTTAATGTATTTTTTAGCTAAATTGATTGTAAATCAGAACTTTAAGAAATGAAAATAGCTGACCTTTATATCCGTGTAAGTACTGACGAGCAAGCCGATAAGGGCTATTCGCAAAGAAGCCAGGAAGAAGTTTTGCAGCGTTATTGCCAAGCAAATGATATCGCAGTTCGCAAGGTCATATTTGAGGATCATTCAGCGAAGACCTTCAACAGGCCTGAGTGGGCAAAGTTGGTTACTTATCTACGTGGCCATAAGAACGCGAGCGATTTGGTTCTGTTTACAAAATGGGACCGGTTTAGCCGTAATGCTCCCGATGCTTACCAGATGATTAGCACCCTTCGTAAGTTCGGTGTCGAACCACAAGCAATTGAACAGCCACTGGATATGTCGGTCCCGGAAAATAAAATGATGTTGGCTATTTATTTAAATGATCCAGAAATCGAAAATGACCGCCGCGCACTAAACGTGTTTTACGGAATGCGCCGCGCAAAAAAGGAGGGGCGTTGGATGTGCACGGCACCAATAGGATTTGTAAATAAGACGTTGGAAGGGGGTAAAAAAACAATTGTATTTAATGAGCCAGCAGCATCTATAATGAAATGGGTATTTAACGAATTAAGTTTAGGTATTCAGCCAGTGGAACAAATCTGGAAGATGGCACAACGAAAGGGATTAAAATGTAGCAAAAACAACTTTTGGACAGCAATTCGCAATCCTGTTTATTGTGGGAAAATCACCATACCAAAACTAAAAGACGAAGAAGGCTTCATTGTTGATGGTTTGCATGAGCCACTGATCCCAGAAAGTCTTTTTTATGAAGTTCAGGACGTTCTAAATGGTAAAAAGCGCAAAATAACGGGAAAGATTGTTACGATTGACGCCCTTGCGCTTAGAGGCTTTGTAAAGTGTTCTAAATGTTCCCGAATGCTTACTGGTAGTGCCTCCAAAGGCCGCAATCAATACTACCATTATTACCATTGCTCATCGTCTTGCGGCTATCGTCAAAAAGCAGATGAAGTAAACAATACATTTGTTGAACATCTGCGCGATTTTATGATTGCCGAGCATGCTGCCCCACTTTTCAAGCAAGTGATATTGGACATGTACAAGAATGGAATAAGTGAGAGCAGAGAAGGCAAAAATGATGCTATTGAACAGATTAATACTCTTAATAAAAAGCTGTCGAGAGCCAGGGAATTGCTTCTCAATGGGGATATTGACGGGGCAGACTATAAGGTTATCAAATCAGATGTAGAGCAACAAATTCGAGCTCTAGAAGCTACTATTTCCGATGTGAAAGCAATGTCTATTTCGCTCAATGAAGTTGAAAGAACGCTTGATATTGCCTTGGATAAGCTGACAAAATTGGATGTAATGTACTTTAAATCAGGCGCAACGGAGCGGAGAAAGCTAATTGGTTCGATCTTTTCTAAAAATTTCACTTTTGAGGATTTAAAAGATCGAACCGCTCACACGAGCGATGCGTTCAATGTGATTCACTTGATTAATAGCGAGTTACAATGCAAAAAAAATGGGACAACCGATTTTTCTTCTCAGTTGTCCCATCGGGTGATCCTGCTGGGACTCGAACCCAGGACCCCAACATTAAAAGTGTTATGCTCTACCGGCTGAGCTACAGAATCAACTTATACGTTTCCGTTAAAGTGGTGCAAATATAGAGTTTATTCATATTGCGTGCAAACCTATTTTAAATAAATTTTTAACAATAAAATAATGGCTTAATAACCAATAAACTACATTTTAAAAATACCGATTTTTCCGCCGTTCCCAGCTAATAGCACAAGTTTTCCGTGTTTTGCTTTGCGGCAAACATTATAACTGATGTCGTCTATTTTCGTCCAGGTTTTACCTCCGTCGGTTGTTAAATTGCTTCCTGGCGTGCCGGTTGAGAGAAATGTTTCGCCAGAAATGTATTCTACGCATGATTGAAAGCCTTCGGGACCCGCGCTTGCAGATCTGATTAAATTCGAGCGATTGGTGAGGTACGATGCAACCGAATCTGTTTTTTTATCGTCAGCATAATCGCCCCCAACAAAAACCCTCGACCCATTGGCTGACCATGCAAAAGAAAATGCACCCTGGCTCGGTTTCCCGAATACGATAGGCAAAGGGGAGTAGTCCCATATATTATTGCCGGGCGAATACTCAAGAAGGCGACTCCGGCTACCACCGGTTACTATATTCAATTTGTTTTTGTCCGCCCTTAAACAAGTTCCGCTGGCTGCAAAAGCTGCTTCGTCCCTTAATGCATTGGGGCATTTTCTGAAAGGATGCCAGGTTTCTCCACCATCTTTTGTTTCCATCAACACAAATTTGCCATCTATCGGATCACCTACTACATAGCCATTCAGCCGGTCGGAGAAGTCCATCGCGTCAAAAAAGCACGCAGTATCGATGTTTTTATATTTCACTTTCCAGTTTTGTCCGCCATCTGTGGTTTTTAATATAAGGGCAGGTGTGCCCGAACTCATTATGATGGCTTCCCTGGACGAGAAGGCCTCGATAGCCCTGAAATCGGATTTTTCAAAACCTTTTACCTGTTGCCAGTCCCAGGTTTTTCCACCGTCTTTGGTTACGGCTATGGTTCCCTTGCTGCCGCTTATCCATGCCACTTTGTCGTCAACCACGGACAGGCCGCGAATACTGGCGGGGTTGTCTTGTTGTAATACTTCAATATGCTGAGCCCTTAAGTTTAAGGCAGCGATGGACAGAATTAGAAATGTGATTGCATGTTTCATTTTACACGGGTCCAGGTTACAGAGCGGCCAAATAACGATATACCGATATATCCGCGTATTGTTAATGTATTACCATCGAGTGTCATTTTACAACTATAGGTTTTGCCATTTTTAGGGTCGTAAATAGTTCCTCCAGAATATTTATTATCGCCATCGAAAGTGAAATCTTTAAGCAGCTCAAGACCAAGATCGGGGCGCGAACGCAATGCCGGGTCAGGGTTATTTTTGTCTGTTTTCGGCTTGCCGTTTTCGTCGTTGGGGAATTTGATCCAGTCCAGTTTACCAAAAAACTTATCGCCATGTTTATATATCAAGATATGGTCCTGCCCGTTTGCATTGGCCCATGATCCTAAAATAGCGTCGGCTTTCTGCGCCCAAACGCTGCAGCTAAAAAAGGTCAGAAATAATATTAAAACAGGTTTTTTATATCTCATAATTCAGTTAAAATCGATTACCCGAAGTTAGCTTTTGTGGCCGTTTTTACAAAGCGAGCTAATTTTAATATTTATTTGAGCGATATGGCGTAAACTGTTATATTTGCAACCCTAAATGCCCGGATGGCGAAATTGGTAAACGTTGCGGTCTCAGAAGCCGTTGAGAATTGTCTCTTGAGAGTTCGAGTCTCTCTTCGGGCACATCCACAGTGATAAAGGAGGGCACATTTTAGCCCTCCACAAACATATCACAAACAATTTTTTACCTTCGCCAGATCAATCAGTCGTTTTGAATTACAGGCCTGCAAAATTATACTTCGGATCTTCTAAGAAAACAAATAAGCCTGATCTCTCCAGGCAATGGTTCGTTTACTATTCTTACCGCAATCCAGCCACTGGCAAGATGGAGCGACAAGCGCCGATCTACAAAGACATCAATACCTTTAATACTATAGCCGAACGGAAGGAATACGGCCGGGCGCTCATTGCCATTTATAATGAATTGCTCCGCGCCGGCTTTTCTCCTTATGAAGAGTATGTCAGTAAATCCGATGGCCACCTGAATAAGAACATTATCAATTGTTCTGAAATGTACCTATCAGAGAAAAAGAAATCCCTGGCACCAAAGTCATATGCGACATATAAGCAGCACGTGAGCTGGTTTATCGAATGGATAAATGAACAAAGATTATCTCATTTAGATATTGATCAGATCAAACGGCATCACATCATACAGTTTTTGTCGGATTACCGGGTGAAATCGGAGATAGCTGCTGCAGTTGCTTCGCCAACTTCAAAACGGAAGTCGGCCAGCAACCGGCAGATCAATAATATAAAGGATAACATCATTAGCTTTTTCGGATACTTCAAGACAAATTTTGAAGATGAGGTAACGAAAAACCCAGCCAAGGGTATAAAGGACCTTCCGCATCTTACTCAAGGCAACAAGGCTTATACTGATGCACAGATCAAGCTGCTTAAAGAGTTAATGACCGAGCATAACCCTCGCATCCTTTTTTTCTGTGAGATGGTATATGAGAGTTGCACCCGGCCTCATGAAGAAACAAGATATCTCCAGGTGCGCGATCTGGACTTTGAACAAAACAGGATCCACATACGTCCAGAGCTGAGCAAAGAGGGCAGAAGTGAATGGATACCGATGTCGCAGCGCTATATGCGAACATTAAAGGATTACGTTGCCGGTTATCCGGATAATTATTATTTGTTCAGTGTCAACCGGCATCTGGGAGCCAACAGATATAACAAGATCAAGCCCGGGCCACTGGTACCTGGTGAAGAGCCGTTATCAGAATGGACGATTCGAACCTGGTATAAAGCGATTAAAGACATGGCCGGGTTAGATGAGACCTGGTCAATATATAGCTGGGCGCATTCTTACTGTGTCAGGGCCTATCTCGATACCAAGGACGTCTATTTCATTCAGATGAAAAAACGGCACACAACTCTTGCCGTCACTTGTAAATATTTAAGGGATCTCGGTTTATTTGTCGATCTGAATCAAATAGCCGATAACGTGCGAAGTCTTTAATATTTTCTAAAAAGTATTTGCACTTCAAAAGATGATCTCATGATCTTTAAAAGAAAAGTAATTGCCAGGTGCCAAGATAATATGATCAATAAGTTTGATATCCATTAGTTCAGCTGCTTTCAAAAGTCTTCTGGTCATTGTAATATCATCTAACGAGGGATTTAATTGCCCAGATGGATGATTATGTGCTATGACTATCTTTGAAGCCATGCAGTTTAGTCCGCAGGCAAGCGCGAACTTGATAAAGAAAATGGATTCCGTGTCAGTTCCAGAATTAAGACATCGCCAGCCGATCACCTGGTTTAAATTATTGAGATATAAAATATAGATCTGTTCCTGTAAATTGATCAGACTTTTATCCCATATCTTGGCGAAAAAGGTATGGCATTCATCTGAGTTAGTTAATGAGCCGGATTGGATTTTTTGTGAATAAAAAACCCGTAGTTGTGAGTTTTTCAAAGGTTTAGATAAAAAATGACGTAGGCTGTAACAGTTCGGACCGCTCAAGGCCTACCAAAGCCCATAACAACACAAAAAGTACAGCTACGCCATTCCCGGCGCACTTACAATTCATGTGTTGTTATTTATCTTTTCTTGGTAGTTTAGAGCGACAACACGCTTGGAAGTACTAATATTTTACTTCACAAAAGTAAATAAATTTACTTAGGTAAATATTTGGGGAAGAAATATCATGGTATTACGTTTTTTTTGTTATCTGATACGAAAAATCGATTATTTAGTTATCAGATAACAATATTTTTTTAATAAAAGGTTAATAATGAGCATTAAAAAATGTCGATTGACTTAGTGAAGAAAGAATCGGGCGAATGGTTTTATAGCAGTCCCCATCAAATGAAACCGGGTTTGCTGAAAGTGATTGGAGAGGCAATTGATAGAGTGAAATCATAGAACTGCGCCATAATCCAGCATATTTTATAATATTACTGCAAATTGTACTCCAAAATAGGCTCCTTTTTTGGAATTCTTCTATTTCTTAATTTTTCAATGGTCCTTCCTATCGTCAATTCAAGAACTATTGAAATTGCAATATCAATTATTAAAGTAGTTAATCCCTCGCTGCCTCCTATTTTGGGAAAACTCTTCGCACCTACAAATTTAATAACAAGACCCTGTGTAATATAAATGGGATAAGAAATGTTGCCAAGATAACGATCCAGTGCCGATTTTTGGGTGAGTTTAAAGACAAATGGAATAGAAAAAGAGACAATAACAAATAGTATAATATTTTTTAAATACGATTCTTGAAAAATATTGTAATAAAACAGTACTACTAATAACAAAGTGGCAAAAATGCTTTTTATAATTAACTTATTAATCTTATCAAAATCGATCGTCCTGTAATATCTATACGACAATATTCCTGCCATGAAAAACATCAATTGAGTGGGGAAAAACATATAATTCCAAGGAGGTGCATCAGAATAAACATTTGCCATTAATATTCTCAATAAAAGACTCGAAACCATAATGCATATTAATAAAGTCATTTTCCGGCGTGTGAGCCAAGGTGCTATGACATAAAACAATAACTCCACACCAACCGTCCATGCTATTGAATTAAAAGCAAAATTATACACGTTGGGTTTTTGTTTATTGAAATCTGGAGTAAACTTCAAATTTCCACTCTTATCAATGCGTAATAAGAATAAAAGGTCAAGTCCAATAATGATCAGATTTACTATTATAAAAAATACCATACTCAAAAAAGAAGGATGAGCATATTTTAAATAAAAATCAATGGTACTAGGATAATGCATTTTATACATTATAAGGCTTATAGCTATCAACAACACTAGATTTATTAAATATACAGGATATATTTTTAGAGCCCTATTAGTGTAAAACAAGTAATTTGAATTTATTCCAGTATATTTTTCAGTCAATATCATTGCCATATAGAAGCCCGAAATGATGTAAAATACCTGAACCGCCAAATCACTGGAAAGTGGACTATACCCAAAAATTGATGATGTATGACATAAAACAACGCCGCAAGCAAGTATAAATCTGATAAGGCCCATAAACGAAGTTAGAAAAAAATTAATAAAAAAGCAGGCTCGAACTCGCTTCTTACCTGCTTCAACCAATTTAATCAACAAAATTTATGAGGAGTATTTAATATCAATATGCGTGATATAGGCATTCTGTCCTGATTGCCGGTAACCACAGAAGCGACGCAGCTTCCACATCACCCATTGGCGCTTCATGATTTCTTTGAGTTTTTATCCAGGATCACGCCGGCAATGCCCATGGCAAATAAAATGATGATAATCCAGGTCATTTTTAAATATCATTAAGATCTACCGTTTGTCCGGCGAGCTGATGGGTACAATCATTCAAAAACTGGATCTTGCCATCCGTAATAAATGAATGACATAAAAAGCTAGACGGATGATTAACAGCATATAATTGCGGTGCGACATAATAACCACTTGTAACTAGCAACGATGGAAAAAATGTCGGCGAATCTAAATTGTTATTGAATTGCCACTTTGCTGCGGGACCAATTGTGGGTATTTGATGCGTTCTTCCACAACCAGGACATTTAAAGCACATCCTTGCTTCCGGATCATTTAGTGCGTATACTTTCATGTCAACAATCAGTTAATTCACCATTTATTAAAAAACCATGATAGTTGCCTATCAGGATCGATCCGGCACCAGCTGCACACGTGTTACCGATTTTATTGACTGTAAAATTGGGTGCTTCACCATGCCTGCACCAGCATTTATGGACATCATCATCAGGAAGTGTGCAATTTGATGCCCGGCCGTCTATGAACCATTCGCCTCCAGGGGTCATACACGCATAGCTTTTGCCATCTGATCCGGTCCAAGGTTTGAAATCCTCATACCAGGTTACGCGCCAGCATGCACCAACTGGCCAATGATATTTTTTAAATCGTTCACCAGTATCAGGCCTATGCCAGATCCAATGTCCGTCATCATCCTGCTCGTCAAGTGGTTCAATCAGAAATAATTTAATGTTCATGTTTGGTTATTCTTTATTAATTTTTAAAATCATGACCGCCAGAAAGACGATGATCATGGCTATGCCGATAATGAAAAACTCCTGCAGAGTCATCTTAGCCAGAAGTTATAGGCACCTGAGATAATCGGCTCTAGTTTTTGAAATTGTGTGCTGTAGTAATAATGGTAGGAGAATTCCCAATTTTTGTAAGTGCCTACGAGGCCCGCTGCCGGCGTTAATCTTGAATTTGCGAAATCAAAAGTGCTTTTGATCTGCCCCCGTAATGTAAATGGGTTTGGATCAGGTTGAACAGCAAAAGTCTTGATGCCAGTTATCACCGTATTCGGGTCATTCGATGAAATGTCTATAAATGAAGTTCGAGGTCCGATAATATGTAGTCTCTTCCAGTATTGTAGTGCGTTTAACTGCTCATATTTGGTATAATCAAAGGTTCCGTTGTCAGTTGAATCTTTACCTGGGTGAAAAGCTAACTTGATAAACTTGCTTTCATAATAATGCACCAATTTACCTGCGCTGTCTAGCCTGGTTTCTGCTTTTAAAGCCCGGGCCTCGCTTTTAGTGGCTACAGACATCCAATACTGGATCTGGTCGCGTTGTATCTTTAATGCCAGCGCAGCGGTATCAGCTCCGCCTAGACTGATAGTCGGATTTTGGTTGATCGTAGATTGATTGAATTTATTTTGATCAGCAGCGATCACCGCATGCTTATGACCGGCCGTATCGGTAAAGCGAGTTATAGGGATCACCTGAAAATTAGATTTCGATGCTGCTATTAAACTGCTTTTCTGCTTTTCGGCCTGAAACAAATCATAAAAATGCTTTGCAAGCAAATATCCGGCAATCGCCGCAACGATCAGGGAGACGGTCCCTACCAGTTTCCAGTTGTTAATTAACCATTTCATTTTTTTGCTTTTTTAACAATGTCCTTGGCCGGTTTAATTACTTTTTCGTGCCAGGTACTATCGCTTTTATTAATAATGTTATGAGCCTCGAGCAGCTCGCGTTCCAATACATAATTCAGACTATCTTTTTTATAACAGTTCTTTCTATCCTCTTCAATCTGCCGGGTCAAATAAGCTACTTCTTGAATGCAAGTTTTATCTTTCGGCGCCAGTAACTCGTAGCCTGTAAATAAAACAGCTACAATGAGTGCCGGCCATCCCTGTTTTTTTAAGGTTTCCCAATCTTTGAAAATATCTATACCCGGCATTGCTCATTTTTAATTTTTATATAAAACCAATCTGTTTAACCAGGTATCGAGCCATTCCGCATCTACAGGCGTCCTTCTTACCCGGTCTCTATAATTTACAGCTCTCACGCTGTTAATGGCATTGAAAAGCGACTCAGGATTTAGTTCATTGGCTGTAGCTATTGTAGCCGGTCCGATCTGGCCATCTAATACAAGCGGATGAATAACCAGGTGCTGTGACGATATCACGTTGTTACATGCCTTCTGGATGACTAATGACGCAGTATCTATGCATGGATTTACCGAGCAATCGAATAAGTTATTGGCAACCTGCTGATCACTGATCTTACCGATGCTATGCGTGTTCCAATAATTAGCCAGGTAAAATGCCTGAACATCTTTTTGCAATTCATCATTCTCAGCCAGGATCTTATTTACAGCCGGTAATCCCAAATGTCTATTCGCATCCCACACAGAATGCACGAGTTGAAATCCTGGCCAATTTGGATTTTGACTTTCATCAATTCCGCGGTAGGTAAATGCCTCACCATTGCCGGGATTTAAACCGCCCTCGTTCCCGAGGACGGTTATTCTATAACTGATTCCGAAGTCTGCCATGGCTTAGTTTGTTGCTGGCAGCGGATCTTCTGTCAATAACTTTCCACTATATGGATTATAGAGTGGAACTGCAGGAGCGGCAGGAGCTGGAACATCTGCTACAGTATTTACGATCACAGCCGGCGCCGGCAATGCTTGCGTCACGGCCGAGGCAGTCGCTGTTGGTAATGCATTAACATTTTGATTTAATGCATCCAGCGAATTGTGAATTTTACTCCATATCTCGGCATTAGGAAGGGAAGCTGACAATTGCTTTGAAACGGCGTCTCCCAATTGCAAAGCAAGATCTGCTGCCTGGTTATTTTTAAAAAAGTTGATAGTATTTGCGTCACCTGATAAATAACCGAGTGCTGCAATAACCACAGCTTCAATTCCAGTTTGAGCACTTAAAGTGTGAGATAAAAGCAATTGAGCTAATACCAGTAAAACAGCGCCAATTACGCCAACTGCCGTTGTTTGATTGTTTCCTTTGTTCATGATTTTGATTTTCTAGGGGTTAATAAATAAGCTCTTTTCTATGTATTATATGCATTAATGCATAATTATTAAGGTGAAAATTTGATATTAAATGTTCTTCTGATAGCTATAAAAGCTGCTTCCTTTTTCATTATTTCCAGGCAATGATTGTTGCAGGCAGAATGCTTGCGTCGATGCTTGCTTTTACAACGTTGGCGGACCATCCGGCCGGTTGGAATGCTGTTGATGGATCCCACCATTCGTCCATCTCATAGCCATTTGTTTTAAAATACTTGATTTTATTATAGGCCATGTAAATATCCCAGCTAGACGCGCCGGAATAGTTGCCGAAGCAAAGGCCGCAATTTGAATACGGGGTTACGCCGCTGTAGATGGTATTGTGATCCATTTTAATATGTGAACCGCCTTGTACCTGCGCCCCCACGAATCCGGGGTTAACTAAAATGTTTCCGCGGGCTACCTGGTACGAACCTCCCTGATCGCCAAGAACGATACCTGCACCACCTCCGCTGGTGTTGTAATACTGACCACCGCGTATCCAGTTGCCTAAAACCATAATGCTATCGCCGGACGCGCCGTTTGACTTATAAACGCTCAAACCATCTTCCGGCTTTCCTACGCCTTCGATATCCTCGCACCGGTTATAATTGATCGATGTTTTAGGGCCTGACACATTCACAAACTGTACAAAATTGCCACCCGGATAAGGTCCTAATATACCGGTGATCTGGTTGTGATTAACCACTATAGACGATGAGTTTTCAGCATGCACGCCAGAAACGCCACCTGAGATATAGTTGTACAGAATTTTGATGTTTTTGCAGTTGTAAAGGAATATTTCGTATTTGCCGGCCGCTGATATATGGTTATAGCTGATAGTTACATTTTGGCATCCGTTCAGGTAAATCCCATATGTACCGCCTGTTAAGCTTAATCCCTTGATTGAAAAGTTGCTTTGATTGTAATAAGTTACTGGTATTGCGGCTTTATATACTGGCTGAACAGGGAAAGAATTACTATCAACTGGCGCCGGAGCTATAAATGGCTTTATCACCACTGAAGTAGTAATAGTTGTAGTTGTCGTGGTAAGGATGGTATCTCCGTTAGTCGCAAAAGTCTGAACGGTTTTTGAGTATGACGTATCCAGAGCCAAGCCGCGAGGCTTAAATGCGGGCCTGTAACCTATAGTCAGAATGTCTTTTTTACAGGCCGCGTTCAGGATAAAAACGATTATCGCTGTGATTAAGAATAAGTGCTTTTTCATGGTTAAATTAATTGGGGTATTGGGTTTGAATAAATGCTGTTATAGCTGCAATCTTATCGGCATATGCTAATCCTAAAAAGTTAATCATTCCAGCCTGAGTATTGATCATTTCACCCACGGTACAATTCGGGTTATTCGGATCAATAATCCAGTTTTGTGTTTCGTCCTGAATCATCGGCTGCCACTGAACATACACCGAAAAGGTGTCGAATATGAGGCTCAATGCCTGTAAGAAAACCGTTGTTGTTGAATTGATTGTTAAGTTCATAAGATTAAGGGTTTGTTAATGAGAATCCGTTATAATTTAAAGTTGCGGGCGGCGTCAAAGTATATGTTCCTTTCACAGATACGTTGCCAAGCAGCCTTTTTGCTCCTGAACCATTCAAAGTCAGGCTGCTGTATCCTGGATTGGTTGGATCAGTAGGAACAGTTATATCCTGGTTTCCGGCCAGTCCATAAATGAATAAATTAGCAGCCTGGTTACAATAAAGTTTTCCGGTAGACATTGGTGCGGTAGCATTGTTAATAACAGTACTCGCTGTGCCGCCCGTCATCCTATTGTCTAATATCGAGCCTGCGTTATCACCATTTATAACTCCGTTAAATTGTAAAATTGAACCTGTACTTCCTGGGGAGAGTGTTACAGTAATAGCACCTGAAATTAATACTAGACAATCAAATTGTGATGTAATCGTTGGTCCGCATGTGATAGTTTGGTTATTTGTTGAGAATTTCCATGTTCCTGTCCCTGTCTTGAATATCGACCCAGTTCCATATGTAGCTTTAAGCCCCCCTCTAAGTTCTACATTCGGATTACCCGCACTGAAGTCAATAAATCCAAATTGAGTTTGTGTCCAACCATCTAATAATCCAACAAACAAAAC
>JACXTT010003355.1_pt1 | contig 24722 bp, 15 predicted proteins | sample 9270951 | NCBI WGS metagenome assembly JACXTT01 (sample SAMN15532306, study PRJNA645909) | rock metagenome | isolation source: weathered quartz diorite | place: Puerto Rico | collected 2017-06-21
GCGGGTAGAGGACGACCAATGGCCCGCTGGGAACAGGGCCTGGATGGCTGCCCAACATTGGGTCGACATTTCAAATAATAATGCAGGTGTGACCTGGTGCTCGCTTGATGCCCCCCTTATAGAAAGCGGCGGCATTACCGCAAACAACACCGCAGGCTGGGATGGTAAAGGGGATGTATGGCCGTCAAAAATTGACCCGAGTTCGACTTTGTATTCCTGGGTGATGAATAACCACTGGTATACCAATACGCCGCTAACCCAGGACGGACCGGTTACCTTCCGTTACCGGATAATGCCGAATAAAGGATACAATCCTGCTGGGGCAAACCGCTTTGGATTGGAGCAAGCCCAGCCCCTGATCCCTGTTTTATGTGATAAAAACCCTCTGGATAAATCTGTATTTACTATAGACAATGACAAGATCTTTATCAATATGATTAAAACGATCAATAACGGCAAATCTGCAATACTTCGATTAAGGTCTTTTTCCCCGAATAATGAATTCGCGAAACTGTCGTGGCCCAGCAGAGCCCCTAAATCAATTTATGTATGCGATACAGGAGAAGTGGCAGGCAATAAACAGGTAATAAATCAACTAGAGATTCCAGCAATGGGATCAATGACATTAAGAATTGAGTGGTAAAATATCTTGAAAATGGAAAACAGAATAAAACTTACTTTATTAGCATTGACCTTGACAGGTGTCTTTTACAATGCTCCTTGTAAAGCCCAGAACAAGACTCTTAAAAAAATTGATAGTTCACATTTGGTGATTAACCCAAATGTGAAGGAGATCATTGTCATTTGCAAAACCCACTTCGATATAGGATATACCCATCGCGTTAAGGATGTGGTGCATTATTATCAAACGGATATGATAGATAGGGCTCTGGCTACTATGGAGCAATCCAAAGGGATGCCAAAGCAGCAGCAATTTCAGTGGACTACACCAGGCTGGGTGATGTCAAAAGTTTTGGAAGATTGGCCGGGTCAAACCCCTGAGCGCCGCAGAAAACTTGACTCAGCGTTTAGGGCGGGCAAATTTATTACGCATGCACTGCCGTTCACGCTGGAAACCGATGCTTGCGAACCTGAGGAAATGGCAAGAAGCCTGGGCTTTGCTACTGAATTGGCGCATAAATATAACATGCCGCTTCCTGGGTCAGCCAAGGTTACCGACGTGCCTTCGCATGGCGGACAAATGGCTACTGTTTTGGCCAACGGGGGCGTTAAATTTTTACACATTGGGTGCAATTGGCCAAGTGCCTATATTAAAACACCCGGCCTGTTTTGGTGGGAGGGGCCTGATGGGTCGCGCATTCTGACGATGTATTCAGCTCTTTATGGGTCAACGCAATTTGGGCTTATGCCTTCGAAGGTAGATTGGGGATCTATATTTCCTCAAATCGGCCAAAATCTTCTCCCGGCTAAGGATTGGCCATACAAAACCTGGCCGGCAATTATTGTCACGATCGACAATTCTGGGCCGCCCACAGCTGAGCAAATAAAAGCACTCTTTGACGAGGTTAGCAAAAAAATGCCTGGCGTAAAAGTAAGGATGGGTACTATGGACGACTTTGCAGTGGCTATTTTCAAAGAAAATCCAAAGCTGCCGGTCGTAAAAGGCGAGATGCCAGATACCTGGATACAGGGTATCATGTGTGATCCGGAAGGAAGGCGTTTATCGAGACAGGCGCATCCTTTGCTCGCTTCGTCGGAAGTGATGAACACGCAGTTAAGGGGATGGGGTGTAAATGAACCGTCAATCTCAAATTCCATAGCATCAGCCTACGAAAAACTTGAACTCTATGGCGACCACACCTGGGGTGGATATTTGTCGGTGAATGAATATGGTGACGATTTTAAGAAATTGCCGGAAAAAAAGTATGCAGATCTTGAAGGATCATGGGAGGACAAAACCGATTATATCCGTGATGCTTCAAAACTAACGAATGCTATGTCAGATACCAACATGACAAATCTGGCAAGATCGATAAAACACGGAGGCTCCGGTGTACTGGTTTATAACCCACTTCCGTGGCAACGCTCAGGTTTTGTTGAAGTAAATGGTAAAAGCTTTTATGCAGAAAATGTCCCTGCATCTGGCTATAAAACTTTCCCGCTTGAACCGGCAAGCCCGGCAAGTCAACCTGTAACTTCTAACACCATAGAGAATGAATTTTTCAAAATAACTTTCGATGCACAAAGGGGTTCTATCATATCACTGATCGATAAACGTACAGGCCGTGAGTGGGCCGACGCCAACGGAAATGGTATTGGCCAATATATGAACGAGAGATTTACCTATGAGCAAACTCAAAAATATGATTTAGAATATCAGCAAGGCAGAGGCTCTGAGCATTATTTTGGAAATGCATTTGATTTGCATCCTGGCTTGTACAAACCAGGGATGATTTCTGAAATTAAAACCCCATACCGGGCTATGACAGCCGCCGGGGGCACGCTCAAAGTATCTCGCGATGCTACGTCTGAAACAGCAGTTCTGGAAATGCCCGGCGATTCTGCGAAACATATGCCCAAATCGGAATTAAAAGTAACATTAAGACCGCATGAGCCTTTCATAGACCTTGAAGTAACCATAAAAGATAAAGCCAAAGATAATTGGCCCGAAGCGGACTGGCTGAGCCTGCCTTTCAAGGTAACGAACCCTGTATTTCATGTTTACCGTCCTCTCGGTATGATGAACCCTGCGACAGACATTCTTCCTGGGGCCGACCGTGATATGTACTCGGTAGGCAATGGCGTTACGATTACAGGACCGGATGGAACCGGCATTGCGGTATGCCCGGTTGATCATCCCCTGATTAGTTTGGACAGGCCCGGTTGCTGGCTATTTTCAACGGATTTCGTTCCAAAAAAGCCAGTTGTCTATGTCAATCTGTATAATAATCAATGGAATACAAACTACCGTTACTGGTATCCCGGTACCTGGAGTTCACGCGTTCGCATTTGGACGATTACTAAAGGCACACCAAAAGATCAGGTTATTGCCACGCCTGCACTGGAGGCACGGAATCCATTACAAGCGCGAACCTTAGAGCCGAGTAATGGATCACTTCCTTCTGAGCAATCAGGTTTGACGGTTTCCCGCAAAGGCGTAACTGTTACTGCTTTTGGCGCTGATCCAAATGGGAACCATGGAACTTTGCTGCGTGTTTGGGAACAAGCCGGTGTTTCAGGAAAGTTGAAGGTCACTTTACCAAAAGGGATCAATGCATTAAAGGCGCAGCCGGTAAACCTGCGGGGAGAAAAAACAGGTCAGCCTGTTAAAATAGTTTCGGATTCATTTGAATTTGATCTGCATGCTTATGCCCCGCAAAGCTATATTTTAACCAGTAATTGAGATAACCATTATAAATATTCTAAATAAAATATGAGAATCAAATCCTTTTGTCTTTTGTTGGTGGCTTCGTTAGCCACCATAGCTTCACTTGCGCAAAACAAAGTTGATACGTCCGTTCGGGAAATCGTCCTGGTATTCAAAACGCATTTTGATATAGGTTATACCGACTATGCTGAAGCGGTAGTTCAAAAGTACAGTAGTTCAATGATGCAAAATGCTTTTGAAGATATTGAAAAAAACAAAGGCCTTCCGCCAGAGAAGCAATTTGTTTGGACCGTTTCGGGCTGGCCAATGAGCCAAATGCTGACACAAAGTACACCTGCAGTTAAATCAAAGGTTGAGAGCGCAATAAAAGACGGACATTTTGTTATTCATGCTTTGCCGTTTAGTATGCAGACCGAATCAAGTGATCCCGAAATGCTTGTACGGGGATTGAATGTATCTTCGTCTATTTCAAGAAATTATGGGCTGCCCCTGCCCCGCGATTCAAAAATGTCTGACGTTCCAAGCCACTCCTGGATACTGCCAACATTACTGACCAATGCCGGTGTGAAAATACTGCACATAGGTTGTAATCCAGCTTCACAATCGCCCCAAGTTCCGGTACTATTTTGGTGGCAAGGGCCCGATGGTTCAAAACTAATGACCATGTATTCGGAAAAATACTATGGTACTTCCCTGTTGCCCCCGGCTAACTGGCCATACAAAACCTGGCTTGCTATAATGCAAACAAATGATAATTCCGGGCCACCGTCACCGGAAACGGTTGCTAAATACCTTGAGGAGCTTAGCAAATATGCGCCTAATGCGAAGGTGAAAATTGGACGGATATCGGATTTTTATGATGCAATAATCAAAGAGCAGCCTCAGTTGCCGGTAGTACGCGGCGATATGCCGGATACCTGGATACATGGCTTTATGTCGATGCCACGGGAGGTCAAAGATTCCAGGAAGGTAAGTGAAGATTTAATGGCATTAGAATCATTAAATACCTTATATAATTTGTGGACGCCAAAAGGGTATGATATTAGTTCTCTTTTGTCTAAAGCCTATACCAGCAACCTGTTATTTGACGAACATACTTTCGGAATGGCTATGAGCCACGGAGAAAACGGTACCTGGAGTTATGGCAATGATTTTCAAATGCAAAGAGCAAAGGGCGCCTTTGACGATATTGAAAAGTCATGGAAAGAAAAAGCAGACCGTGTTTATGATGCCGAAAAAGTTGTGGTCCCTTCCCTCAACCGGCAACTAAAAGAACTGGCGGGTGAAGTTAATATCAAGGGCAAAAGGATATTTGTATATAATCCGCTGCCATGGAAAAGAAGCGGACTTGTCACGATTAAAGAAAGCAGCTCATGGAATAAGGGTACAGCCGTTAAAGACGTTGTGACAGGAGAAATTATACCTATTTCCAATGAGCAAAACAGAATTCAGTTTCTAGCACATGATATTCCTCCATCTGGTTATCGCAATTACATCCTCGTTAATGAAAAACCATCCGGGGCAGAGAAAGACCTGACGGTAAATAAAACAGCCAATATTATCGAGAACAAATACCTGAGGATACAATTTGATGCCCAAAAAGGCTCCATCAGTTCAATCATAGACAAAGCTTCTGGTAGGGAGATGGTTGACAAAAAAAGCGAATTTGGTTTCGGTCAATATGTGTATGAGCGTTTCAGCAAAAAAGATGCGGACGATTATGTTAAAGACTATGTAAAAGCAGGGCACGAATGGGCAGATTCCGAATTAGGCAGACCGAATTTAACGGATGCCCCGCATGTGACGGAAAAAGGAGGGAATGCAAAGATCATATTTTCGCAAACCCCTGTTTCCGCAAGTGCAACTATGCTATTTTCAGCGACATCGAGCCTTCCACACAGCTATAGTATTACTGTAACTTTATACGCTAATACGCCTAATGCTGAATTAATATGGAGCATTAACGCTAAGCCCGCAGAATCATGGCCCGAAGCAGGGTGGCTGAGCTTCCCCTTTAACGTCAGTGATCCGGCATTCAAATTAGGAAGACTTGGCGCAGTAACAGACCCATCTAAAGATTTCGTTAAGGGCAGCAATTTTGATTATTGTTTCCTGAACACGGGCATGGCCGTTGTTAATAAATCAGGTAATGGTTTTGGCCTTTCATCTCCGGACGCGCCCGGCATCAGTCTAGATAGGCTGGGGTTATGGAAATATTCAGGTTATTTCATACCGAAAAGGCCTAATGTTTTTGTAAATCTCTACAACAATTTATGGAGCACCAATTTTACGGAATGGGTAGAAGGCTCCTGGTCAGCAAAAGTTTACTTGTGGGCGGCCGGTCATTTTGATAATGAAAGTTCTATAATTACGCCTTCTGAGGAAAGCCGCTCGCCCCTTTTAGCTGCGCTTGTGGATAATGATGGGGGAAAACTCCCTGTCTCAGCTACCGGAGTTCAATTATCACAAAAGGGGATAATGGTTACAGCGTTCGGCAAAAATCCTGATGGCGATGGAAGTATTTTAAGGTTATGGGAGCAAGCCGGCAAATCGGGTAAGTGTACAATTACTCTGCCTGAGCATGCATCTTTCAAAACCGCTCAATTTTGCGACCTGCGTGGCCAGGTAATTGGAGATGCTTTTAATATACAAGAGGGCAAAATTGATGCAGATATTAAAGCTTATGCTCCTGTGTCTATTTTGTTGAAGTAAAAAAGCAATAGGTTGCTAATATCAACTCAGAAAAATCTCAGAAGCAAGTCTTATATTAAAGAATTGACATCAGTACCATGGCATCAGAACCAATGACTTTCAATAATGGACAAATCGTAAGAAACATGTTTTTAAACATAAAAAATGTACGAAATAGTCATAACCTAACACAGCGAGAGGTTGCACTTCAGTTAAATATGTCTTCATTTTCATATTCGAGGATCGAAAACGGGCTTGTTGATGTTAAATTATCCAGGCTAGAGCAAATCGCAGCAGTTTTTAAAATGACCGTTGTACAGCTATTGAATTGGAATAATTGTCATAAAATTGATCCTGAACTTCAAAAGTTGAATGAGAGAGCAGAAGTATGCAGTGCTGAGATTTCACATTTAAGACGTAAAATCATTAGCTTAAATGAACAGCTTTATCAATTGAACTCATAGGAATAGTAGCCTCGAAAAAACCAGGCAGTTACAAATCATCAGTGACTGCCTGGCTATCAACGTGGGGTGGAGTAGAACTCGAATATGCAAGGTCCGATTGCCATTAAATACGTAATCTAATTTCCATGCTCAGCAATCGTACCCCATGTATAAATTCTTTTGACACCGGGGTTTCTTTTTAAGTTGGCAACACAAACACCTGTTATTTTGGTTTCGTTAAAATTAACTGCTTCAAGGTGGTTTAGTGCGGACAGGTTATTGCTTACCTGGTCAGTTAACGGATTTTTTTCAAGTCGTAATTTTTCCAGGTTGGTAAGCGATTTAAGAAACGTAAGATCGGTATCTGTAAAATTATTGGATGACAAGTTGAGCCATATTATGTTTTTAGCTAAGGGCAACATGTCATTTTTGAACTCCTCAACTTTTATTCCCGATCTTGCTGGAAGTGTTATATCAAGCATTAACGGCTTTTTCAACATAAATCTTACCATAAACCCTTTTTTCCTAAGGTGGTTGATCAGCGATGTATCTGTATTTAGAGGAATATCCGGGTTAATCACCTGCGTAAGTGCATGCTCATCTTCAACAGGTGTAACACCTCCACCAATTCCTAAGTATGATGCCAGCTCTGGTTTTATTGCATTTATATTTTTGAGTTCAGCAATTCTCTTTCCGCTTATGGCATTTCCTTTTTCTATCCACCATTTTATAATTTTCACTTCGGATTTTGCGAGCGGCGTTTTGCCATCCTTCGGCATGAAATCCTTGTTCTCCGGATCAAGAGTTATACGTTTATATAACTCACTTTCATTTAGTTTTCCAGCCACTACTGCTGGTCCGGACTTACCCCCTTTAAAAAGCGCTTGCAGTGATTCAACAGATAAATTTCCTTTTAACTTTCCGTCACTGTGGCATTGCTGGCATTTGTTTTGAAAAATAGGTTGCACAACATCTTCAAATATCATGGCGCTATCAACGCTTGCAGGTTTATCGCGTATACTTCTTGTAAGTGTCTGCATTGTCAGATAATCATTGCCATGTGTAAGGCTTGCACCCTGGTGTCCGCTGTAGCTCATTAACAAAACCAAACCTACCAAAATCACCGAAAATAATTTACGTGGTATAAGCTCAGTTTTTTTTGAATGGTCAGTTGCTACAAAATATAATATCCCTGAAATAAGCATAAGGGATATACCCGAAAATTCATGGTGTCTTAAAATATTTTGATCATAATCGCCCGACAAGGAGAGCACATACCCAAAAACACAGGCTAAAACTGCTGATATAAACCCAATTAACAAGGCAATGGGCACAGCAGGTTTTAAATTTTCAAATTTTTTCGAGTAGGATAAGATGTTAAAAACTACTCCGATTAATATAAACCCAATCGGTAAATGTACAATGAGCGGGTGCAAATGACCCGAAAATGTGGTAATATCCAGTAGTATCATACACGCGTCAATTTTACAGGGGCAGTATGGTAAGCATTCCACTGGCATACATACAGATTTTTATCATCATCAACACAAACATCGTGGCCATGATAAAAAACGGGGTGGGCAGCTTGCAAAACAGGCGACAAGACGCCATTTTTATAATCGGGAGCCATCCCACCGGGATTAGATATCACTTTATTATTACCATCCAGTATGGTTACAAAACCAGAATAATCCAACCGCTTTCCAGCCACATCCTTTGACCAGCAAACTCCCGCGTAAATGTTTTGTTCATTAATCACTGCCCTGCACACGTACATGCCTGGCATATCAATACGTTTAACAAATTTACCGTCAAGGGTAAATATCTTAAAACAATTCTCTTCGCGCGAAGTACATATAAGCGTTGGGTTATTCTTGTCCCTGGTATCAATACACACTCCGTGTGCATTGATCAGGTTATGGTCTTTATTGGCATTGTGGTGCCCGCCAAAATGACGGATGTATTGCCCCTTGCTATTGTACTGGATAATATAATCGGATCCATATCCATCGGCTACATAAATATCGCCGTTGGGTGCTACCGCGGTTTCTGTTGGCTTAAATGGCTCGTCGTCTTTATAAATACCGATGGTGCGAGGGTGGCCGATAGCGAATATCAGTTTTCCGTCAAGCGTGGTTTTTAGTACCTGGCCCGATTGTCCATAGCCATTACCCGTTTTGTCCAAAGCCCAGCCGCAATCAGTAAGCAGTAAGAAATCCTCCCCTTCTTCTTTGCTGATGCTTAAACCGTGTCCGCCTGGTAAAGCCGTTCCCCAATAATCTATTAACTTACCCGATTTATCAAAGATCAGGATATTGTTGTGTGTGTGATCGCCAAGCATAATAAGGCGACCCTGACTATCCTGAACCATTTCATGACAGTTAGCCAGCGGCGTATTGTTCACACTGATTTTTGCCCAGCTCTTATCAGCCTTGTAGGTAAAACCGCCATGCCCGATGGTTTGCTCGTCAGGCTGTTTATCCTTATGCAAAATAGCAAAACTTTGTATAGGAGCGGATGCAACTGCCGCCGATGCAATAGCGGAATTGCGAATAAAATTTCTTCTTGAGGTATCCATGTTTTTGAATTATCAGGTTAATATATTTTTAACAACTTTCCCTTCCACGTCGGTAAGGCGGAAGCGCCTGCCCTGGAATTTATAAGTGAGCCGCTCATGGTCAATACCCATTATATGCAGCAAAGTAGCCTGGAAATCGTGCACGTGCACCGGATCTTTTACGATATTATAGCTAAAATCATCGGTTTCACCATAAGTGATGCCAGGTTTGACGCCGGCACCGGCCATCCACATTGTAAAACAACGGGGATGATGGTCGCGGCCGTAGTCATTGGCTGTCAATTTTCCCTGGGAGTAAACGGTACGGCCAAACTCCCCTCCCCATATTACCAGGGTATCTTCCAGCAATCCACGCTGCTTCAAGTCCTTGATCAGAGCGCCAGTTGCCTGGTCAGTAGCTTTGCATTGCTGGGCAATGCCTTTAGGCAGGTTGCTGTGCTGGTCCCAGCCCTGGTGATAAAGCTGAACAAATTTCACGTCTTTTTCCAGCAGCTTACGTGCAAGCAAGCAATTGGCGGCATACGTGCCGGGGTCACGACTGTCGGGGCCATACATCTCAAAAACATCCGCGGGTTCATTGGCGGTGCTCATTACTTCGGGCACTGATGTTTGCATGCGGTAAGCCATTTCATATTGTGCGATTCGTGCCTCAACCTCAGGATCGCCATAAGCCCCATTCTGTAGTTTATTGAGCTTTGAAAGATAATCCAGCATTTCCTTCCTGTCGGCGCCATCGTAACCATCAGGGTTATTTAAAAATAACACCGGGTCTTTTCCTGAACCAAACTGTACTCCCTGATATTTAGACGGAAGAAAACCATTGCCCCACAACCTTGAATATAATGGCTGGTCCTTTTGACCATTTTTAGAAACCAGTACAATAAAAGTTGGAAGGTTGTTGTTATCAGACCCTAAACCATAGCTTAACCATGAGCCGATTGATGGCCGGCCGGGAAGTTGGTTGCCGGTTTGAAAAAATGTAATAGCAGGATCGTGGTTGATCTGTTCAGAATAAACGGACTTTACAATGCAAAGCTCGTCAACAACCTGCGCTGTGTAAGGAAGTAACTCACTCATCCAGGTTTGGCTTTGTCCATGCTGGTTAAACTTATAGAAGGATGGCGCCATCGGCAGCGCGCTCTGGTTAGCACTCATCCCGGTGAGCCTTTGCCCTTTTCTGACCGAATCGGGGAGGTTTTGGCCCATCATAGACGCCAACCTGGGCTTGTAATCAAATAATTCAAATTGAGATGGTCCACCACTCATAAATAAGTATACCACTCTTTTTGCCTTTGGAGCAAAATGGGGAATTGCCTTTAAAATGTCCTGCTCCAGATCACTGCCTGCGCCGTTAGAAGAAATCCCTGATTTGCCAAATAAGCTTTCTCCGAATAATGACCCTACAGCTATCGCTCCGAGCCCCATAGCGGTTTTGGTTAAAAAATCGCGCCGCGCTAATTTTTTATTTAGCTTATCAAACTCAGGGGAATTGAGTCTAAACTCTTCTTCATGATGGTGATTTGACATAATGGTTATCGTTTAGTAAGTGATGCGTCAGAATTTAATATCGTGCTGGCAATAACCGTATTAGCAGTCACTAAAGCAGGATCGAGTTTTTTATCAATTTTATATTGGCCGGCATTTAGCCACCCCTTCTCCTTTTCCGGATGTTGTTTGAATTTATTGAGTTCAACCTGTTTAAGTGTTAGTAGCAGGTCGATCTCCTTAGGTAAAGGCGTTCTTCCGGTAAGCTTCCGATAAACCTCTGTTATTGCTTTTCGCTCGTCGCTTATTCTGGTCATTTGTTCGCCCATTACTTTGGCTGCTTCAACAAAGGCGGGGTCGTTAAGTGTAACCAGAGCCTGCAGGGGTGTATTGGTTTTTTGCCTGCGCACGATGCAGTAACTCCTCGATGGAGCATCAAATGTTGACAACGTTGGGTTCGGCACTGACCTTTTGATAATAACATATAAGCTGCGTCTGTAAACGGCCTTCCCGGTATCAGGAATGTAATGAGAATTGTTTATTTCCCACATGCCTTCGGGTTGGTATGGTTTTACACTTTTACCCCCGATCTGGGTATTTATTAGCCCGCTTGCAAAAAGGGCATTATCCCTTATCATTTCTGCCGTCATCCGGTAGGCAGGCCCATGCGCCAGCATACGATTTTCGGGGTCCTTTTCTATGGGTTCAGATGACCGTGAATCCTGTCTGTATGTTGCGGACATTACGATCAATTTGTTTAGCGTCTTAACGTTCCAGCCCGACTCTATAAAGGTAACAGCTAACCAGTCCAGCAGCTCAGGGTGGGATGGCATTTCGCCCTGGTTACCAAAATCCTCAGCAGTCTTCACCAAACCCACACCAAAAAAGTTTTGCCAGATACGGTTTACAGCTACCCGGGCAGTCAAAGGGTTATCCGGATTGGTTACCCATTGTGCCAGCCCATATCTGTTTTTAGGCAAGCTTTCAGGGTAAGGCAATATTGCTTCCGGGGTGTTTGGGAACACTTGCTCACCTCTCATATCGTAGTTGCCTCTTTTAAGGAGGAATGATTTTTTAGGCTTTGCCATTTCCTGCATTACCATCAACTCACCGATGTTCTCGGTTGAATCTGATAGTTGGGCCCGCAATGCCTGTAGGTTTGCCTTTTGTTTTTTTACATCAGAATCAACCGTTGCTAAATAAAGGTCTTTTAGAATGCTTCTGTCATCAACCGTTAACGCCGACTTTTCTTTTGCTGCAATTTGAGCCCAGCTTTCTTTTTGAGCCAGAATTTTAACTTCAAAAGGGGTTAAAGTTCTGTTGTAAACAGTGATATCAGCGACTTTTCCATCTTTAAAACCACGCCCCCGCTCCCAGGCGCCGATTTGAAGCCCCGGCTGCATTCCACTTGCAAAAAGGATGTCTTTGGTAAGTTGATCCATAGTGGTCTCCATCTTCATCTCCGCTCCATCGAGGTACAGCTTAAAACCTACAGCTTTTGAAGAACCATCATAAGTAATTGTAAGCTGGATCCATTTGTCACGCGGAACATCATCCGTACTTACCCTGGTAATTGCATTTGATGGGGCCGTATGCGCCATGTTTAATTCCAGCTTATTATTTCTCAGGTATAAATGGTACCCCCTGAAGTTGAAAAGGCGCTCTGCGTTGCTTTTATGCAGGATAACGCCCTCGGTAAGGTTTTTTGGAATATTTACCCAAATCCCAATACTAAATGGTTCTGATCTTCTGAAAACCCCCACCTTTTGCAAGTCAAGCCAGGTATCACCGTTCAGTTGCAAAGCATTTCCGTCTCCTTTATTTATAAATACCGGTTTGTCGCCCGCTTGCCCTGCTTCACGTTTCATTACGCCGATCTCCTTGCTGTTAATGGCATTAACCAAGCCATTATTAAAGGTATAAAATGCCTGCAACCCGTATTTTGGAATCTTATCCGCAGCAAGTTTTTTATAGTCACCGGTATTTAACCACTTTTCAAAATCAACACCAGCCTTTTGTTCAGTTTGAGCTATCGTTTGCTGTTCTTTCGATATATTGTTGTTGATAAACTGTACTATTTTTTCCTGTTGTTTAGTTGGCAGCATTAACGTGGGTGTAGGCAACGCATCGTCAAACGAAATTTGGCCGGCCTCTTTTACATTATTGAAAAAGCTGAATAGCTGGTAATAGTTTTTCTGGGTAATTGGATCAAATTTATGATCATGGCACTTGGCACACCCAACAGACAAGCCCAATATGGCACTGCCGAATGTATTAGTACGGTCCATAACATATTCTGTCTGAAATTCTTCTTCAATAATACCACCCTCCATATTTTGCGGATGATTGCGGTTAAATGCGGTAGCAATGATCATTTCGCGCGTCGGATGCGGCATCAGGTCGCCGGCCAATTGCCATTGCAGAAATTTATCATAAGGAAGATTAGCGTTAAAAGCCTTTATTACCCAATCGCGATAGGGTGACATATCTCTCAACCTGTCAATAGTATAACCATGAGAGTCGGCATAACGCGCAACGTCAAGCCAGTCCACCGCCATTTTTTCTCCATAATGCGGAGAGTTCAGTAAACGGTCAACTTGTTTTTCGTAAGCATTGGCAGAATTGTCCTTTAAAAATGCGTCTATCTCATTCAGTGTCGGAGGAAGGCCAGTCAGGTCCAGGGAAAGTCGCCTCAATAATAGTTCTTTGTTGGCCTGGGCAGATGGATGAAGGTTTTTTTGCTTTAGCTTCGCCAAAATAAAATTATCAATAGGATTAATGGCGGTCCAGCCTTTTTCATCAACATCGGGGACCTCAGATTTCATCGGTTTGACAAAAGCCCAGTGCGGCTTGTAGACAGCCCCATCTTTTATCCATTTAATCAAAATTGCTTTTTCTGTGGCTGTTAATGTATGATGTGATTCAGGCGAAGGCATCGTGTATTTCGGATCGGTCGAGAGAATTCGGTGAAAAAATTCACTGCCTTCCAGATTTCCGGGATCTATAGCTACTTTACCTTTATCTTCCGGCAGGTCAGCATAAGCAAATTGAGCAATATCAAGCCTTAAGCCGGCTTTTTGTTTTGCTTTATCCGGTCCATGGCAAGCGAAACACTTATCAGAAAGTATTGGTTTGACATCTACGTTATAATCTAATGATCGGGGCAGGGCATCGTAAGCCTGCTTTACATCCGGCGGTAAAGTGACAGATGATGGAAAAAAGTAAATGCTTATAATTGCCACTAACGACACACACAGCAATATCAGGATAAGCTTTCGCATGGAACGGTTTTTATATTTTTACCTGTTAATCATTATACTATACCGTAAAAACGTTTTGTAACTAATCTCCCGGTAATAACCAAGTCAAAATCGATTTATACATTGTAATGTATAAACATATGTTTTTTTGAAAAAAAATTAGATATTGTTACAAATTATTTGATAAATCACTTTATCATTTTCGGTTTATATAAAAGAATTTGAGTCGCAATTTAGTTTAAGATCAAACCTTTACCTATGTCAGTTTGCGAAAAAAAATAATCATTTTGCGAACGTAAACGGTGATGACAAACAAGATAATTTATGATTCTTCAGTAAACCGTTATGATGTTCAAGTTTACTCCAATGAAGGGAACAGCATTAATTTAGTGGTTATCTTTTAGAGAAGTTATTACGATATTCTTTAGGACTTACCCCCGTGAATTGTCTAAAATATCTTGTTATATTGTCGAAACTTCTAAAATTCATTTCATTGGCTATTTGAAGAACGGTCAAGTCAGAATTTTCCAATAGAAATTTAATTCTCCGAATTCTTACTTTCTTGATCTCTTCTAATGGAGAACTTTTGACAACTAATTTAAATCTTTTTTCGAGATTCCGCCGGGATAAATTAGTGACCTTAACTACATCATCAACTGATATATCTTTGCCGGGCGCAGTATTGATGATGTAGTGCAACGCCGTACGCACCTGTTCATCTTCAATAGCCAGCGTGCTTGTAGAATTGCGGGTAATAATAGTTACGGCGTCGCCTATAATATCAGACGGTGGCTTTTCCCCTGATTCCATCCATAGATTTAAGGCTACTGCAGCCTTAAAACCCAATTGCGCAGCGTTTTGGTCAATACTAGAAAGGGCCGGGGTCGACATATCACAGATCATTGCATCATTGTCTACCCCTAAAACAGAAAAATCATCTGGTACTTTTCCACCTAATTCTTTTACAACATCCAGCAAATGAATATTTAATTCATCATCAACGGAGAAAACAGCACAGGGCTTTGCCAAGGCAGCCAACCATTCTGTCAGTTTTGCAGGTAAATATTCCCATAACAGATTTGTGTTATCAAAAATAAAAGCATTCACCTGATACCCAAATCTGTTAATTTGCTCAATGTACCCCTTCTGTCTTTCCGAGGACCATTGAAAGTTTTCAAACCCCAAAAAAGCATAATTCTTATAGCCTTTTGAAATAAAATAATTGGCAGCCATTTCTCCTATTATCTTATTTTTTGCCCATAAATTTATTTTCCCTTTATACAAATTTGTATGAGGTGATATGATGAGCGGAATATCAAGATCAAACAATCGTTCAAATCCTTCAATCTCACCTGTTAACACACCATCCGGCTTCCAGGCTATAACGCGATCGATGAGAGTCTTTCCATTTTCAATACGTATGTATTTAGGAGAGAAGGGGAAAAAAATAAATTTATCATGAATCTTATTGAAGTTTGCAACCCCCTTTAATAAGTCCCTTTCATAGGCCCGGGAACCATCCACTAATACGGCAACTTTCAGCTTATCCCTCACGCTGATTGATTATTAATCGTAGAAAAACGCCACTAACTTAATTAATTTTTTAGAGATTCGATAAGGTGGGGGTGTTCAAGGAGAATGCTTGCATACTCGGCAGTGCCGGGCTTTAGTGGACCCTCGGTATATTGCAGATTAACAGCCAATTACAAGGCAAAAAGAAAGGGGAAAGATACACTAACTTGCATCTTTCCCCTTTGGTAGCCCGTAGGGGAATCGAACCCCTGTTTCAAGAATGAAAATCTTGCGTCCTAACCCCTAGACGAACGGGCCTTTTGATCCGAAAAAATTCAATTTAGAATCTTCCGTTTCGGGATGGCAAAGATATAGCTTTAAAATAAGTTTTAAAATAATTTTTAAAAAAATATTTAGCTCATTTATAACTGTGTGATAATTAAGTCATAAAAACAATTTGGCTGCTTATCCATTGTAATTCTTACAGCCAATTGTTATACATTTATGTTAGATCAATAAAGAATTGTAAGGTTTTTTTATCCACCGCGACTAAAATTCAGCCATTCAATAATTCTAACATCCTTTAACCACTTGAAAATAAACGAGTGACATGAAAACCTTCGACGCAATTGTAATAGGATCCGGTCAGGCGGGTGGCCCTTTAGCCAAAAAATTGGCCTTGTCCGGTAAAAAAACTGCTTTGATAGAACGAAGATATGTAGGCGGTACCTGCGTAAACGACGGTTGTACGCCCACAAAAACCTGGGTAGCTTCGGCCAGGGCAGCATATATGGCGTCAAAAGGTCATGATCTCGGCGTAGACATCAGGAGCTTTAAGGTGAACATGGGTCAAATCCAGAAGAGGAAAGACGATGTGGTATCACTTTTTCGTAACGGAAGTCAGAAAGGACTTGAAGTTACAAAGGGATTGACCCTGATATTTGGTGAATCGACTTTTATCGGTCCCAAAACTATTTCGGTGAAGCTGAACAATAGCAAAGTGGAAGAGATGAAGGCTGATCTGATCTTCATGAATACAGGCTGCCGCCCTATTATACCAGATATAGAAGGACTAAAGGATATCGATTATTTGACTTCGACCTCCATATTGGGTTTAACCAAAGTGCCGGAGCACTTGCTCGTCATTGGAGGAAATTATATCGGGCTGGAGTTTGGACAGATGTTCAGGCGGTTTGGCAGCAAAGTTACTATACTGGAAAAATCGGCGCGAATTGTGCCAAGGGAAGATCAAGATGTTTCTGAAGAATTAACCGGGATTTTGGAGGAAGAGAAGATCAGGATCCTCGCCAATTCAGAAGCTGTAAAATTCAAAAAAACAGGAAAAGGATATATATCGGCGACTATCAAAATAAATGGAAAAGAAGACAAGATCAAATGCTCACACGTATTGATCGCTGTCGGAAGAAAACCCAACACTGAAATTCTCGCGCTTGAAAAGACCGCAGTAAGAACGGATGAGCATGGTTTTATCCAGGTGAATGATAAACTGGAAACCAATGTCGAGGGCATTTATGCGCTGGGCGATGTAAAAGGTGGCCCGGCCTTTACGCATATTTCTTATAATGATTTTACCATTATATATCGCAACCTGGTGAAAGGGGAAAACCTAAGCATTAAAGACCGGTTGGTGCCTTATTGTATGTTTACAGATCCGCAATTGGGAAGAGTAGGCTTGGACGAAACCGAAGCAAAAAAGCAAGGTCTGAAGGTTAAAGTTGCCAAATTGCCGATGAACCATGTGGCGCGGGCAATTGAGACCGGCGACACACGCGGATTTATGAAGGCTGTGGTCGACCCCGAAACCAAAAAGATATTGGGCGCTACTGTGCTGGGTCAGGAAGGAGGCGAGATTATGACCATGTTACAAATGGCGATGGAAGGTGGCCTCACTTATGAGCAGATACGTTACTTCGTTTTCGCGCACCCGTTGTATGCAGAATCGTTGAACAACCTTTTTATTACAATTGAGAAGTAAACAGCCATGATAAAGGTTGAGCAACTGAGCAAGCATTTTGGCAGCGTCAAAGCCGTTGACGGTATCTCATTCGAGGTGGGCGATCATGAAAAACTGATCTTGCTCGGCACCAGTGGCTGCGGCAAAACCACAACGCTTAAAATGATCAACCGGCTGATCGAACCGACATCGGGAAATATATTTATCGGTGGGAAAAATATTCAAGATCAATCTCCAGAAATTTTAAGACGTGGCATTGGTTACGTGCTGCAGAATAACGGTTTATTCCCGCATTATACCGTTGCTGAGAATATCGCCATTGTCCCACAACTATTAAAGTGGGATATCAAACGCATTGAAAAGCGGATTGTTGAACTGATGGAAAAACTTCATCTGTCAAAAGATCAGCTCAAAGTCTATCCGAATGAGTTAAGCGGCGGCCAGCAGCAGCGCGTGGGTTTGGCAAGGGCGTTAGTGGCCGATCCTCCGGTTTTATTAATGGATGAACCCTTTGGCGCGCTGGATAATGTGACCCGATCAAAAATTCATGCGGAGTTTAAGGCTTTGGATGAACTGAAACGGAAAACCATCATCATGGTAACCCACGACGTGCAGGAGGCTTTTGAATTGGGCGACCGCATTTGCCTGATGGATAAAGGCAAGATCGTTCAAATCGGTACACCAACCGAATTATTGTATAAGCCAGCTAACAGCTTTGTCGAATCATTTCTAAAAGAACAACGACTGCAGCTGGAATTTAGGACAGTCCGCATTATGGATATCTGGAGTTTACTGGCGCACACGAAGGAGGCTGGGGAAACGAATCTGCATTCAGATATATCAGTTTGGTCGGGGATGGAAAGTTTTAAATTGCAGCAAGCGGATCATCTGAATATTACTCATGGAGATGAAACACGATCCGTAGGCTTTGAGCAATTGGTAGCCGCATTTTACAAATATCAAAACGGGCGTACGCATGAATGAGCATCAGCAAACTTTATGGGAGTTTATGCGGCAACAAAGCGATAAGCTGCTGATGCAAACCCTGCAGCACATCGGCTTGACTTTTATTTCGCTCATTATTGCCGTGGTGATTGGTTTGCCTTTGGGCATCTGGATAACCCGTAAGCGATATTTTTCCGGTATCGTTTTAGGGACTGCCGGGATTTTACAAACCATACCAAGTATTGCTTTACTGGGCTTTATGATCCCATTGTTGGGCATAGGCGTAAAACCGGCGATTGTAGCCTTGCTGTTGTATGCGCTTCTGCCTATTATTCGCAATACTTATACCGGAATAACCGGGGTAGATACAGCCGTAAAAGAGGCGGCCCTGGCAATGGGGATGAACAAATGGCAAATACTATTTAAAGTCGAATTGCCATTAGCAATGCCCGTGATCTTAGCCGGTATACGCACAGCAACGGTGATCAATGTTGGCGTAGCCACGCTGGCATCCTACATTGCCGCGGGCGGATTGGGTGAGTTTATTTTTGGCGGCATATCACTCAATAATACCAATATGATTCTGGCTGGCGCTATCCCGGCTGCCTTGCTGGCTATCATATTTGATTTCCTGCTGTCGCGATTGCAGTATCTCAATCTGAGAAAGCTAAAAACTGGCACTGCCACGCTGCCACTGCTACTGATAATACTGGCGTCGTTTTACTTCATTCCATCAGCTTATGGTGGCAAACTCAAGGCTGGTTTTACACCCGAATTTATGGGACGACAGGATGGTAACCTGGGGCTGGAAAGCAAATATGGCCTGAAAGTTCACCCTATTGTGATTAGCGATGCGGTGATGTATAAAGCGGCATACGAAAAGCAATTGGATGTGATTAGCGGGTATTCTACCGATGGCCGGTTAAAAGCATATGGCCTGGTTGTTTTGAATGACGATAAAAAGATCTTTCCACCATATTATGCAGCGCCGATAGTACGGGAAGACGCTTTAAAACGATTTCCCGGCCTCGAAGAAACGCTTAATCTTTTATCAGGTAAGATTACCGATTCCATTATGGCTGATCTGAACTACAGGACAGACTATCTTCATAAAAGCCCCGAAAAGGTGGCTGAAAATTTCTTAAAATCGTGTGGACTTTTAAAACCTTCCCGAAACGGCGTTCGTGGCATAGTGCGTATCGGCTCGAAAATTTTTGGTGAGCAGTACATTCTGGCGAGTATGTATACTATGCTGATAAAGGGTTATACCGATTACGATGTATCCACCAAAACTGGGCTTGGCGGTACCAAAATTTGTTTCGACGCTTTGGATAATAACCAGATCGACCTGTATCCCGAATATACCGGAACGGGTTTGCTGGCTATATTGCAACCGCCATCAAAAACGATAGATTCTTTAATTGCCGATAACAATAAAACTTATAACTATGTGAGCCGCGAGTTTGAGCAGAAGTACAATATCAAATGGCTCAAACCGATTGGCTTTAACAACGCCTATGCATTGATGATGCGCGAAAAGCAGGCAAAGCAACTCAATATTAAAACAATTTCAGACTTGAAAAGGTATTTGCAGAGCAGCCAATGACAAAACTTTCAGACAAATATAGAGAAGTACGAAAACGGACCGAACAGATTTGCGCCCCCCTGCAAACGGAAGACTATGTGGTGCAACCTATTGTGGATGTGAGTCCGCCGAAATGGCATTTGGGGCATACTTCCTGGTTCTTTGAGACTTTTATTCTGAAGCCTTATTTTATGGGTTACCAGGAATTTGACCATCAGTACAATTTCGTTTTCAATAGCTATTATGAGACGGTAGGCACAAGGGTGATCCGCACCGACCGGGGAAATTTAAGCAGGCCTACCGTTATCGAGATCTATAGGTATCGCGAATACGTAGATGAAGCGATGGTCAAATTTCTGTGCGGCGAAATAGCAGATGATATAAGGGAATTGCTGATACTGGGTCTTAACCACGAGGAGCAGCATCAGGAACTTTTATATACCGATATTAAATATATTCTGGGCCATAATCCGTTGTTTCCAGCTTATTCCAAAGATTATGTTTCCCCAAAATCTGCTGAGCTTTCTGATACAACTTTCATAAAAATGGAGGAGGGTATTTATGAGATCGGTCACCAGGGTGATGGGTTTTGCTTTGATAATGAACTGGGGAGGCACAAGGTTTATTTGAATGCTTATGAGATAAGTCCGGCATTGGTTACCAACCAGGAATACCTGGAATTTATCAACGATGGCGGTTATCAGAATTTCAGGCACTGGCATGCGGAAGGATGGGATTGGGTGAACAAAAATCATATCATATCACCATTGTACTGGCACCAGATTGATGGCGAATGGCATAATTATACTTATCATGGGTTGCAATTACTAAACCCCAAGGACACGCTAACACATATCAGTTATTTTGAGGCTTATGCCTATGCTGCGTGGAAGGGTTTACGCTTGCCCACCGAATTTGAGTGGGAGGCTGCGGCAAGTAAGTTTGATTGGGGCCATCGCTGGGAGTGGACCGAGAGCGCCTATCTGCCTTACCCCGGTTTTGTGAAAGCGCCGGGTGCGATAGGTGAGTATAACGGAAAATTTATGGTGAACCAACAGGTACTACGAGGTGCCTCAGAAGTGACTTCACCCGGTCATGGCCGCGTCACATATCGCAATTTCTTTCAAACCTATTTACAATGGCAATTTACTGGCATACGTCTTGCTAAATAAAATAATACAAAAACCTGAAAAACATGGCTATCTATATGATGCAATCACTTCTGAATACCCCCGTGAGTCTGAAAACTGATCAGTTTTTTGATGACGTCATTAATGGTTTGAGGTCGAATCCCAAGCGGCTAAGCTCCAAGTATTTTTATGATGCCAATGGTGATAAGCTTTTCCAGGACCTGATGAATTGCGAGGAATATTATCCAACCAATTGTGAGCTGGAAATATTTTCGACCAAAACAGCCGAGATATGTAAAGCCATTATGGCCGATGGCAGCCCCTTTGACCTGATAGAATTAGGGGCAGGTGATGCTACGAAATCGTCTTATCTGCTTAAATATCTTTTGGAGCAAAAGGCAGATTTTACTTATATGCCTATCGATATTTCAGATAATGTGATTTCTTATTTAAATGTTAGTCTGCCTGTCACTTTGCCGGGAATAAAAATTCATGGGCTTAATGGTGAATATTTTAATATGTTGAAACAGGCTGCTGTTGCATCTGAAAGGAGAAAGGTGATATTGTTTTTAGGCTCCAACATTGGCAATATGCCAGTGCCTGATGCGATCAACTTCTGCAAAAAACTGCGCAACCATTTGAATGAGGGTGATATGGCTTTGATTGGTTTTGACTTGAAAAAGAACCCGGCCACTGTGCTGGCTGCTTATAATGATAAGGGAGGCATCACCAAACGTTTCAATCTGAATTTACTGGAACGAATAAACCGCGAATTAGGTGGAGATTTCGATCTGACCAAATTTGAACATTATCCAACTTACGACCCGGAAACAGGGGCCTGCAAAAGCTACCTGGTAAGCCAGGAGGACCAAATCGTGAGCATTGGTCGCAAGCATATCCATTTCCAGAAAGATGAATATATTTTTATGGAAATCTCACAAAAATTTACCGTTTTGCAAACCGCACAGATGGCAGAAAAAGCCGGATTTAAACCTGTAGAGTTGTTTTTCGACAGCAAAAACTGGTTTTTGGATGCGATTTTGGTAGCAAAGTAATCTGTCCCTTTTAGAGACGCAATTTTGCGTCTCTACAAAACTTTCGGATTCAATTCCGAATCGATCAGCTCACCTACTGGTTTTCCCATCAGCCATTTCTGATGATCATTTCGCTGCCAGCTATGTTTGGGTTCTGATACCCGCGCGCCGTCGGCGACATAAATTATCGTCATCACCTCACGCATTTTGTCTGATTTGTTACCCGGCGCATTATGAATAGTAAAACCTCTATGAAACGTCGCGTCACCGGCCTTCATGGTTTGGGCACGAGTGACCGGGAATTTCTCCTTTAGCACATAATCATCAAATGCTGATTCGGATTCGTCAGATATCTCAAAATCAAATACAGCCCCATTTTTAAATGAACCTGAAGCAAAGGTGAGCATGCCCATGTCCACATCAATATCTATCAACGGCATCCAAAGCGTAATGGTATTATTGGTATCGATGGGCCAGTAATATTGGTCCTGGTGCCACGGGGTGGGGCCACCACCGGCTTCTTTAAACAAGGCCTGGTCATGATAAATGCGAACATTGTCAACACCCATCAAGTCGGCGGCAATTTTGGCTAATCGTTTCGATAACACAAATTCTTTTACTCCTTCGTCGCAGCGCCACAGGTTCATGATCTGCAAAAAAGCCTTGCCATAGGTGTCCCTGTCGGCCATTTCGCGCTTTTCGGTGTTATACTTTTCAGCGGCGTTTACTATGATGGGGCGGTAAGCCGCTATTTCATCAGCTGATAATACCCCGTGTATAAGGGTATGCCCTTTTTTTAGAAATTCGTCGATATTAACCTGATTTACAGGTTTTGGATTGTCCAGTTCAGGTAATTGAGATGTCATGCTCATGGGATTGTGGTTTGTTATCAAATTTAATTGGGCAGGAAACTCAAAAAAATGGCGACAATGGTGGAAATATGGTGTATATTATCATTATATTGCATTCTCTCAATTATTAACCCAAAATATCCCATGATAAAAGCTTCTTACGAAGTTCTCCAACCCTCTAGCGGGCATTCGTTCCTGATCCGAACCTTCGGAAAAGCAGCGTTCGATGCACCGTACCATTTTCACGACGAATACGAACTCACTTATATTGTACATGGTAGCGGCAAACGCTATGTGGGCAGCCACATGGAAAATTTTTCAAGCGGCGACCTGGTTTTACTTGGTGCCGACCTGCCACATTGCTGGAAGCTGGAAACAAACGGTACCAGCCATGAAGATGCTTGCGCCATAGTGATCCAGTTTAGCGCCAACTTTTTAGGTGAGGATTTTTTGAATAAAGCAGAACTGCAGGGGATCAAAAAGCTGTTGCAGGAAAGTGCGAGCGGCATTTGTTTTAACGGGGCTACCCGCCCGGTTATTAACCGTGCTTTGACCCATATGTCGGTTGAGAACAATAACTTCAAGATGCTGATCCAACTGCTGGAGGTGTTGCAGCGGCTGGCCGTTTCACCCGATTATAAATTGCTGGATCAGCATAGAAGTGTTGCCGAACAATCCCGCGCAGAACAGGAACGCATTAATCCTGTGCTGGCTTACCTGGTAGAGAATTTCAGGGGAGAGATTTCCCTGGAGCAGGCTTCATACATCGCCCACATGACGCCGAATGCATTCTGCAAATACTTTAAAAAGATCACCCGTAAAACGTTTATGGAAACTGTGATCGAATACCGGCTTAACTATGCCACCCAGCAATTGGTCCAAACAGATAAACCGATATCGCAAATATCATTCGACAGCGGCTTTGGCGATGTATCCCATTTTTATAAAATGTTCAAGCACAAGATGCACCAGAGCCCGCTTAATTACCGCAAAAATTTTATGCGTGAGTTTGGGCCGGAGGGAATAGGCAGGTTTACAGCCTGAGGGCTTTGCACCCCCTTGCATGGAATAGACATATTTATTTATCTTAGGTGGTATGAAAACTAAACCTATTCTTATCACCCTGGGCATCGTGGCATTGCTTGCCGGTGCATTCCTTTTTATCAGGAGCCGTAATTTAGTTAAGCCTAAAACAGCCGAAATCAACCAGTTTTTATATGCTTTTAGCAACCAGATTAATGAAGGCAGAACCGATTCTCTATTGGCTGATTTTGATGTGAATACTCCTCCACGGTCACTGAAAAAACTGATCAATCTTTTAGTTGGGAAAAGTGATCTTAACAGCAAAGACAAACCACTTGCAGCAATACATTTAAATGTTGACGCCAGTACTATTAATGTAGTCAATTCCGATTTAATCATCGCACACGTGCCCGCAAAGTTTAGTCGCGCAACATTTGATGAAAAATGGTCCATACTCACCCTGAAAATTCACCAGATAGGGCCGCATCAATTTAAAATTATACAGATAGATGCCCGTGAGTTTTTAGCTGATTACTTTGCTTACGAAAACATGATACGAAGCAAAATATTAGCCGATAAGGATATGTATAGCCCTATCACCCTGAAAGCATTTGAAACAGCCAAACAGTTGAAATCAAAATACGACAGCGTGATATGGTTTGGACATTTGGACGGCAGGACTTATTTCTATGTTGTAAAAGGCAAGTGGGACCTGGATAAGGATATAGAGCGGAGTAAAAACTCAGTCATCGATCCATATAAAATGGGGTTAGTCGGACCTGATTTAAAGGAGATAATCCCTTTAGAGTATGATTTGGTCCATAATATCAATGGAATATTCTCCGGTATGGTGGAAGTAGA
>JACXTT010003356.1_pt1 | contig 24714 bp, 22 predicted proteins | sample 9270951 | NCBI WGS metagenome assembly JACXTT01 (sample SAMN15532306, study PRJNA645909) | rock metagenome | isolation source: weathered quartz diorite | place: Puerto Rico | collected 2017-06-21
GGGATCCTTTGGCGTGGTTTGTTTAATTGGCCCTGGCTTGGAAGGCCACGTTGTGCTTCGGTGCCTTAACCGGTTGAAAGTCGGTGACCAACGGGACTCCGACAGAGGTGGCTGCGGTGCAATGGATGGACTGGCCCGCCGAGGTCGCCGCCGGCCAGCCCTTCCGCACCCGCATTGTGGTTTGGGGGGTGTGCGCGATGAACCCTGTGTTTCACGCCGGACCACAGGCCGACATCGCGGCAGTGACGTTCCAGCCCTTTTTCACCTTCGATTCTCCAGCCTACTGCGCACTCGAGCAGGCCAGCCCTTCAATAGTGGCATTCGCGCTCGATACCGCCGGTATGGCCCCGGGGCTGTTCTCGGTCGGATCGCGCGAGTATCGCATGCAGGCGCTAGCGGACAAGCCGAGTCGGGTGTTCGGCCAGGTCACCGTGAGGGCATTCTCGCCTGACCCGTCGCGCCGTAACGCCGGCGGGTGGATCCAATCTCGGGTGGACAGCCTCGGCTGCCTCCGCATCGCGCCGCTGGGTCTCTACCGACCCGAGTCGGGGTTGGTGCTCGAGAATCCCACAGACACCGCGAACCTGTCCGGCCATTTCGTACAGGGATACATCTACCAGGCGGCCGCACCGCTTTGCGGCGAGACCCGCGTCTTCCACCTGGTGTCACACAGCTAAGGCAGGCTGCCGCGTAGCTCCAGCTCGCCCTGCACCGGCAGCTTGGCCCGCCGGTAACGGTCGAACATCGCGCTCTGAGTTGTGAAACCGTGTTTCTTGCGGAGCTTCTCGATACGCCGCGATAGCGCCTTCGCATAGTCGCGCGGCGCGTACCCACGCCCCGCATACGCTCGGCTGTACTTCGTCACGAGATCGGGAAAATGCTCTCCCAGCACTGGGAGGAAGCGATCGCGGATAGCGGGATAGAGCCGCAACGGCCCAGCGTGAATGAACCGCGCGCCGGCGAGCTTTGCCCCCGCGAACAGGACGTCGAGTTGCGCGACGGCGTCTGTGATCCCGGGCAAGACGGGGGCGATGATCAGCCCGGCGTTCACGCCGGCATCCACCAGTTTGCGCAGGGCACGCAGTCGCGCCGCGGGAACGGGAGAGCGCGCTTCGAGCTTGCGTGCGAGCCGTGCGTCGGCGGTGATCACTGAGACATGCACCTGGAGCTCGTTTCGCTGCTGCAGCCCTACAAGCAGGTCCGCATCGCGCGCGATCAGCGGGCTCTTGGTGATGATGCCGAACGACAGTCCTTCGCAGCGCGTCAAGCGCTGCAACACGGCGCGTGTGACCCGAAACCGCCGCTCGGCGGGTTGATAGGGATCGGTCGCCGTGCCGATCACGATGGTCTCGCCGAGAGGCACATGCTTGAGATCGACCTCGAGCGCACCGACCACGTGCTCCTTGACGAAGATCCGCTTCTCGAACGCTTCCCACCCATGTGCCCCGCGGTAGTCCGCGAACTCGGCGTCCGTCAGCTTGCCAGCATCGTGTGCGCGCTCGACGACGTAGCGGTGGGTGTAGCGCGCGTAGCAGTAGCTGCAGCCGAACTCGCAGCCGACATAGGGATTGAGCGACCAGTAATCCATGCCGGTTGACTTGGGCGAGTTGAGGACGCGCTGAGGCGTGAGCGAAACGAAGCGAGTGCCGCGGAGGCGCTCGTCGAGAACGGCGTCGGACAGTCGGACCGTCTGACGGTCGGTCTGTAGGAGAGGGAGCTGTCTAGCCACAGCGCGCCCATCCGCATCGAAGACACAAGAGACACCCCGACTGATGGACGGTCTTGGCGCCACAATCGGGACACGGAGGGGGCTTAGGCGGGGATTCCCGGGGTTTCCGTACAGCCATACACCCCGAATATAACCCGAAACCTATGTGGCAGCCAGGTGCCTCCACGCGAAGTACACCGGCACGCCCAACAGCACTAGGATCAGCCCCAAGAACGCGTACGTCCGGGTGGAGTCCTGTACCAGCAGGTCGACCGCGATCAGGCCGGTCAGCGCGACGTACAGGGCGGGCAGGACGGGATAGCCGGGTGCTTTCACCGGTCGGGGGATGTCCGGCCGCTTTTGGCGCAGCCGGAAGATGCCTATCGCCGTCACCGTATAGAAGACCACGGCGGCGAAGATCACGAAGTTGAGCAGTTGGCCGTACGTGCCCGACAGGCACAGCACGCAGGTCCAGATCGCCTGGGCGACCAGGGCAAGCGCCGGGGTGCGATAGGTGGGATGCAGATCGCCGGCCGATTTGAAGAACAGGTTGTCTCGGGCCATCGCGTAGTACACGCGCGCACCCGACAGAATCAAGCCGTTGTTGCAGCCGAACGTGGAGATCATGATGGCGAGCGCCATGATATAGAGCCCCGGCGCGCCGAACATCGCCTGCAATGCGGCTGTGCCGACGCGGTCCTGCGGCGCGTGGGCGATCGCATCTTGGGGCAGGACGACCAGGTAGGCGACGTTGGCGAGGACGTAGAGCGTCGTCACCGTGATCACGCCGGCTGCCATCGCGAACGGCAGATCCTTCTCGGGGTTCTTGAGCTCGCCGGCGGCAAACCCCACGTTGTTCCAGGCGTCCATCGAAAACAGCGAGCCCACCATGGCGGCCCCGACTACCGGCAGGATCCCGAGCGTCAGGCCGCCGCCGGCCCAGAAGTTCGCACCCCAGTTGGCCGCAATGGCTGCGGCGTTCCGTCCGATCGTGATGCCGAGGAGAATCAGCCCCGCGAGTGCCGCGGTTTTGATAGCCGTCAGCGTAGTCTGAATGAATGCCGCCGTCCGGACACCGCGCAGGTTGATCCAGGTCAACAACACGATCGAGACGATCGCGAAGATGCGTTGAGGCGAAATCCCGACCGCGATGTCGCCGATGGGCTGCGGCAGGTGCAGCGTCGTGCCGAGGCCCGGCAGCACGTCCGGTGAGAGTCCCGGCCACAGCACCGAAGTGAACCGCGCGAACGCGACCGCCACCGCAGCGATCGTCCCGGTTTGAATGACGACGAACAGCGTCCAGCCGTAGAGGTAGCCGAACAGCGGCGAGATCGCCTCGCGGAGATACACGTAGTTGCCGCCGGCTTTCGGGTACATCGCCGCCAGTTCGCCGTACGACAGCGCGCCGAGCAGCGTGACCACGCCCGAGAGGATCCACGTGAACAGCAGAAGGCCCGGCGAGTGCACCTGCCGCAGGATGTCGGCCGACACGATGAAGATGCCGGAGCCGATCATCGATCCGACGACCAGCGCCGTGGCGTCGAGGCGTGAAATCGCCCGGACGAACTCGACCGGCTGCGGTTGGACAGTGGGAGTAGTCATGACCGATAACTTACGGGCGGTGGCCGGTTAGTCGAGCTTGAGCGTCAACACGCGCAGCTCGGTCATCTCCTCGATGGCGTAACGGACCCCTTCGCGCCCCAGGCCAGACGACTTGGCTCCGCCATAGGGCAGGCGGTCCACGCGGAAGCCGGGGATGTCGTTGCCGTTGACGGCGCCCACGTCCAGCTCGGCGTGGAGCCGGAACATCGTCTGCAGGTTCGTGGTGAAGACTCCCGCCTGCAATCCGTACGGAGACGCGTTCGCCCAGGCAATCGCATCGCTCACCGCGCTGTAGGGCGTGACGGTGACGAGCGGGGCGAAGACTTCCTCGCAATTCACCTTCATGTCTGCGGTGGTGTGCGTGAGGACGGTCGGCTCGAGGAACACACCGTTGCGCTTGCCGCCCAATTCGATCTTGGCTCCCCCAGCCATCGCCTCGGCGATCCAACGCTCGACCCGCTGCGCCCCCTCGAGCCCGATCATCGGCCCGACATCGGTGTGCTCGTCGAGCACGTCGCCGACCTTTAACTGCTGAACTCGTCGAGCAAAGGCGTCGAGAAACGGCGTATAAACAGACTCGTGGACATAGATCCGTTGGGTCGAGATGCAAGATTGACCCGCATACGTAAAGCCGCCCACCGCGCAGCGCGCCGCGGCCCACGTGAGGTCCGCGTCGGGCTCGACGATCACGGCCGCGTTGCCGCCCAGCTCGAGCGCCACGCGCTTCGTGCCGGCCTTGGCGCGAATCGCCCAACCCGCCTTGGCGCTGCCGGTGAACGTGATGACGCGGACGCGCGGATCTTCGATGAGGATCTGGGCGACTTCGACGTGGCAGGGAACGATGTTGACGGCGCCGGCCGGATAGCCCGATGCCTTGACGAGCTCGCCGAGCCTGAGCGTCGTGAGCGGGTCCTGGGGCGGCGGCTTCAGCGTGATCGTCGCGCCGCAGGCCATCGCGGGGGCGATCTTGTGGGCGGCAAGCAACACCGGAAAGTTGAACGGCGTTATCCCCGCGATCGGCGACAGCGGGAAGCGCCGAGTGATGGCTATGCGGCCGCCGGCCGCAGGCACGACGTCGGCCGGCAGCACGTGCCCGTCGATCCGGGTCGCTTCTTCGGCGCCGTCGCGAAATACGAAAATCGCGCGATCGATCTCAGTCTTGGCTTGCGCGATCGGCTTGCCGGCCTCGAGCGCGAGCGTGCGGGCGAACTCCGAGCGTGCCGCTTCGAGCCCATCGGCGACTTTGCGCACCGCGGCCGCCCGGGCATGGGCGGGCATCTCCCGGCAGGCGCGCGCAGTAGCGACGTTGGCGTCGAGCGCGGCGCGTACATCCTCCGGTCCTGCCAGCGCCACGACGCCGACCTCGCTGCCGTCGTGCGGCGCGCGAATTACCGCTGTCTCGCGGTCCTTCTGTCGTTGTGTGGTCGTCATAGTCCCAACTTCACTCAGTCACTGAACAAGCGACGCAACCCGCGCTCGGTTTCCGCCAACGCCTCCTGGAAATGTTGCAGCTCGCCGCCGAAACCGAATCGGAGGAAGCCCGGCATCCCGAAGTGATCGCCGGGGCAGAGCAACACGCTGTGTTGCGCGCGCAGCTTCTCGACGACCTCCGGTGCCGGGATCGCGCCGCGGTAACGCGCCCAGCAGATCGCGCCGGCGCGCGGTGGATTCCAGGAGAACGTGTCGCCGAACGACTTCAGCCACGCTTCCATCACCGGATAGTTCGCGTGCAGGATCCGGCGCGTGCGCTCGATCAACTTCTCGCGCACGTGAGGGTCGAGGGCGACGGCGGCGAGATGATCGGATGCGCCGGACGGCCCGATCGTCGTGTAGTCGTGGCGGGCCCAGGCCTCCTGACTGAACGCGGGCGGTGCGACGATCCAGCCGATGCGCAGTCCAGGGAGGCCGTACGCTTTCGACAGCCCGTTGACGATGACCACCTTGTTGTAGCCCGATCCCCAGAATGATTCCGTCGTCTTGCCGTCGCGCTCCGCGCCCTGGTAGACCTCATCCGCCAGGATCCAGGCGCCGACTTCGGCGGCGCGGTCCAGGAGCGCTGTGCGGGACGCCTCACTCAGCACGTGGCCGGTTGGATTGTGCGGATTGGTGACGACGACCAGTTTCGTCCCGGGCGCGATGGCGGTGCGAATCTCCTCGACGTAGGGCTCCCACCCTTCCTTCTCATGCAGCTGAAACGCCTTCGCCTGCGCGCCGAAGTTTTGCGCCAGCCCCCACGTTTGGAGGTAATTCGGCATCATCACGGCGACCTTGTCGCCGGGCTCGAGCAGCCGCCAGGAGGTGACGAAGTTCGCCTCGGAGCTGCCGGTCGTGACGAGGATCTGGTCGGGCGACGCGCCGGGGTAGAGCGCGGCGATACGCTCGCGCAGCAGGTCGGTGCCGTTCGACTGGGCGTAGCCGAGGCGCACGTCGAGCAACGGCACCGCCGAGGCCCCGGCGAGACCGAGCAGCTCCTGGATCGTGAGCGGATGGACGCCGGATTCGGAGAGATTGAACCGCACCCGGTTCTCCCAGGTGCTCTGCCACCGTTCCAGCTCGAAGGGGACGAATTTAGGGCTCATGGCTCGTAAAGCTCGCGCAAGTCCTGAGGTTTCTCCAGCCAGTAATCGGGAGAGAGACCTTCGAGGTACGCCCGGTCGAACGGGCCCCACAGCACGGCCGCGGTTTTCACGCCGGCGGCGCGGCCAGACTCCATGTCGTGGCGCGAATCGCCAACGAATACCGTACTCTCTTTCTTGACTCCCAATCTCTCGACTGCCTTCAAGACGGGCTCGGGATGCGGTTTGGAGTGGGTGACGTCGTCGCATCCGATGACGACGTCGAACGTGTCGTCGAGCCCGGAGATGCGGAGCCCGCGCATCGCGCCGTCGCGCAGCTTGCTCGTGACGACGCCGAGCCGTTTACCGGAGTTCTTGAGCCGGCGAATCTCGTCGACGACGCCTTCATACGGTTTCACGAGCGCGTCGTGATGCGTGAGGTTGTAGGTGCGGTAGGTCTGCACCATCGCCTCGATCTCTTCCTTATCCTCTGTGATCTGGCCGAACTGTGCCCAGAGCGGCGTGCCCAGGCCCTGGATCCACATGTCGTCGGGTGGCATCGGCTCGTTCGAGCGGTGCAACGCCATCGTATGACGGTAGGAGCGTAGGATCAGCTCGATGGAGTCGATGATCGTTCCATCGAGGTCGAAGAGGAAGGTTGTGAGGGGCACACGGGGAATCTACAGCGGGACGACCATCAGCGCGGCAATGAGCTCGACCTTGATGGGCGCGTCTCCCGTGTCGGCGGGCGCCAGCGCACGATGCCACGCCAGGAGATTCTGAACTAACAGCGGCTCCGGTCGCTGCAGCAACTCATCGAGCAGCAGCTCTTCACCAGCCGTCATTCCCAGCGCCAACCGTGAAACCAACGTGTCGAGCGCGGCGAGCTGCTCTCCATCGCCACGTCGCGCAGCGCGGCGCGCCGCCGAGAGCACCCAGGGAATGAGCCGCCGCGCGAGGCGATCCCGGTCGCTCGCCCGCCAGCGCGCGTCCTGAACCGCGGCCAGTCGCGCTCGAATGATCGGAGCGGCCGCCTCGATGGCGCGCTGCAACAGAACGCGATCGACGGCAATCGGATCGGCAGTCAAGGCCGCGGCGAGTAGTCGCGTCGCGGCCGCGGGATTCGTTCGCGCCACATCGCCTTCCACGACGATTGCTTCGACCAGATTCGCGATGCGAATCACGAGGACGACGCTCGGCAGATCCCCCGTGACCGCCGCGTACGAGCCGGCGGGCGCGCCGGCGGCCGCGAGCGGGGCCAACTGATCGCACCAGTCGAGCCGGCCGTTGGTCCCGGCGACCTGCTGCGCCCCGATCTTCGCTGCCAGGCGCTCCTCCATCGCGAGCGCGCGGGTGAGTGGCGAGGACGGCAGGAACGTGACAGTCGTGATGGATCCATGCGACGAGCCGAGCCGGTCGATCCGGCCGACACGTTGCGCCAGGCGCGCGGGACTCCACGGCAAGTCGTAATGCACGACGCGCTCGGCGTCCTGGAGGTTGAGTCCTTCGCTCAAGAGGTCGGTCGCGATCAGCACGTCGGTCTCGAGGGCGCCGGCCGGCCGGGCACCACCCTGCGCGAGGGGTGCGAACGCACGGAGCACTTCCTGCCGGGGTGCTTCTCCGGATGCGAAGCGGCCAACGTGACCAAACACGGCGGCCACGCGGCGGTGACGCATCCGCTGCAGCAGATACCGGGCGGTCGGCTGGGCATCGGTAAAGACGATAGTCTTGACCGGCCGAGCGGTGAGCAGTGCCTCGAGCGCGTCGGCCTTGGGATCAATCGCTGTGGCGCCGACGAGCAGATCGCGCAGTCGCGCGAGGATGCGGCGATCGTCGGCGAACGGCGCTGCCCCGCCGCAGCCGTGGTCGAGCAACCGCGGAAACAGTACGAGCTGGATGTCGGACTCGGCGGCGCGTGGAAAGCAGCGCTGGAACTCCCGCGGCGTCAGCGCGCGCCCCTCCGTAGCGGCGCGAGCCGCGAGATCGAGGTACGCGTCGTGTCGCATGACGGCGGCCCGGAACGCGGGCAAGCTCGACCCCAGGCGCCGCAGCAGCATCAGACGGAGCAGGGGAGCTGCCCCGCCCCCCGCGCGCAGCCGCGCGACGCCTGCCACAAGATCGCCGAGCAACGCGTCCGCCGCTGGTCCGAAGCGCAGCGTTTCCGTGGTCGAACGGGGGAACACCATATGCACCGGCCCGCCGCTATACCCCGAGCGTACGCGCTCGCGGGAGCGCGCGACGATGACACGAGCCACCGCGGCGTAGGCCAGCGACCGGTCGGCCTCACGCCGGGCCGCATTTCGCAGCGACGGCAGGCCCAACGCCGCGAGCGCATGATCCCGCACGAACAGCCGCAGCAGGTGGAGCAGATCGGCCACACAGTTGTGAATCGGCGTCGCGGTCACGAGCAGGACGCGGCTGCCGACGACGAGGCGCGCCAACGAACGGTAGCGATTTGTGTCCGGATTGCGAAATCGATGTGCTTCATCGATGACGAATAGTTCCGGGTGGGGGAGGGGCGCAGCATGCTGCGCCCCTGCGCCATGCCTGCTGCCCATCGTGGTACGTCGATCACGTTGAACACTCAGACTCTCGTGCGTGATGATGGGCGTTCCCTGCACGCCGAACCGATCGAGCAGACCGCGCCACTGCGAGACCAGAACTGCAGGAACGACGAGGGTGAACGGCTCGTGACGGGCAAGCGCAACCGCGAGCGCCACGTACGACTTCCCCAGGCCCACCTCGTCCGCGAGGAGCGCGCCGCCGTGTCGAGCGATGATGGCGGTCAGCCGTTCAGCGGCGGGGATTTGGTGCGGCGCGAGCCACGCGGGCCAGGTGGACGGCGGCGTGACAGCAGCCAGTGGCGCCCCGTCGAGCAGCGCCCGCGCTGCGCTGACGACGACCGCGCGCGGCGCCGCCTCCCCGGCCGGCTCGAGCGCGACGGCGAGGGGTTCCGTCACCGGGACGAGGTGCTCAGAGAGGATCCGCGGCCAGCGCGCGGCGATCGGCGGCATCGAGTTGGAATGCATCGGCGACGAGATCGTCGGCGGGCTCGCAGCGCTGGCCGCGGCGCGCCAGTTCCGCCCAGACCGGCGACGCGCGAGCTGGCACCGGGAGGCCGCGCACCACACGAGCGTTGAAGCGTCGGAAGCCACCGCGGGCGGGATCGGCGACGAGGCGCGCGAGCGCGGTCAGCCAGGAGGAATTGAACAGCGCGGCGAGCGCTCCGGCGTCGGCCGCGTCACGCGTGGCGATGCCGTAGACGGTGTTGAGCGGCACTAGCTCCGTCGCTGGAATCGCGGCGGCAAGACGACGGCCCAGGTCCGGCCAGACGACGCGATGCATGGCGAACCCGAGGCGCGTGCGAAACAACTGCCACGGCGGCCCGGCCTTATAGTCGGCGCGCCGGCGCAATCGCTCCTCATGGCGGGAGAGCCGCTCCGTGAGCTCGCGCGGCAGTCGCGGGAGCGGCAGGCCGTCGGCGCCATGCGTCCAGAGCACGAAGCGGCGTGGCCGGCAGCGCCAGGCGGTGATGTCCCGCCCACGAATAGCCGGTCGCGAGCCGAGGCATTCGCGATCGAGTACGAAGAGATCGTCGGCGCCGGTCTTCACACCAAGCTGCGGCGTCCAGTGATCGCCCACGGCCGGGAACTGCGCGCGCAGCCGCCGGCTCACGCGCTCCGCACCCGGCGTCAGGATCCACGGCCCCTCGCTCTGGAGCCGGCGTTGTGGGATCGTGGATGCTGTAGGCTTTGCACCGAGCGCGGTGGCTGCCAGCTCTGCCCCAGTTGGATCGGCCCGCGCGGCAACCAACGCCATCGGATACACCGCCGCGCCAAACATGTGGGCGACCGGCTCCGGCAGAGGGGACGCACGCTCGATCCGCGCACCGTGACTCAGCCGCCGGCGCAGCGGCTCGCCATAGCCACTCGTCGCCAGTTTCGCTGGAATCAGCAAGGCAACGACGCCACCCGGGCGGGTGAGCTCGAAGGCACGCTCGGTGAAGGCGACTGCGAGATCGGGCAGGTGCGCGAAGCCGCGTGTTGCCGCCGGGCGCCAGCAGGAGTATCGGGCCGACAGCGTCTCGCGCACGCGGGGCGCCAGACGCTCGGCACGCACCCACGGCGGGTTCCCGGTCACCAGATCGAACCCGCCTTGCGCCATCACTTCGGCGAAATGGGACTCGAACGCGAAGAACGGGGCGGCACCCTCCAGACGCAGCTTGCGTCGCGCGGCGCGCAGCTCACGCAGGCTCTGCCGCAGACGTGCCAGCCGCAGCCCTTGCTCGTGGTCGAGGCCCCGCGTCCGGCCGAACAGGTCGCGATTGCGACCGGCAGTCAGCAGCTCGGCGATCGCCGATTCGAGCGCCGCACAGCCGTCGTCGAGAAGGCGGCGCGCGAGCGCCGTCTCGGCGCGGCTCAACTCTGCTTGCGCCGCACGCTTCTGCGCACCGGCAAGGAAAAAGTGGGTGCGCCGAGCGGTGGCGAGTCTCCGTACCTCGGCGGCATGTCCGCGGAACGCGCGGGCGCCGAGCGATGCCGCCATCATCAGGGGGTCGAGCAGCGCGTCGCCCTGAAGCACATGGCCGTCGAGATTGGGCAGAGGCGCGATTCGGCTCACCTCCACGCCGTTTTCCTCGGCGACGAGCGCCAGCCATAGCCGGAGCTCGGTCAGGCGCACGGCGGTCGGTGTGAGGTCAACGCCGAATAGTGAGCGCGCCAGGACATCTCTTTTGACGGCCAGCGCCGGCCCGTCCCCGGCGGCGCGCCTGAGGCTCACGATCTCGTCGAGCGCTCCCAGCAGGAACGCGCCTGATCCCGCCGCGGGGTCGAGCACGGTGAGACCGCGAAGGTCAGGAGCGGGTCGCGGAGCAACGCCCTCGTGCACCCACTGGGCGGCGGCAGTCGGGGGAAGCCCGAACCGATGGGTGAGCGCGGCTTCGAGTCCCGCGCGCACCATCTCGCGCACGAGGAACGCAGGTGTGTAGTAGCTCCCGCTCGTCCGCCGTTCATCGGGGTCCATCACGCCTTCGAACACACGGCCGAGCATGTCCGGGGCGACGAATTCACCGGCATCGTGCTCGCGGACGGAGAAGTGAAATCGTTCGAACAGCCCGTCGAACGCGTCGCGCCACTCTGTGTTGCTCCACACGGCCGGCCCGTGCCGCCGCTCCAGCACTGACGATTCGAAAAGACCGCCATTGAGGAATGGGATCTTGCCGAGAGCCCGCGCGGCGGCCCCCCGCTCGACGGCCGGCCGATTCAAGGCGCCAAAACAGAGCGCATGCAGGAAGGAGCGATGAAAGTGTCGCCGGGCGGCGAGCGCCTGGTCGAGCAAGCGCGCCACGTAGCGCGTATCGCCGTTCAGCCAACCCTTCGATTGGATGAAATAGAGGAAGAGCACGCGCGTGAGCGCCGTGAGTGTGAGCGCATGGCGATCCACGCGTGACGGGGGCGTCGCGAGCCGGTCGGTGAGCTTCTCGAGGGTATGTCGAAATGCCCGGAAGAACCGCGGTGTGACTCCCTCACTCGCGAGCACTTCGCCGATCCGCAATGAGAGCGCGAGCGCCGATTCTCCCTTTGCCGGGGCGAGCCGCTCGAGTGTCGCCAATGAGGAACCGGAGGGACTCGCGAGCGGGATCCTCGCCATGCGCACTCCCACCGGACCGGCCGCGCACACGAGTTCCAATGGTTGACCGCCCAGCGCACACGCCAGGCCACGCTCAGCGCCGGCGGACAGCCGCCGTGCCACCGCGCGCGCTCCCTCCTCGGGAATCGGAGCCTCGAGCGCAAAGACTCGAAACGCGCCGTGTCGCGCGATCAGCGCGGCGCGATCGACGTTCGGCGTCTCACCGAGCCACGTTCGCACGGGCACGGGCTCCCAGACCGTTTCATAGCCGAGCGCCCCGAACAGCTCGCCGAGACTCTCGATCCGGGTCGTGCGGGCAAGAATTTCCCGCAACACCAAAACCCCCTCTGACTACGAGGGGGTCAAGGTGATGCTGATTGCCTATGAGCTTGGTACCGAACGACCGCGAGCTGGTACGATTACGTGCCCTTCTTCAACCGGATCTCTCCGTTGACCGTGCTCAGAGTCAGCCCACGTCCACCGGCGCCGATCGTGCCGTGCAGCCGCCGGTTACTGAAACGCCCGGAGATCATGAGCGGCCAATCGGTCTCGATGTCGCCGTTCACGGTGTTGGCCCGAATCTCGGTATCGAGCTTCCCGGGAAGAATCAGTGTGATCCCGCCGTTTACCGTGCTGAACTCGAGCTCGTTGGCCCAGTCCGCCCGTCCCATCTGGGCGTACACGGAGCCATTCACGGTGGACGCTTCGGCGAGGCCGGTCGTGGTCACGCGCACGCTGCCGTTCACCGTGCTCGCCCGCACGTCGCCCTTCAGCCCCTCGGCCGACATCTCGCCGTTCACCGTCTGCCCGTTGAACTCGACCCCCGCCGGGACCTGCACGTCGAAGTCGACCGTCACGTCGTTGTTGTCGGTGCTCGAGCTCCAGTGGTCACCCGGCTCGCAAGTGTTCTCGCGGCGCGCGCGCGCCGGCGTGGGATAGACCGCGCAGATCGTGATACCACCGTCGGACTCGACGACCTTGATCTCCACCTCGTCTGGATCGGAGCGGCGCGCGTGCTTCCGCGCGTTCACCACCGCCTCGGCGCTGCTGGCCAGAACTGCCCGCACGTCGCCGTTCACACCCTTCACCTCGAGCCGCTTCCCGGCGGCGAGCCGGCCGTGCCAGTTGAAGTCTTGTGCACCTGCCGTGGCGAGTGCCACACACCACAGCACAGCCACGGTCAGCAGGGTCCGCATGGTGATCCTCCGCTCAGTGCGAGGTAGTGTCGGCCGACGCCAGCGAATGGCGATACGCGCGACTGTAGGCACGCGCGTACGTGCGAGCGTACATGGGAGCGTACGCCTGCGCGTACTTCGGCGCATACTTTTGCGCGTAGCGCGCGGCGTACGTCGCGACATTGTTCATGTCGAAATGAAAGCTGAAGCTCGTGTCGCTGTCCCTGTCGTTGTCGTTGTCATTGTCGTTTTCATCATGATTCTTGTGCTTCCGATTTATCCGATCCCGCATCTCCTGGGGACGGCACATCTGGATGTCACCCTGGAACGACTCCAGCTCCATGCGCGCGCTTCCCGATCCGATCTTGAACGTCTTGCGATGCTTCCCCGCCGTGCTCGTGAGCGGGAGCGCAAAGCACGCCTCGATGTCGCCGTTCGCCGTCGCGGTAGTCACGGTGACGTTGGCGCCCTCCGGTATGGAGACCGAGATGCCCCCGTTGTGCGACGCGAAGCTGTAAGATCCGCCATCCTTGACCGTTCCCTCGTACACCACGTCTCCATTGATCGTCCCGGCATCGACACTCGACGACTGGATTCCCGTCATCATCAAGCCGCCGTTCGTGGTTTCGACCTTGATTTCACCGCTGACGTTGGTCAGCTCGATGTCTTCGTTGACGGAGTTCACCTCGATACGTCCCGAGGCGTCCGCGAGTGTCACGGTGCCCTGGATCGAGTGCAGCGTGATGATGCCCTTGCCGCCGCGCACATTGACCTCGCCATTCACCGTCTCGGCGCTGATCGGTCCCTGGACGCCGTCGACTGTGATGTCCGCATACGTGCCGCTCAGGTTGAGCGCCATGGACAGGGGCACGGTAACGTCGATATCCATCACCGACGGAGCGCCTTCGCGGCTGCTCGCTTTGACGACCACCGTGCTCCCGACCAACGAGACTTCGACCCGTCCACGGCGGCCGGTTTCGGCGTGCACTTTGACGCGATTCTCGCTCCATCCGTGGACGGTGATCCCGCCCCCGAAGTTGTTGACCGAGAGGCTGGCGCCGGCCGGCACGGCGATGGTCGTATCGGTTTGTCTTTGCGATGGCAGTGCGACTAGCATCGCGGCGGCCAGCGTTGCAAACATGGTGTGTTCCTCCTAAGACCGGGCCGCGGCCATGTCATTCACACGCCGCAGCAGCTCCACCTTGCGCCGCATCGTGTTGGCGAGATGGAGGTTCAGGTACGCGTTGCCCGGATCGTTCCGCAGCGCAATGCGCGCCTCGGCGATCGCCCGATTGATGATGGCCAGGTTTTTCCGCACGATGCGCACGGTCGTCGAATCGAGCCGCTTTTCATTCTGCGTCAGCGCGGCCTGCAGCTCGCCGATGGCGATGTCGGTGGAGCCCGTCCAACTGGCAGCCCGCGTGCTTGTCGGTCGGGTCAGGGCGACGGGCTCCTCGGCGTTCGTCGGTCCCTGCCGCAGGGCGAGCCATGCACCGCTACCCGAAAGGAGGACCAGAGCAATGCTCGCCGCAAGGAGCTGCGGGACGGTGAAGCTCAACCTGCGGCGGGAGAGGGTCGCGTCCCGGTTTACCCCCGGCCGACGGCCCGGGGTCAGCCGAGCCCTTATATCAGGCCAGAGATCCGCCTCTGGCTCGGCATCCTCGAGCGACTTCGCACGCGCGACTACCTGGCGCAGGTCGCCGAGCGTCGCGTAGCAGCGGCCGCAGGTCGCGAGGTGCGCTTCGATCGCGGCGCGCTCGGTGCTGTCGAGCTCGCCGTCGATGTATTCCGAAAGCCGGTTAGTCCACTGATCGTTCATCGTTCCAAGTGCCTCCGCAGCGCCATCCGCGCATGATGCAGCTGCGATTTCGAGGTGCCCGGCACGACGCCGAGCATGCGCGCGATTTCTTCGTGGCGATACCCCTCCACGTCATGTAACACGAACACCTGCCGTGCTCCCTCAGGAAGACTTGCCAGCGCTTCCTCGAAGTCCATCGACAACTCCGGCGTCTCTGAGCGTCCCGTCACCTTGCCGAGCGGTTCCTCTTCATTGATGAACCGGCCCCGTTCGATCCCGACGCTCTTACGCCGGGCCAACACCACGTTCACCGCCAGCCGGTGCAGCCAGGTCCCGAACGCCGACTCGCCGCGGAACGTCGACAGCTTCTGCCATGCCCGAATGAACACGTCCTGCGTCACATCGTCCGCTTCATCGGCGTCGAGCATGCGGCGCACCAGAGTGTGGACCCGGCCAACATGGGTCCGGTACAAGCGCTCGAATGCCGTGGCGTCCCCGCTTGCCGCGAGTGCGGAGTCGGCGGCTATGGAGTCAGCAGTCAGAGTGTCCTCGAGCACCTGTCTGGGCATGCACGGGTTTGGATATGCAAGCGGGGCAAAAGGTTGTAGTTAGATTTGGCGCCTATGGCACCATCAATTGTAGCCGTAATCGGCATCGGTGGCCTGCTGGGGCTCCGCCATGCCTTTGAGCCAGACCATCTTGCGGCGGTTTCGACCCTGGCCACCAGGCCGAATGCGCGGCTGTGGCAGGCAGCCAGGCTCGGGCTCGTCTGGGGGCTGGGACATACCGCCACCGTTGGCGTGGTGGCAGTCATGATCATCGCCCTGGGTGTCCGCCTGCCAAACCGCTTCTGGCCGGCAGCGGAGCTGCTGGTTGCGGCGTTGCTGATCCTGCTGGGCTCAATGGTGATCTGGCGCTATGTGCGCGGGCGCTGGCACATGCATGCGCACGCGCATGCGGCAGCGGCCCCGCACTTTCACCTGCACAGTCATGCCGCCGATCCGAGCCACGGCCACACACACGCGACTGTGGATGCGCGGCGCTCGCTCGGCTTCGGTGTTGCGCACGGACTCGCCGGGAGCGGCGCCATTGCCGCGCTGCTCGTCGTCGCCGTTCCCGATGCGATGTCGCGGCTGGTCTATTTCGCAGCGTTCAGCGCGGGGACGATCGTCGGGATGCTCGGCGTCTCGCTCACGCTGTCGGTGCTCGTGCGATTTGCCGCCGAACGGGGCGCGCGGTGGGCGACGGTACTGCACGTCGGGGCAGCAGTGGGGAGCGTGGTGGCGGGGATCGCTCTGAGTTGGACAGTATTGTCCAGTTAGAAACTGCCAGGCGTGTCCTCGCGTTTGTAGACTCGTCCTCTCCACTCAACTCTTTTTCCCCTTATCGCCGACCTGATCATGATGAATGCGACCATTCCCGCTCCCAACGGGTAGAGGAGCGCGTACCAGACCGGCGCTCGTTCGTTGGCGTATACCGCGATCCACGTCAGCAGGGACACGACCGTGGCAACGTCGGCCCAGTGCCAGCCAGTGGTGAGCCACAGGATCGGGGGCGCCAACCAGAACAGCGCCGGCAGCCACATCAGGTAGGGAACGACTGCACGCACAAGTCTTATCGGGGGCGCCAGCAGCGGCGCGCCAGACGCAAGGTTCTTGGACCAGCCGGCGATGATCTCACGCAATGAGCCGTACATCCGCGTCGTCATGAACTCCCGCGCCTGCGCGATGAAGATGTCTTTGCGGGCCCGCGCGTAGCTCTGGGCCAGCATGACGTCGTCAGCGACGGTGTTCTTGACGGCTTCATGCGTGCCGACGGCCTCGTAGGCGGCGCGAGTCGTCAAAATGAATTGCCCGTTTGCGATCGCATTCCAGTAGATGCGCGTGCGGTTCACCGATGCGAGATACGCGAAGCGGCTTTCGAGCGCGACGAAGACGTGCGGTTGAATCAGCCGCTCCCAGAACGTGCGCAGCTCCTGACGCGGGAGGACGGTGAACAAGTCGACGCGCTCTTGTTGCAGTCCACGTACGGCACGGGGCAGCAGCTCCGGTTCGTGCTTGGTGTCCGCGTCCGCGAACAGCAACAGCTCACCCTTGGAAACCTGGTAGCCCTGCTCGATCGCCCATTGCTTTCCAAACCAGCCCGCCGGCGGCTCCACGCCGCGCACCAGGCGCAGCCGATCGCCGATCGCGAGTTCGACGATTTCGGCGGTGCCGTCGGTCGAGCGGTCGTCCACGACGATCATTTCAATCGGCGAGTATCTCGTGGCGAGCACGGATCGCACGCACCGCTCGATGTTGCGGGCCTCGTTGCGCGCGGGAATGACGACCGAGACGAGCGGTCCCGAGGTGAGTGGCTCATAGTCGCGTAGCCGTGGTCCGTGGATCAGGTAGCGCGACACGATGAGTATCAGCGCCGCGATCCACGGCGCCGCCAGCAACCAGCTCATTTTCGAGTGTCGAACACGGAGACCACGACGGCGGTCGCCAGATGGCCGGTCACGTTCGTCATCGTGCGGAACATGTCTGAGATGCGATCGAGGCCGAGCAGGATACTGAGGCCGGCGACGGGCAAGCCGGTGGCTTGGAACGCTGGGAAGAGGCTGATCACGCCGCCTGATGGCACGGCGGCGACGGTGAGCGACGCGAGAAACACCGCGACGCCTGCTTGCAGCATGTGCTCGAAGCCGAACGGAATCCCGTATAGGCGCGCGACGAACAGAACGGCGATGGCCTGGAACAGCGCGCTGCCAGCGCGATTGATGCTGGCGCCCAGCGGCAGCACGAAGCTGGAAACCGGCCGCGGAATCTGGAGATCCTTGTCCGCGGCGTCGATCATGTTCGGCAATGCCGCCATCGACGAGGTCGCCGAGAATCCCACCATCATGGAGGGAAATGCGGCGCGCAGGAACCGCCGGGGCGCGACGCGCGCGATCAGGGCGACGCTCGGCAGGTAAACGACGGCCATGAACACGACGACGCCGATGATGACGGCGGCGATGAACCAAAGCATGGCTCGAACGACTTCCCAGCCGTACCGCGCCACCGACGGCGCGACGAGCGCGAAGATGCCGATGGGCGCCACCAGCAGCACCCAGTGGACGATCCGAATGAGCGCCTCGGTGGCGGCCTCGGCGATCTGGGTCAGTGGAGCGCGCCGCTCCGCCGGCAGCATGGCGGCGGCGATGCCGAAAAGCGCCACGAACACGATTACCGGCAACAGGTTTCCGTCGGCCGCAGCCTTGAACGGATTCGCCGGTACGAGCTGCGTGATGAACTGTGCCCCCGTCGGGATGTTGGCGGCGGCGCGCTCGATCACCGCGGTGTCGGCAGCGGCAGAGCGCAGGGTGGCCTGTTTCTCCGGCGTGACGGCGGCGCCCGGGAGCATCAGCGTGCCGATCGCGAAGCCAAGCACGATGGCGCCGATCGAAGTCACCCAGAAGAACGCCAGTGTCCGCACCACCAGCCGGCCGAGCGCGCGCAACTCACCGAGCTTCGAGAGACCGGCGAAGAGAGCAGTCGCTACGAGCGGAATAGCGACCATTGAGAGCAGGTTTTGAAACACCGTTCCGACGGGACTGATGCCGCGCAACACCCCCGCGAATCCGGGATGACCCGCCTCTGCGAGGGCTGCCGCGAGAAGCCCCAGCAAAACCCCGGCAGTCAGGCCCGTTCCCATCCACACGTGGCTTCTCATCGGATGTCGGCTATTATATCGCCATGCCAGACACCAAACACGCCCAGGTCAAGACTCCGAAGTGGGCTCTCATCCTGGGGGCCTCGAGCGGGTTCGGGGAGGGGGCGGCCAAAGCGCTCGCGCAGGCTGGCTATGATATCGTGGGCGTGCACCTGGACCGCAAGGCGGGTCTCGAGCACGTAGCCGAAATCCGCCGCGATATCGAGAAGCTCGGCCGCAAGACGCAGTACTTCAACATCAACGCGGCCGACGACGAGAAGCGCAACGAAGTCCTCGATGAGCTGGCCAAGCAGAAACTCAACATCGCCGTGCTGCTGCACTCCCTCGCTTTCGGCACCTTGAAGCCCTACATCGGAGACGACGTTCTGAACAAGGCCAACATCGATATGACGCTGGACGTCATGGCCCATTCGCTCGTCTACTGGGCACAGGGCGTCGTGAAGCGCGGGCTGATGGGGAAGGGCGGCCGGATCTTCTCGATGACGTCGTCCGGCTCGACGCGCGTGTTCGCGACCTATGGCGCGGTGTCAGCCGCGAAGGCGGCGCTAGAGTCCCACACCCGGCAGCTGGCGCTCGAGCTCGCGCCGCTCGGCATTGCCGTGAACGCATTGCGCGGCGGCGTGACCGATACGCCCGCGCTGCGCAAAATTCCGGGCAATGAGAAGCTCGTCGAGATAGCGACGCAACGGAATCCGCATCACCGGCTCACGACCCCCGCGGATCTGGGCGGCGCGATCGTGGCGCTATCCAATCCCGGCGCCGACTGGATCACGGGCAACGTGATCAACGTCGACGGTGGCGAGGAGGTATCGGCGTAGCCACGCTGCACGACGCCCGTCTCAAGCTGCGCGATTTCCGACCCACTGAGATTCAGTTCGAGCCGGGGATGATTGCCGCGGCCGTCGCTGTGATCCTGCGCGACGGCGCGGACGGGCTGGAAGCCCTATTCATCCAGCGCGCCGTGCGCGCCGGCGATACCTGGTCAGGCCAGATCGCCTTTCCGGGCGGCCGCCGCGACCCCGGCGATGCCGATCTCCTGGCGACCGCGGTCCGCGAAACCATGGAAGAAGTCGGCGTGGATTTGTCGGCGGCCGAGCGGCTGGGCGTTCTCGATGACCTCTTCCCGCGGACACCCGTACTGCCCCCCGTCGTCGTGCGACCTTTTGTATTCGGATTGACAGCTCAGCCCACGATTGACATTAGCTCAGAGGTCCAAAGCGCCTTCTGGGTCTCGTTCCGCGCGCTCCAGGCCCCGGGGGCCGCCGGCACGATCACTGTCGATCATCCTGGCATCCCCCGACGGGTACTTCCTGCATATACGCTGGGAGATCACACTATCTGGGGGATGAGCGAGCGCATTCTCACACCGCTAATTAGCCTCGTTTCTTCGGGGGTATGGCGATAACGCAAGCCATTCTATCCGAAGGAGATAGGCTATATGTACTTGCGCGGTAATGTATTGCGCTATATATTAAGATATGGCCAAGACACACAAACGGGGCGCAGACCCCACCGAGAAGGATGCAACTGGCATCATCCGCGAGCTACCAATGGCGTGTGTTGACGAGGGTACCGCCGTGGAGTTTGTCGAGCGCCAGCGATGGGGCGACAACCCCATCTGTCCGCACTGCGGAGAAACCAACGTGTACCAGATGCGGGACCGTAAGACTGGGGACCGGAACAAGCGTTACCTATGGCGCTGCAATGCGTGCGGGAACCAGTTCACGGTGCGGATCGGGACGATCTTCGAGGACTCCCGCATCCCGCTCAAGCACTGGTGCTATGCGTTTTGGGCCGCATGCGCGAGCAAGAAGGGGGTCTCGGCCCTGCAGATTCGCCGTCAGACGCAGATCAGCTACAAGTCGTGCTTGTTCATGATGCATCGAATCCGGTACGTCATGACACCCACTACGCCTCAGCCCCCATTAAAAGGAAAGGTGGAAGTGGACGAGACTTATGTGGGCGGTCGCGTGCGGCCCAAGGAGATTAATGAATGGCGGCAGATGCGGCGCATGAAGCGGATGGGCCAGCATACGCCCCGCACCAGCAACAAGACCGCTGTTGTAGCGATGGTCGAGCGGGGCGGTTCGGTACGGGCTCAGGTCATGCCGACCGTTACGGCTCGGAACATCGGCAAGATGCTGGTCGAGAATGTATCACGCGACGCGCACCTCCGTACCGACGAATCGGCGCTTTACACGAAAGTGGGCCGGCCATTCGCCAGTCACGAGACGGTAAAGCACAGCTTATTCGAATATGTGCGGGGCGACGCGAGCACGAATGCCGTTGAGTCGTTCTTCTCGCGGCTAAAACGGCAGTTGTATGGGACGCACCACGCGGTGAGCAAAAAGCATCTTCACCGCTACGTTTCGGAGGTGGCCTTTAAGCACAACACGCGCACGCTCGATGATGGCGAGCGCTTGCGTGAAGCGTTCGGAATGATCGTCGGGAAACGGATGTGGTACCAAGAACCAGCTAGGCAGCCATTGGGCCATGGTCCGAATAAAGGCCAAACCATTGCCCAATAGCTTGCCGTGGCGTCAGCGTGGTACGTTTGTGATGCGTAATACGCGTGGTACGCGTAATACGTGTGGTACGTTTGATGTGCGCGCGAGGGGATTCGAACCCCCAAGGGTGGCGATTCACCCTTACCAGATTCCAGGTCTGGCGTGTCTGCCAGTTGCACCACGCGCGCGATGTGTGCGGGGGCAGTGGGATTCGAACCCACGATGCTCTAGCGAGGCCGGATTAACAGTCCGGTGGCTTCGACCACTCACCCATACCCCCGTGGTTAACAACACAAACGGCACCGGGTCCCTAGGGGCTCGGTGCCGTGCCGTTTGTAGTCGGGACCCGCAGGCCCCCATCCTCCAGTTTCACAATCCGACCCCGGTTACGCAGGTTAAGGATCGTCTGATGCAGATTCTTTTTCGGATCTTTCGCGGCGCTCGGCACAGACGACGCGAGCGCATCTACCACCTGTCCGGCTCGCGCGCCAGGATGAGCCTTAAGGAAATTAAGAACCGAATCCGTGAGGCTGGCGCTGGGCTGCTGCTGCCCCACCTCAGGGTTGTCGGGCTCCAGCTCCCGCCACAGTTCAAGAAGCGTCTGCGCGCGCGTCTCCAGTTGATCGTACCGTTCATGCAGCGATACGAGCGCGTCGTTTACCTTGGCGAGCTCGGCGCGCGTTTCTCGAAGCTTCGCTTGGAGCGTTTTGGCAGATATCATCGGCATCGGTCCCGTATCCTTGCGTGCAGGTACAAGAAACTTAGCCGGTGATGGGGTAATCGGTCAATCTTGGAAGGGGGGCTACTTGAGTGGCTGGCAAGCGGCGAGGGCCTGATCCCGATACCCTCAAGATCGAGGGGAAGGACTGGGAGCAGGAGTTCAAGCGGGCCGTATCCGCCAAAAAGCCGAAGTCCGGGTGGCCGGATCGCGCCGTGAACCGTCGTAAGCGCAGCAAGACCAAACGCAAGTGAGGCTGCCAAAAGTGGGGGCCTTTAAGCCATGGTCGGAAATTGCGTTAACGCCATACCCCGCCGTTTCTTAGTCTTACAAAATCCACATCTTCGCTTGACAATATTTGAGATTTAGACTAGCCTAATGCCCTGTCTCGTTGACAGGGGATTCGATGAACGCCGCGACACGATCGCCCCAACCGCCGCTGACCCGCTCCGTCGAAGACTATCTGAAATCGGTTTTTCATCTCACCAGCCAAGGCGGTTTCGCGACCACGAGCGATATCGCGGAAATGCTCGCCGTCGCGCCCCCATCGGTCAGCGGTATGATGAAGCGGCTCTCTGAGACCGGACTCATCGAGCACGTTCCCTATCGCGGTGTGCAGCTCACGCCCCAGGGGCGCCGCGCCGCGCTGCAGATGATCCGTCGCCACCGTATTCTCGAATCCTATCTCACGAGCAAGCTCGGCTTTGACTGGGGTGACGTGCACATCGAAGCCGAGCGATTGGAGCACGCGGTGTCGGAGAAGTTGATCGAGCGCATGGCGGACGCGCTCGGCGAACCGCGCTACGATCCGCACGGCGCACCGATTCCGACCGCGGCGGGGGAGATCGAAGAAGCAGAGCTGGTCACGCTCGGTGAAACCGAAGTGGGCAGCAGTGTCGTGTTGCGGGAGGTCGGCGATGAGAATACGGAGCGGTTGCACTATCTCGCCGAGCAGGGGCTGATCCCGGGTGTGCATCTGGCCGTGATCGACCGGCAGCCGTTCAACGGTCCGACGATCGTGCGGCTGGGCGACGGCACGACCCGCGTCGTGGGTCAGGAGCTCGCGCTGCTGCTCCTCTGCCGCCCGATCGATGGCGCATAGCACACTCGACGCGGGCTGGCGCCACCCACGGCTGACGCCCAGCCTCGCCGAAGTCTACCGCACTGTTCCAGTCAAACCGGGAGCGTGGTGGAAGAAGGCGCTCGCCTTCGCTGGCCCGGGTTACCTGGTCGCCGTCGGCTACATGGATCCCGGCAACTGGGCCACGGATCTCGCGGGCGGCGCGAAGTTCGGTTACACGCTGCTGACCGTCATCCTGTTGTCCAACCTGATGGCAATTCTCCTGCAGGGTCTCGCGGCGAAGCTCGGCATCGTGAGCGGCCGCGACCTCGCACAGGCGTGCCGCGATCACTACTCGCGGCCGGTGTCCCTCTTCCTGTGGATCATCTGCGAGATCGCGATCGCCGCGTGCGATCTCGCCGAGGTCATCGGCTCGGCGATCGCGCTGAACCTGCTGTTCGGGGTTCCGCTGCCGTGGGGCATCGCGATCACCTCGCTGGACGTCCTGATCGTCCTCTGGATGCAGCAGAAAGGATTCCGGCTGCTCGAGGCGCTGGTCGTCGCCCTGATTGCGACGATTGCCGGCTGTTTCCTGTTCGAGATCCTGATTGCGAAGCCCGATGCCGGCGCGGTGCTCAGCGGATTCCTGCCGAGAGCAGAGATCCTCACTGACCCGCAGAAGCTGTACATCGCGATCAGCATCCTCGGCGCGACCGTGATGCCGCACAATCTCTATCTGCATTCGTCGGTCGTGCAGACGCGCAGCTACGACGAGACGCCCTCGGGTAAACGGGAGGCGGTGAAGTTTGCGTTCATCGATTCGACAGTCGCCCTGTCGTTCGCGCTATTCATCAACGCGGCGATCCTCATCGTTGCGGCGGCCACCTTCCATCGCGCGGGTGAAACGGGCGTCGCGGAGATCCAGGACGCCTATCGCCTGCTGACGCCGCTGCTCGGCGTCACCGGGGCGAGCGCGGTGTTCGCCTTCGCGTTGTTGGCTTCCGGACAGAACTCGACGCTTACCGGGACACTCGCCGGTCAAATAGTGATGGAAGGATTCCTGAACATCCGGATCCGCCCCTGGCTCCGGCGTCTGATCACGCGTTTGATCGCGATTGTGCCCGCGGCGCTGACCGCTATTATCTTCGGAGAGCACGGTACCGCCCAGCTCCTGATCCTCAGCCAGGTGATCCTCAGCCTGCAGCTCTCGTTCGCCGTCTTCCCGCTCGTGATGTTCACTTCAGACCGTCTGAAGATGGGCGAGTTCGTGAATCCCACGTGGCTGAAAATCCTTGCCTACGTGGTCGCGGTTTTCATTGCAGGGTTGAACACGTGGCTCCTGGTGCAGATGTTCAAGGGGTGGGTCAGCTGATGTACAAGCGCATCCTCGTGCCGCTCGAAAACGGCCCGGCGGACGCCACTATCCTCAACCACGTCACCGGCCTCGCGAAGCTGCTCGGCGCCGAGGTGCTGCTGCTGCACGTCGCGGATGGGTGGGCGGCGCGCAACATGGAGCAGCTGAACCTCCGTGAATCGCAAGAAATGAAGGAAGACCGCGCTTATCTGGAGCGGATGTCGCAGGAGCTACGCAAGGAGGGCATCGAGGTGGACGCAGTGCTTGCTGCTGGTGACCCGGCGAAGGAAATCGCGGCGACGGCCGAACGGGAGCAGGTCGACTTGATCGCGATGGCGACGCACGGGCACTCGTTATTGAGCGACGTGGTTCATGGCACCACCGCGACAGCATTACGACACGTCAGCCGGATTCCGATCCTGATGGTGCGCGCGCCTGCTCCAGGGACTTCAGAATCGCGCTGAGACGGCGGTCTCGCGCCTCCCGCAGGAACTCGATCTTCCCTTTGTAAGCCTTTTCAATCGACTGTATCAACGACCGCTGCTGGTCGGGATCGAGCTGCGCCCAGTGGGCGAGCTGCTGCCACCAGCTCTCGAAGCTGGCCAGCAGGTGCTGCGTGAAGCTGCGGATTCCGCCCTCTCCGGCGGCCAGGTGGTAGGTGAGGTGGGGGCCCGCGGCAGCCCAGCCGATCGCCGGGCCGAGCGACACGGCGCGGTCGAGATCGTCCACGCTGATCACGCCCCGGAGGACCAGGTCGATGCATTCCCGCCACACCGCCGCGGCCACGCGGCCAACCACATAACCCGGGATCGACTTCTTGAGAACGATCGGGAAGCGGCCCAGCCCGCGGGAGTACTCGACGGCCCGAGTCATACTGACCGCCGAGTGTCGCCCCCCCGGTACGACCCCGACC
>JACXTT010003357.1_pt1 | contig 24712 bp, 25 predicted proteins | sample 9270951 | NCBI WGS metagenome assembly JACXTT01 (sample SAMN15532306, study PRJNA645909) | rock metagenome | isolation source: weathered quartz diorite | place: Puerto Rico | collected 2017-06-21
GAGACCTGGCGCGGGGGCGCAAGGTTCTGGCCAGCATCGGGCTCGCGCGCCCTATGGCAAGAGCCGAGCTGCTGTATTGCGCGGCCGGGGTGGCGAGTCTGGTCTACGAACCCTGTAGCGGCTTTGAGGCACTGCGAGCGGATGCGGATGCCGCACAAGGCGCCTATGCGGATTACCTGCTGGGCCAGGTGACTGCCTCCGATGCTGCACAGCTGGCATTGTTGCCACCTGCACAACGCGCCGCAGCCACGCACGCGGCCAGTGATGCCCAGGCGCTGCAGGGCATCGATGACCCTTTGTCGACGCTGGTTGCCGCAAGTGTTGCCTTGAAAACCGGCCGAGCCAACCCCGCCATCATTGCGCAGGCAGTGGATGCAGCCTCGGCCCAAGGCTGGCGGCGCCCGTTGCTGGCTTGGCTGGGTGTGCAAAGGCAACGTGCCGACCAAGCGGGGCAAACCGCCGAGGCAGCGCGCGTGCAGCGGCGGATAGACTGGGTGCAGGGTGCCACAAGCACAGCGCCTTGAGGCATTGTTTGACCTGGATTTTTAAACGATATAAACTGTATATACCGTTTCAACAAGGAATCCGTGCATGACATCGACCGATAAAGCTGCCGCCACCAAGCCCGCTTCTGCCCCCGCGACACCCGCCGTGGTGACGCAGGTTGCAGCAACTGCCAAAACCCCTGGCAAATCCGCAGCAAAGACCAAGCCAGTCAGCAAAGCCAAAACCAAGGTGGTTGTGAAGACCGCAGCCAAGCCGGTGGCAAAACCTGCCGCCAAGGCAGTGGCCAAACCGGTCTCGGCCAAACCCGCTGCAGCCAAGCCGGCCAAGGTGAAAAAGCCAAAAATGGTGCGCGACAGCTTTACCTTCCCCAAGGCCGAGTATGCGGTGTTGGATGCACTCAAGCTGCGTTCCGCCAAATTGGGGCATCCTGCGAAGAAGACTGAGCTGCTGCGCGCTGGCATCAAAGCCATTGCCGCCATGCAGGACGCCGCTTTGCTGGCTGCGCTACAGGTTGTGCCCAGCCTCAAGACCGGCCGCCCCGCCAATAGCAAATAAGGCCCGCGAAACTGCGCTACATGAATTCGGGCGACTGGACGGTGACCACCACCGTCTGGGCGCCGGCCTCGCGTTCGCGCGAGCGCAGCCACCACAGTGCGCCTTTTTTGACCGCACATTCGTTGGCACTCAGACCCAGCAGGCTGGAAACCGTCTGCCCCAAGGTGGGTTGATGCCCAACCACCAGCACACAGCCCTTGCCAAGGGGCCATTGCACCAGCTCCAACAATTGTGAGCTACTGCCCAGCGGCCCGATGGCTGGGCTGATTCTAAATTTGCGTTGCAGGGCATGGGCTGTCTGCTCGGTGCGCCGCGACGGGCTGACCCAGATGCGCGCACTATCCGGCAGTTGGCGATCCAACCAGGCAGCCATGCGCGCCGCCTGCTTTTCGCCACGCTGCGTCAGCATGCGTTCCATATCGTTGCCATCTGGCGCGAGTTCCACGGCTTCGGCGTGCCGCCACAGAATGAGGTCCATGGCTTAGCTCCCGTCCTTGTCATTGCCGGTCTGTGCATAGCGCGCCATCAGCGCCGCCTGTGCTCCATGTACTGGTGATTTGCCGTCGCCCCGGTTGCGGGTGTAGCGTCCATCAGCGCCCAGGTCCCAGGCATCAACGCCGTCGTGCAAATAGGCCACCAGTCACTCGTCCACCAGGCGCTGGCGTTGCACTGGGTCCGTCACGGGCCAGGCCAATTCCACACGCCGCACCATGTTGCGGTTCATCCAGTCCGCGCTGGAGAGGAACAGCTGTTGATCCTCACCATCGCAGAAATAGAACACCCGCGAATGCTCCAGAAAGCGGCCAATGATGGAACGCACCCGGATATTCTCGGTGTGCCCCGGCACCTGTGCAGGCAACATGCAGGCGCCGCGCACGATCAGGTCGATTTTTACGCCCTTGCGGCCGGCACGTATCAGGCTTTGGATCAGCGCCTCGTCAGTCAGCGCATTCATCTTGAGCACGATGCGTGTGTAGTTGCCACGCGCGGCCGACGCACCCAGGCTGTCAATGCGCTCCAGCAGGTTGCGCTGCAGATAGAACGGCGCGAACCACAGCTTGCGCAACGCAGGCAGCCGGCTTTGGCTGGCCAGGTGCACGAAGACATGCTCCATGTCGGCGGTCAAGGCTTCATCCGCTGTAATGTGGCTGATATCGGTGTACAGCCGCGCCGTGCGCGGGTTGTAGTTGCCGGTGGACAGGTGACCATAGCGCTTCAGCGATTTGCCTTCGCGCCGGGTGATCAACATCATCTTGGCATGGGTCTTGAGGCCAACCACGCCATACAGCACCTGCGCGCCGATGGACTCCAGCATCTCGGCCCAATTGATATTGGCCTCTTCGTCAAAGCGGGCCTTGAGCTCCACGACAACGGTCACCTCCTTGCCCCGACGCACGGCCTCACGCAACAGGTCCATCAACTCGGAGTTGGGGCCGGTGCGGTAGATGGTCTGCTTGATGGCCAGCACCTGCGGGTCATTGACGGCATCGCGCAAAAACTCCAGCACACCGTCAAAACTCTCAAACGGCTGGTGGATCAGGATGTCGCCCTGTTTGAGTTGCTCGAATATGCTGAGGCTGCTGTCCATCTGCGTCGGAAAGGACGCCTTGTACGGCGCAAAGCACAAATCCGGCCTATCCACCAGATCAATCATCTGGGTCAGGCGCACCAGATTGACCGGCCCCTGCACCCGATACAAGGCTTTGGCAGGCAGATCAAACTGCTTGAGCAAAAAGTCCGACAGGTATTCCGAACAGCCGGCCGATACCTCCAACCGCACGGCTTGGCCGTAGTGTCGGTGCACCAGGCCCTGGCGCAGCGCGGTGCGCAGGTTCTTGACGTCTTCTTCATCCACCGCCAGATCGGAATGCCGGGTCACCCGAAACTGTGAAAACTGCCCGACATGACGCCCGGCAAACAACTCGGACAGGTGCGCGCGGATGACACTGGACAAGGACACAAACAGCGTGCGCGTGCCCGATACCTTGGCCGGCATGCGAATCATGCGCGGCAATACCCGGGGCACCTTGACGATGGCGATTTCGTTCTCGCGCCCAAAGGCATCGCGACCGCCCAGCCGGACGATGAAATTCAATGACTTGTTGGCCACTTGCGGAAACGGGTGCGAAGGGTCCAGCCCCACTGGAATCAGCAGCGGACGAACCTCGCGCTCAAAATACTGCTTGACCCATTGGCGCTGGGCCGGGTTGCGCTCGCCGTGGGAGATGATCTTGATACCCATGCGTTCAAAGGCCGGCATCAGCTTCTCGTTGTACAACGCATACTGCCGCCCCACGATGTCGTGCAGGGCCCCCGCCAGACGCTCAAAGGTATCCACCGAATAAAGGCCTTTGCGGTCATTGGCCTGGAAGGCAATCAGGTGCGGTTCGGCCCGAACCTCGATGAACTCGTCCAGATTGGACGACACAATGCACAGAAAGCGCAGGCGTTCGAGCAACGGCACATCATCGCGCACCGCCCAATCGAACACCCGCTCGTTGAAAGCCAGGATGCTGTGGTCGCGGTCCAGCAGTTCCGGCGCCTTGGCGCCTGGTGGCAAAGTGGGTCCGCGAAGAGAGGGCAACATAGATTCAACCTGCACTATGACACAACAGTGAAAGATTGTTTACGAATTAGATGACAGTTGTGTGACAGGATTGTGAACGACCAGGCCTTTGTCCCATGCAACGCCTTGGTGGGACGGCACCAGATGGCGCACGAACAGCTGTGAAGCGTGGGTCCAACCAAAGGTCTGTGCCCGCGCGCGCGCTGTATGGCGGGCTATGGTCAATGCTTGGTACCAGGCTTTGGTCAAGTCGTCGTCCAGGGCGCCGCCGCTGGCTGGCGTGCCCACCACTTCCGTCGGCCCGTCCACCGGGTAGGCTGCAACGGGTGTTCCTGTGGCCATGGCCTCCAACATGACCAAACCAAACGTCTCCGAGCGGCTGGGCATGACAAACACATCGGCCGCAGCATAAACCTGCGCCAGCACATCGCGGGGCAGCACGCCCAGCCAACGCACATGGGGAAAGCGCTCCTTCAGGCTGGCTTCCAGCGGGCCTACGCCGCACACGACCTTGGTGCCAGGAATGTCCATCTGCAGGAATGCGTCGATATTCTTTTCATAGGACACGCGGCCGACAAACAGCGACACAGGCCGCGCCAGTGTCCCCAGCAAAGGATGCACCTGCGGCACTTCCTGGTATTGGAACAGCCTCATGTCCACGCCATGGGTCCAATGGCGCAATTTGCGAAATCCACGCGAATCCAGCAGGCGCGCGACGCTGCTGGTCGGTACTAGAACACCCGATGATGGCCTGTGGAAATGCCGAAACAAGGCATAGCCCATCCACAGTGGAACGTGCAGCGCCGCCTTCAGAATCTCCGGGAAGCGCGTGTGAAAGGCCGTGGTGAATGCCAGCTTGCGGCGCAAGCAGTAGCGCCGCGCGGCCCAACCCAAGGGGCCTTCTGTGGCCAGGTGGATGGCATCGGCGCCGATGGCATCCAGGCGGCGTGTCAGGGCCTTTTCAGGCCGCACCGCCAGGTCAATGCCGTCATAGCCTGGGCAAGGCCGGGTGTCAAACAAGCCCGGATGAATCACCTCAACCTGGTGACCCAGCCCCTCCATTTCACGCACCAGCTCCACCAGGGTCGTCACGACACCATTGACCTGGGGCTGCCAGGCGTCGGTCACCAACGCCAACTTCACGCGGCAACCTCTTGCATGGCATGGACCAGAACGGTGCTGGTGCGGTCGTCGTTCCAGTACAGCAGTTCCAGCCGGCCGTCATGGTGCTCCACCAAGGCGCTTCGACTTTCCACCCAGTCACCGTCGTTGCAGTACAGCGTGCCGCCAATGTCGCGCATTTCCGCACGGTGAATATGGCCGCACACCACGCCGTCATGACCCAATGCCCGCGCTTCGCTGGCCACCGCCTCTTCAAAGTCAGTCACGTAGTTCAGCGCGGTCTTGACCTTTTGTTTCAAATAGGCCGACAGCGACCAGTACGGCAGCCCCAAGCGTGCACGCAGGCTGTTGAGGTAGCGGTTGAGCTTGAGGGTGAACTCATACAGGTTGTCACCCAGCAAGGCCAGCCATTTGGCGCATTGGATGACACCATCAAAATAGTCGCCGTGGGTAATCCACAGGCGGCGCCCATCAGCCGTGGTGTGAACGGCGTCCTTGCGCACCTCGATGCCGCCAAACTCATGCCCCAGAAAGCCGCGTGCAAATTCGTCATGGTTGCCGGGGATGAAGACCACCTTGCAACCCTTGCGCGCACGGCGCAACAATTTTTGCACCACGTCGTTATGCGACTGCGGCCAAAACCAGCGCCGGCGCAATTGCCAGCCGTCCACAATGTCACCCACCAGGTACAGGTAGTCGCTGGGGTGGGCCTTCAAAAAGCCCAACAGCGCCTTGGCCTGGCAACCGGCCGTACCAAGGTGGATGTCTGAAATGAAGACGGTGCGAAACCCACGCACGGGGTGATCGTCTTCGTCGGCATCCTCCGCGGTGCCATTCTGAAGACCCGCCATCAGCGGCACGAAGGCATCCGGGCCGGCGCGCATCAGGCCCCCAGGAAGTGTTTGCGGTAGCGCGACGGCAGATCAGCAATGCGCATCAGCATCGGCAGGTCTGCGGAATTGAAATCTGGATCCCAGGCCGGCGGGCCCAGCACCTTGGCACCCATGCGCAAATAGCCCTTGATCAGCGCCGGTGGTTCGACGTCCAGCGACGAGTCCAGCCGCTCAATCGGCAAGGGCAAACGCGGGCGCACGTGGTATTCGATAGGCGCCAGATGGGTAGCCTGCACCTGACGCCAGATACTGGCAGCCAAGTCACCGCTGACCATGCCGTTGTGCAGCATAGGTATGCTGGCACAGCCAATCATGGTGTCCAGGTTGTTGCGCACCATGAAGGCACCCAACGCACCCCACAAGGCCATGATGACGCCGCCATGGCGGTGGTCCCTGTGCACGCAACTGCGGCCCAGCTCCACCATGCGGTCACGCAGGCCGCGCAAGCGGGTCAGATCGAACTCGGTGTCGCTATACGTACTGCCGACACGCTGCGCCTGCACCGGCGTCAGCACCCGGTAGGTGCCAATGACCTGCCCCGTGGCCTCATCGCAAACCAGCAGGTGCTCACAGAAATTGTCGAACAGGTCGATGTCGTGGCCGGGCAACTGCGTGCTCAAGCGCGCACCCATTTCACCGGCAAACACGTCATAGCGCAGTCGTTGCGCGGCACGAACCTCATCCTGGTGGCGTGCCCATTGCACACGTATGGCCGCGCGCTCGGTGGACGCCTGCGGCAGGCACGCCGTCGGTGCTTGCGGTGTTGCACCGGTGCTGTCTTGTGCCAGCGCGATGCCTTGGGGCATCAGATTGATTGCTGCATCGGTCATGGTCAAACTCCTTGTAGAAGGGACAAAGTGACATCGCGCCCGCTGGCGACCAGCAAGTGATTTCCCATCTCGCTCTCCTTTGTGCGTGTTATGGACAAATTCTGAAAGCCGCTGGTGACGCGTTCAAGTCAGTTTGGTGGCAGTTTTGTGACTGTCATGGGATCCATACAAACGGGGCTTGGTCTTCGCAGTCGATCGGGCCGACTGGGTGTTTGCGAAGCTCAGGAGAAGACCGCGCAGCGGGCGGGGGACACGGAGCAATACGTCCAGCCAGCCTGAGCCTCGGCCAACCGTGCAAGCAATAGACAAGAGAGGGGCCTCAGCCCCGAGCGCGCCAATTCTGGTAACGCGACCGTTGCAATGCCAACAGCTCAACCATGCCCCAGGCGGCTGCGCTGCTCAACACAAAAATGCGCCGCATGGGATCACCCCTGCGCTGTAGAGTTAGCGTGGCTGTTGCTCTGTGTCGGCAACCCCAAGCAAACCCAGCCATCGTCAAACAAGGCGTCAAGCTTCTTCTGCAGTCCCAAGAGTTTCCAGATCATGGTGCACTCCAATCGCAATCGTTGAACGAGCCCCAAGGCTAGCGTCCATGTGTGACGGTTTGGCGACACCATTCTTTACCCTTGGGTTACGGTACGGATTGCCACAAACTGCGTGATGCGGGCTATGCTCAAGCGCCCGTTCGATGGCACTCCTGCAACCCAAACACTCCACACGTGCACCCCAAACATCTGCCTGAACTGGAAGCCCTGGAGCGCATACTGGACCTGGGCGCGCCGCACCTGCAAGTCACCACTGCGCACCAGGTCTCCATCGCCAGCGGCACCACGCTGCCGGTCTACGCCATCGGTCTGGGCAACCCCAGTCTGGACGTGCCGGCCATCGGTTTTTTTGGCGGTGTGCACGGCCTGGAGCGCATTGGCGCCGACGTGGTCATTGCTTTTCTGCACAGCCTGGTCATGCGCTTGCAGTGGGACACCACACTGCACCAGCAACTGGAATCCGTGCGCCTGTTGTTCATGCCCATCGTCAACCCCGGCGGCATGTTGATGGGCACGCGAGCCAACCCGCAAGGTGTCGACCTGATGCGCAATGCCCCGGTGGATGCGGTGGACAAGGTGCCTTTTCTGGTCGGTGGGCAACGCATCAGCGCCGGCCTGCCCTGGTATCGTGGGCGCGTGGGTGCGGCCATGCAGGCCGAGAGTCAGGCGTTGTGCGCCGAGGTCCAGCGCGAGCTGTTGGCCCGCAGCTTCAGTATGGCCTTGGACTGCCACTCCGGCTTTGGCGCCAGCGACCGCATCTGGTTTCCCTATGCACATACGCGCAAACCCATCACACACCTGGCTGAAATGCAGGCTCTCAAAGACGTCTTCTTGCAGACCTATAGCCACCACCCCTATGTATTTGAGCCGCAAAGCCTGCAGTACCTGGCCCATGGCGACCTGTGGGACCACCTGTATTTGCAAGCATGCAAAACGCCTGACAAGGTCTTTTTGCCATTGACGCTGGAGATGGGCTCCTGGCTGTGGATCAAGAAAAACCCACGCCAGATGTTTTCGCTCAAAGGCATCTTCAACCCCTTGATCGAACACCGCCAACACCGGGTGCTGCGGCGACACCTGTCGCTGCTGGACTTTCTGGCGCGGGCCGCCTGTAGCCATTCGCGCTGGATCCCGACCACTGAGACACGCGGCAAGCTGCATGCTGACGCACTGAAAAACTGGTATGACTAAGCGCACAATGACACGCTGGATATTTCTACGCGGCCTGACGCGCGAGGCGGCACATTGGGGCGGCTTTGCGCAGTGCTTCGCGCAACAGTTTCCGGACGCGCAGATTGTGACCTTGGACCTTCCGGGCAACGGCTCGCAGCACCGGTTGTCCAGCCCCCTGTCCATCAGCGCGTTGGTGGCGTATTGCCGCGCGGAAATGCTGCGCCGAAACCTTGCGCCGCCTTACCACCTGCTGGCCATGTCCATGGGCGCCATGGTTGCCGCGCAGTGGGCTTGTGATGCGCCCCAGGAGCTTGCGGCAGCGGTATTGATCAACACCAGTTTTCGGCCCTTCAACCCCACTTACCATCGCCTGCGGCCCGCGCAATGGGGTCGCCTGCTGCGCCTGGCGCTACTACCGGCATCGCCGCAAACCATTGAGCGCAGCGTGATGCGCATGACCAGTCGACAGGAGCCCGCGCATAGCGACGAACTGGCCGCATGGATTCGCGTGCGCAGCCAGCGACCGGTGCGCACGACCAATGCGCTGCGGCAACTGCTGTGTGCGGCCCGCTTCACGGCGCGCCGGGCTCCGCCGGCGGTGCCGGTACTGCTGCTGGGCAGTTGTGCGGACCAACTGGTCAACGTGCAGTGCACGCGCAGTATCGCAAAGCATTGGGGCTGTGCGATGGCCCTGCACCCCAGCAGTGGTCACGACCTGCCGCTGGACGAGCCACAGTGGGTTGCACAACAGGTAGCGCAATGGTTGGCTGCGCCTGCAAGCGATGCAGCGGATTTTGGGCATTCTGGCGAGGCCCCGCTTGTTCCCTGAGAAATCGACTTCATGTGTGACAACTTAAAACTTGTGCTGGCCTTGCGGCTGCATTAATCTCGCACACATTGCGCAACGAAAAGGAGCACTGCCATGGCAGTAGAAGTCGTCACCGGAAAAGAAGCCACGATCCACTTTGATGCACAAAAATGCATCCACTCGCGCCACTGCGTGCTGTCACACCCCGATGTGTTCGTGCCCAATGTGCAGGGCGAATGGATACACCCCGATGCACAACCGGTAGACGAACTGATTCGTGTCGGTCAAAACTGTCCGTCGGGTGCGATTCGCGTCGTTCGCAATGCCGCCTCCACGGCTGCTGGTGAAGCGCCGTCATCCGATGGACTGCCACTGGTCAATACACTGCGCGTGCGGGAGAACGGTCCGCTGGCAATAGAGGCCGAGCTGCGGTTCAAAGACCAGGCCTTGCCCACACCACGCGCCACCCTGTGCCGCTGCGGCCAGTCCAACAACAAACCCTATTGTGATGGCAGCCATGTGGGTGCCGGCTTTGCCGCCACGGGCGAACCGGCAAGCGCATCGTTCACGGCCCTGGCCACGCGCAACGGGCCGATCAGCATCTTGCCGCAGCCCAACGGGCCGCTGCGCTTGGTTGGAAACCTGGAGATCGTCAGTGGCACAGGACGCACCTGTAACAAGGTCGACGAAACCTACCTATGCCGCTGCGGCCACTCCAATAACAAACCCTATTGCGACGGCAGCCACAAGGCCGCCGGGTTCCAGGCTTCCTAGCCCAGTTCCACGCGGTTGCGGCCGTTGGCCTTGGCCCGGTAGAGGGCGGCGTCGGCCCGAGCCAGCAGGGACTCGACAGACTCGTCCTTGATCCACTGGGCCACCCCGAACGAGCAGGTCTTGTGGCCAACAACGGCCAGTTCTTCGGCCTGCACCAACTGGCGCAAATTTTCTGCCATGGTGGCAGCGCCATCCCGGTCGGTGTTGGAACACAACACCAAAAATTCTTCGCCGCCCCAGCGTGCCAGAATGTCGCTCTTGCGAACGCCCTGGCCAAAGGCATCGGCCATGGCGACCAGCACCGTATCGCCGGCGAGATGGCCGTGCTCGTCGTTGACCGCCTGGAACTTGTCGACGTCGGCCAACACCACCGAGAATGCCTGCCCGTAGCGAACGCTGCGTTCAATTTCAAAGGCCAGTGCCTCGCCCAATCGACGCCGGTTGAATAGCCCGGTCAGCTTGTCGGTATGGGACAAATTGGATAGTTGCTGGCCTTGCAAACTGAGTCTGTCTTGTGCCGCCGTCAGCGCATTTTGCGTGTCCTTGTGGCGGCTGACGTCCACCCCCATGGAGAATTTCGCGGTGCTGCCATCCATCCATTGCACCAAGGATTCCTGCAACTGGTACCAACGCTCATCGGCACCGTTGAAATGCTCAAACACCACGTCGCCGCCGGGTTTGTCCTGGCGCTGCAGTTCGTCGATGCGGCAAAAGCTGCAGGGCAAGTCCAGTTGGTAGATGGCCTTGTGGCAGGGCACGCCCTCTGCTGCGAGCAGGCGCTTGCGCAGGTGCTGATTGACGGCCTTGAGTTCCAGCGTGTTGACATCCACCACGTAGATCGGGTGTGGAACAAGGTCCAGCAAGGATTGCGCACTGTGTGCATCCAGGGATGCGGGTAGTGACTTGATCACGGTGCTCCTTTACCCGCCGCGCCGGATGGTACAGCAGCTATTTGCAGCGAATGTAGCAGGGCAAGGCGAGCACGGCAAGCCCTTTCACACGGCTCAATCCAGCCACTTCTGCATGAACTGCGCCTGGCCCATGGCGGGGTCCAGCTGGTAGTTGGCAAAGCCTATGCGTTGGTAGAGCCGGTAGGCAGCTGTGTTGCCTTGCAAGACTTCAAGGGTCAGCTTGCAGGCTCCACGGTCACGCGCAATGGATTCGGCCAGTGCCAGCATTTTCTCTGCGACCCCTTGGCCACGGTGGCTGGCCAGCACCGCCACATCGTGCACATTGACCAAGGGCCGGCACGCGAAGGTGGAGAAGCCTTCAATACAGTTCACCAGACCAATGGCCACATCGCCATCAAAAGCCAGCACGCTATAGGCCTGCGGCCGCGCTGCCAGTGCTCCCACCAGATGCTGCTTGGCAAAGTCACTGAGCGCATGCGAACCACCCATGGGGTCCTGGGCATAGGCGTCCAGCAAATGGACAATGGCAACGCCATCGGCTGGCGATGTGTAGTCAGCGCGGCGCACGCGCAGGGTAGATGCGTTCAAAGGCATGGTTTGCGTAAAGCGTGGGGTTGGTGTTGGCGGGTCAAAGGGCCAGCGTATCGGCAATGCGCTGCGCGCAGCTTTGGGCTTGTCCAGCGTCGCGCGCCTCCACCATGACGCGCAGCAAGGGTTCCGTTCCGCTGGCGCGTATCAGAACCCGCCCGCTGTCACCCAATTCGGCCTCGACGGCGCTGGTCTCTGCAGACAGCCGGGTATTGGTCCTCCAGTCCTGGCCTGCGCGCAGGCGCACATTGATCAGCACCTGGGGAAACAGGCTGACCGCGCTGAGCAACTGCGCCAGACTGCGCCCGCTGCGCTGCATGGCTTGCAACACCTGCAGTGCCGATACCAGACCGTCGCCCGTGGTTTGCTTGTCCAACGCCAGCAAGTGGCCGGAGCCCTCTCCACCCAGCAGCCACCGGTTTTTTTCCAATTCTTCCAACACATAGCGGTCACCCACCTTGGCGCGCACAAACTGCACACCACGGGCTTTAAGGGCCACTTCTACGGCCATATTGGTCATCAGGGTACCCACCACACCGGGCACATGCTCGTCGCGGCCCAGGCGGTCGTCTGCAAACAGGTACAGCAACTCGTCACCGTTGTAGAGACGTCCATGACCGTCCACGACTTGCAGGCGGTCCGCATCACCATCGAGCGCGACGCCAAAATCAGCGCGGTGGACTTTGACGGCAGCCACCAAGGCCTGCGGGTGGGTGGCTCCAACATCGTGGTTGATATTGAGCCCGTCGGGCGCGCACCCAATGGCCACCACCTCGGCACCCAGCTCATGAAACACCTTGGGTGCAATATGGTAGGCCGCGCCGTGCGCGGCATCCACCACAATCTTCATACCCTTCAGCGTCAGGTCGTTGGCAAACGTGCTTTTGCAAAACTCGATGTAGCGACCTGCGGCGTCGTCCAGACGCCGCGTCTTGCCCAGCGAGGCGGAGTCAGCCCATACGGGTGGCTCGTCCAGGGCAATCTCGACGTCATGTTCCCAGGCGTCGGACAGCTTGGTGCCCTTGGCACTGAAAAACTTGATGCCATTGTCGGCAAACGGGTTGTGGCTGGCGCTGATCACGACGCCCAAGTCCGCGCGTTGTGCACGCGTCAGATAGGCCACGCCCGGCGTGGGCAGTGGCCCCAGCAAGACCACATCAACCCCAGCGGAGTTGAAGCCGCTTTCCAATGCGCTCTCCAACATATAGCCCGAAATGCGGGTGTCCTTGCCAATCAGCACGGTGGGCCGCGCCTCGGTGCGCTTCAACACGCGTCCCACCGCATGTGCCAGTCGCATCACAAAGTCTGGCGTAATGGGCGCTTGCCCAACGGTGCCGCGAATGCCATCGGTGCCAAAATATTTTCTTGTCATATTCGTTGTCTTGTTTTTTGATTTCAATGGCCTGCGCCATTGTGCACGGCCGACCATACTTTGAGCGCCTGCAAGGTTTCCTTGACGTCGTGCACGCGCACAATGCTGGCGCCGTTCTGCACCGCCAGCAAGGCTGCAACAACACTGGGCACCATGCGGTCTCGATTGTCCAGCGTTGCCACCGTGGCCAAAGAGCGCTGCGTGACCGCGGCCAGCGACGACTTGCGCGACCAACCGGCCAACAGTGGATAGCCTAATGCCTGCAGCGCACGCTGCTGTGCCAGCAGGGTAAAGTTTTGTTGCACCGTCTTGCCAAAACCAATACCGGGATCGATGCAAATGCGTGCCGGGGCGACCCCGCGCTCTTGCGCGGTCTGCGCCAGCTGTTGCAGCAATGACGAGACCTGTTGCAGCACATCGCCCTCCATGGGCGATACCTGCATGGTCCGTGGATCACGGTGCATGTGCATCAGACAAATACCGCAGCTGGCATGTTGGCTGACGACATCCAAGCCGGTGCGCCCCGAGGGGTCACCCGCCCAGCGCAGCGCCCACACGTCGTTGATGATGTCCACCCCCACGTCCAACGCCGCCTGCATGACCTGGGGCTTGTAGGTGTCTACCGAGATGGGTACGCCCAAGCTCACAGCATGTCGCAGTATCGGCAGCACCCGTGCAAGCTCCTCTTCCACGGGCAATGCCACCGCGCCGGGTCGGGTCGATTCACCGCCAATATCCAGAATATCGGCGCCGTCATGCACCAGGCGTTCGCAATGGGCAATGGCCGCGCCAGGGGTGTCGTAGCGCCCGCCATCCGAAAACGAATCCGGGGTTACGTTGACAATGCCCATGATCTTGGGCGTCGTCACATCAAGTTGGTAGCGGCCGGTTTGCCAGTGCATCAGCACTTTCTCCTCAGGTACGGGCCATCCATGAAAAAACGGGGCACAAGGCCCCATTCTGTTCTGCTGTCAAGAAACCAGCACGGTGGCTGATAAGCTTGCTCAAACCGCGTTTGGTGCAGGATCAGTTACGGGCGCTGCGCCAGCGCCGCCGCCGCCATCACCACGGTTGGAGGCCCGTGGAGCCCAGTCCTTGGGCGGCCGAGGCTCTTTGCCGGCCATGATGTCCAGCACCTGCTCGCGGCCAATGGTCTCCCAGTCCATCAGGGCCTTGGTCATCATCTCGACCTTGCTGGCCTGTTCGCGCAGAATGGTTTCCGCGATGGCGTACTGTTCGTCCAGAATGCGGCGGATTTCCTGGTCCACCTTCAACATGGTGGCCTCAGAAATACTGGTCGTCTGGGTCACGCTGCGGCCCAGGAAGACTTCGCTTTCATTCTCGGCATAGACCATGGGGCCCAACAGCTCGCTCATGCCGTAACGGGTGACCATGTCGCGAGCGATCTTGGTAGCGCGCTCGTAATCGTTGGAGGCACCCGTGGAAATTTTCTTCACGAAAAAGTCTTCGGCAATGCGTCCACCAAACAAGATGCTGATTTCTGCCAGCATCTGGTCGCGGTAACGGCTCAGGCGGTCACGCTCGGGCAACTGCCAGGTCAGGCCCAAGGCCCGGCCACGCGGCATGATGGTGACCTTGTGCACGGGGTCGGTATTGGGCAGCGCCTCGGCCACCACGGCATGGCCAGACTCATGGTAGGCCGTCGCACGTTTTTCGTCTTCGGTCATGACCATGGAGACACGCTCGGGGCCCATGTAAATCTTGTCCTTGGCCTTCTCAAAGTCCTGCATCTCAACGACACGGGCATTGCGCCGCGCCGCCATCAGGGCTGCTTCATTGCACAGATTGGCCAGGTCGGCACCCGACATGCCGGGCGTGCCCCGGGCGATGATGTTGGAGCTGACGTCCTGCCCCAACGGCACCTTGCGCATGTGCACAGCCAAAATCTGTTCGCGGCCCCGAATATCGGGCAGCGTGACATAGACCTGGCGGTCAAAACGACCGGGGCGCAGCAAGGCCGCGTCCAGAATGTCCGGGCGGTTGGTGGCAGCCACGACGATCACACCCACATTGGTCTCGAAACCGTCCATCTCGACCAGCATCTGGTTCAGGGTCTGCTCACGCTCGTCATTGCCACCGCCCAGGCCGGCGCCACGCTGGCGCCCCACCGCATCGATTTCATCAATGAAGATGATGCAGGGTGCATTTTTCTTGGCGTTGTCAAACATGTCGCGCACACGGGACGCACCCACGCCGACAAACATTTCCACAAAATCAGAACCCGAAATACTGAAGAACGGCACCTTGGCTTCGCCCGCAATAGACTTGGCCAACAAGGTTTTACCGGTTCCTGGAGGGCCAACCAGCAGCAGGCCTCGGGGAATGCGTCCACCGAGTTTCTGGAACTTGCTGGGGTCTTTCAAAAAGTCGACGACTTCCTTGACTTCTTCCTTGGCTTCGTCGCAACCAGCTACATCCGCAAAGGTGATGGTGTTGGTATTTTCATCCAACAGACGCGCCTTGCTCTTGCCAAAGCTGAATGCACCACCCTTGCCGCCGCCTTGCATCTGGCGCATGAAATAAATCCACACACCCACCAGCAGCAGCATGGGGCCCCAGCTGACCAGCAGGGTCACCAGCAAAGAGCTTTCTTCGCGGGGCTTGACGTCGAACTTAACATTGTTGTTGATCAGGTCACCGACCAGGCCTTTGTCCAGATTGGGGGCCGTGGTTCTGATCTTGCGGTCATCCGTGGTAACGGCCGTGATTTCCGATCCGCCCATGCCTGCATCCTGCAGGATGGCGCTCTTGACGTGCTTGTTGCGCACTTCATCCAGGAAGTCAGAATAGCCAATGGGGGTTGCACCCGCCACGCCACTCGTGTTGAATTGCTTGAACACGGTGAACAGCACCAGGCCAATCACCAACCACACTGCAATTTTCGAAAACCACTGATTATTCAAGCGAAGCTCCAATAGGGGCACAAGTAGGGATACCGTGCATATCTAGGCGCTATTTTAGGCGTTTCAAGACGGACGATGCGCGAATTTGCGGTTTTGGCCTGATTTGGCGCAAGTTCAACCCCGCAGGACGAGGTTTTGACGCCACCATTCACACGTGTACGCAATGCTAGCGTTTGAGCCCCATACCGATCAAAAACGTCTCGGAGGAGCGGTCGCGTGAGGCCTTGGGCTTGAGCGTTTTCACTACCTCAAAGGCGGCCTTGAAGTGTTGCACGACATCGTTGTAACTGCCGCCATGGAATACTTTGGCCACCAGCGCACCGTGCGGTTTCATGTGGTTTTGGGCGAATTCAATGGCCAGTTCGATCAAAAGTTCGATGCGTGCCGCGTCTGCCGACGAGATTCCTGATAAGTTGGGTGCCATGTCCGAAATGACAATATCGGCCTGACGGCCTTGCAAAGCCTGCTCCAATTGGGTCAGCACCTCGGCCTCACGAAAATCACCCTGGATGAAGGTCACACCTTCAATCGGCTCCATGGGCAGCAGGTCCAAACCGATAATCGTGCCATCGAGATCGCCCACTGCCGCCCCGGACGGCGACATCTTGCGCCGCACATACTGACTCCAGGCGCCAGGCGTGCAGCCCAAGTCGACCACCAGGTAGCCAGGTTTGATAAGGCCCAAGGTCTCGTCAATTTCCTTGAGTTTGTAGGCAGCACGGGCGCGGTAACCCTCTTTGTTCGCCAGTTTGACGTAGGGGTCGTTGATATGGTCGTGCAGCCAGGCCTTGTTGACCTTTTTGCCTTTGCCGGGTGTTTTCATTGTTTTTTCTTTCCTGGGACAGGCCTCTGGCCGAGGCCATCCAATCAACCGATAATAGCGCCATGCCTCAGATTCAACTGACTCCCGCCGAACGCAAAGAACACCGCGCCGAGGCCCACCACCTGGACCCCGTCGTCATGGTCGGGGGCGATGGCCTGACCGACAACGTCAAAAAAGAGATTGACGCGGCGCTGAATGCCCATGGCCTGATCAAGGTTCGCATTTTCTCCGACGACCGAACCGCCCGCGATGAGATGTTTCAGTCGCTGGCCGAAGAGCTGAGCGCTGCGCCTATCCAGCACATTGGCAAGTTGCTGGTGTTGTGGCGGCCCAAGCTCGAAAAAGAGAAGGTCGTGGACGAAGACCGCATGGCCGGGCCCCGTGACTTCAAGGTTTTGAAGTACAGCAAGCGGGCGGGTCAGCGGCCCGAGGTGAAAACTTTACGGGTTTTGGGCAACCAGCGTTTGACGGCTGGGGGGAATGTTAAGCGGGCCAAGCCTAAGCCTAAGGTTAGCCTGAAGAAGAAAAGTCAAACCTGAGACTTTGCGGGACAGACCGCAGGCCGCGGAGCGGACAAGCTCTGTCCTCAATTGATTATTGGCGTAGGCCTGCCAACCCCTCTTCTGTTTTCGCCTGCAAAGGCGCGTCATTTGCACCTGCCGAGGCGGGCATTGCCGGGCGCCTCATACTGCCAAACGCGCAGAAATCGGCGCCCGGCAATACCCGCCTTGGCGAGTTCAGCGTGGTCGCTTGGGTGCTTGAAAATTCTGAATCGTAGTAGAACTCGACTTTGACAGCACTCCGAGTGGATGTGCGGTGCTTGCTATGCGATCTGCTCGTGCTGCGCGCACGATGTGTTTGTCTGGCTGGGTTTTATTGCCTCACACGCGTTTGGCCAATTTGCCAAACACCACACCCGCGCAAATCCACTGCACCAGGTACATGCCGGTGCCGACGCCGTGCCACAGAGCCAGATTGTCGCGGGCCACGATATGCGGGGTAACGCCAAACTCCACCAGCAGTGCCATCAGTACGCCGCCGATGACAAAAAGTGAGGCGGACTGGGCAACTTCAGCGGAGGCAAATCCTTTGTCGGACCGCAGCAACAGTAGCAAGACCATGCCCGCCACGGCCGAAATAGCCGTCTGAGCCGTGAACAGTTTGGCGGCCATATTGCCTGCCATGGCTGGCGTAGGCAGGTTGGCGAACAGCATGGGTACGACGAAAAAGCCCAGGGTGCTCAGGCTACCCCACCAAATGGCTGCGGCCCACAGGGGCAGGGTTTGCTTCATGGCGCTCGCCGTCGCGTGCTGGTCTGCGGGGTCAAATGTACTGCACACCCACGATTTCGTAGGCTTTGATGCCGCCGGGAGCTTGCACCTCGGCGGTGTCGCCCTCCTCCTTGCCGATCAGCGCGCGGGCGATGGGTGAGCTGATGTTGATGCGGCCAAACTTCAGGTCGGCCTCGTCTTCGCCAACGATCTGGTACGTCACCCGCTCACCGGTTTCTTCTTCTTCCAATTCGACCGTGGCGCCAAACACCACTTTACCGCCAGCGTTCAGGTCTGCCGGATCGATGACTTGTGCCGCCGACAGCTTGCCTTCGACTTCCAGAATACGGCCTTCTACGAAAGCCTGGCGGTCTTTGGCAGCGTCGTACTCGGCGTTTTCGCTCAAATCGCCCTGCGCCCGCGCCTCGGAGATGGCATTGATCACCCAGGGCCTCTCGACCGTCTTGAGCTTGTGCAGTTCAGCCTTGAGGATTTCTGCGCCGCGTTTGGTAATTGGAATGGTTGCCATAGGAGGAAAACTGTTGGTCGGTGTAAACAAGTGGCCGATTTTCGACCGTCAAAATAACAAGGACAGCGCAGCGTCTGCACGCCACACTGTCCTTTTTGCCAAGCTGGCATTATGCCAAATTGTGTTGCCCCCACGCTCCGCCGCTGCGCGGGTCGCTGCCCCCTCAGGGGGCTAATTTCCCTTGGGGCGGCCCTGCGGGAAATTGTTCTCCCCGCGGGGAAACTACGCTTCTTGCAGCTGGGCGTGCATTTCCTGCACCGAAATCACATCCAACTGGTCCAGGTACTTCATGCCTTCGACAGCGGCCTCAGCACCGGCAATGGTGGTGTAGGTGGTGACACGGGCCAGCAAGGCCGAGGTGCGGATCTGGCGGGAGTCGGCAATGGCGTTGCGGCGCTCTTCCACGGTGTTGATGACCATGGCCAAAGGCTCGTTCTTGATCATGTCCACAATGTGCGGGCGCCCTTCTGTCACCTTGTTGACCACTGCGCAGGTCACGCCTGCGGCGTTGATGGCGGCCGCCGTGCCCTTGGTGGCCACCAGCGAGAAGCCCATATCGGCCAGCTTGCGCGCCAGTTCCACCACACGGGGCTTGTCGCTTTGCTTGACCGAGATAAAGGCCTTGCCCGAGCGCGGCAGCTTGGCGCCGGCCCCCAGTTGCGATTTCACAAAGGCTTCGCCAAAGGTCTTGCCCACGCCCATGACCTCGCCGGTGGACTTCATCTCGGGCCCGAGAATGGTGTCCACGCCGGGGAACTTGACGAAGGGGAACACCGCCTCCTTGACGCTGAAGTACGGCGGGTTGACTTCACGGGTAATACCCTGCGAGGCCAATGATTGACCGACCATGCAACGGGCCGCCACCTTGGCCAGCTGAACGCCTGTGGCTTTGGACACATAGGGCACCGTACGTGATGCGCGGGGGTTGACCTCCAACACATAGATCACATCCTTGCCATCAATGTTTTGAATGGCAAACTGCACGTTCATCAGACCCACCACGTTCAGCGCGGCGGCCATGGCTGCGGTCTGGCGCTTGATCTCGGTCACGGTTGCAGCTGACAGGCTGTAGGGCGGCAGCGAACAGGCTGAGTCGCCGCTGTGCACGCCAGCCTGCTCGATGTGTTCCATGACGCCGCCGATAAAGGTCACACCCGTTGCGTCACGAATGCAATCCACATCGCATTCAATGGCGTCGTTCAGGAAACGGTCCAGCAGCACGGGGGAATCGTGGCTGACCTTGACCGCCTCGCGCATGTAGCGCTCCAGGTCGCGCTGTTCGTGCACAATTTCCATGGCGCGCCCGCCCAGCACATAGCTGGGCCGCACCACCAAGGGGTAGCCCAGCGCAGCGGCCTTTTCCAGCGCTTCGGCCTCCGTGCGGGCCGTCGCGTTGGGGGGTTGGCGCAACTGCAGCGTGTGCAGCAGTTTTTGGAAACGCTCGCGGTCTTCGGCCGCGTCAATCATGTCCGGGCTGGTACCGATGATGGGAACGCCATTGGCCTCCAGGTCCAGGGCCAGCTTCAACGGTGTTTGGCCGCCGTATTGCACGATCACGCCAACCGGCTTTTCCTTGTCGACGATTTCCAGCACGTCTTCCAGCGTCAGCGGCTCGAAGTACAAACGGTCGCTGGTATCGTAGTCCGTGGACACAGTCTCGGGATTGCAGTTGACCATGATGGTCTCATACCCGTCCTCGCGCATGGCCAAGGCGGCGTGCACGCAGCAGTAGTCAAACTCAATACCCTGGCCAATGCGGTTGGGGCCACCACCCAGCACCATGATCTTCTTGTTGTTGGTGGGTGCGGCCTCGCATTCGGCACCTTCGGACTCGTAGGTCGAGTACATATAGGCGGTGTTGGTACCAAACTCGGCGGCACAGGTGTCCACGCGCTTGTAGACTGGGCGCACACCCAGGGCGCGGCGCTTATTGCGCACCGCGGTGTCGGTGGTCTTGAACTGGCGCGCCAGACGCCGGTCCGAGAAGCCTTTTTGCTTTAGCGTGCGCAGTGTGGCCGCATCAATGCGGTCCAGGGTTGTGCCGCTATCGGGCTGCGGCAGGTGCTCAATCTCCAGCTCGATCTTGACGATCTGCTCAATCTGCACCAGAAACCAGCGGTCGATCTTGGTCAGCGCAAACACCTCGTCCACGCTCATGCCCTGGGCAAAGGCGTCGCCCACGTACCAGATGCGCTCGGGGCCGGGCTCGCCCAACTCTTTTTCCAGCACTTCGCGATCTTGTGTCTTTTCGTTGAGGCCATCAACGCCGACTTCCAAACCACGCAGGGCCTTTTGGAACGACTCCTGGAAGGTGCGGCCCATGGCCATGACCTCGCCCACCGATTTCATCTGCGTCGTCAGGCGACTGTCGGCCGCGGGGAATTTTTCAAAGGCAAAACGCGGGATCTTGGTCACCACATAGTCGATGCTGGGCTCGAAACTGGCAGGTGTGGCACCGCCGGTAATGTCGTTGCGCAGCTCATCCAGCGTAAAGCCCACGGCCAGCTTGGCGGCAATCTTGGCAATTGGGAAACCCGTTGCCTTGGAGGCCAGTGCCGAGGAGCGCGACACGCGCGGATTCATCTCAATGACGATCATGCGGCCATCGACCGGGTTGATCGAGAACTGCACGTTGGAGCCACCAGTGTCCACACCAATTTCACGCAGCACAGCCAGCGAGGCATTGCGCAGGATTTGGTACTCTTTGTCGGTCAGCGTCTGCGCCGGTGCCACGGTGATCGAATCGCCAGTGTGCACGCCCATCGGGTCCAGGTTTTCAATGGAGCAGACGATGATGCAGTTGTCCGCCTTGTCGCGCACCACTTCCATCTCGTATTCCTTCCAACCCAGCAGCGACTCTTCAATCAGCAGCTCATTGGTGGGCGAGGCTTCCAGGCCACGCTTGCAGATGACTTCAAACTCTTCCGGGTTGTAGGCAATGCCGCCACCGGTGCCGCCCAGCGTAAAGCTGGGACGGATGACGGTGGGAAAGCCCACGGACTTTTGCACATCCCAAGCTTCGGCCATGCTGTGCGCAATGCCCGAACGTGCGGAGCCCAGACCGATCTTGGTCATGGCGTCCTTGAACTTCAGGCGGTCTTCAGCCTTGTCGATGGCCTCAGGCGTGGCGCCAATCAGCTCCACCGGCTTGCCGGTGGCCGCGCCTCGATACTTCTCCAGCACGCCGTGGTGCCACAGGTCCAGCGCGCAGTTCAGCGCGGTTTGGCCGCCCATGGTGGGCAAAATGGCGTCGGGCTTTTCCTTGGCGATGATTTTCTCAACCGTCTGCCAGGTGATGGGCTCGATATAGGTCACATCGGCCGTGGCCGGGTCGGTCATGATGGTGGCCGGGTTGCTGTTGATCAGAATGACCCGGTAACCCTCTTCGCGCAAAGCCTTGCAGGCCTGCACGCCGGAATAATCAAACTCACAGGCCTGGCCGATGATGATGGGGCCGGCGCCTATGATGAGGATGCTTTGGATATCGCTACGTTTTGGCATGTTTACTCTGCTCTTTAGTTTTATTGGATCAATTCAGGCTGGCTGTGGCCAGCTTGGCCCCAAACCATAAAAACAGCCCGCCCACGGAACCGGACAGCCCGCTATTGAGGCGTCTGCGTGCTCGGAAGGCCTGGGCCAGGCGGGCGCCGGCAAATATCAGCACGGACAAATATGCGGCACTGAACGCCATTGAAATCGTGCTCAGTATCAAAAACGGCACAGCGGGCGTCTGGTAGCTGGGGTCTATGAACTGCACAAAGAACGACAGCAGGAACAGAATCGCCTTGGGGTTCAGCAAGCTGATCAAAAAGGCGCGCTTGAACGGGTGTTGAACGTTTTCCACTGGCTGGGGCGCTTGCTCCACTGCGGTGGGCGGGTTGCGCCACTTTTGCATGGCGGCCCACAACAGATTCACGCCCAACCAGGCCAGGTAGGCCGCGCCGGCATACTTCACTGCGAGAAACAGCCCCGGATGCGCACGCAACAAACTGGCGGCGCCCAGAGCCGTCAGTGCCAGCAACACCGAGTCGCCAACAAAGACACCCATGGCCCCCTGGTATCCGGCCTTGACACCGCGCGCGGTGGCCACGGACAGCACGAACAGCGAGTTGGGTCCCGGCAGCAAGACGATGCCGATGGCACCCAGCACATAGGTCCACAGATCGGTCACGCCGTAAAAATTCATGCGCGCGACTCCATCTCCCGCACAAACCGGTCAAACAGATAGCCAATATCGGTCGGCCCAGGTGATGCTTCCGGGTGGCCCTGGAAGCAGAAGGCCGGCTTGTCGGTGCGCTCCAGGCCTTGCAAGGTGTTGTCAAACAGGCTGATATGCGTGGCACGCAGGTTGGCGGGCAGGCTTTTTTCATCCACCGCAAAACCGTGGTTCTGGCTGGTGATGCTGACGCGCCCACTGTCCAGGTCTTTGACCGGGTGGTTGGCGCCATGGTGGCCAAACTTCATCTTGAAGGTTTTGGCGCCCGAGGCCAATGCCATGATCTGGTGGCCCAGGCAGATACCAAACGTGGGAATACCGGAGTCGATCAAACTGCGGGCGGCTTCAATAGCATAGTCGCAGGGCTCAGGGTCGCCAGGGCCGTTGCTCAGGAAGATGCCGTCTGGCTGGTGCTTCATCACCTCGGCAGCGGATGTCTGCGCGGGCACCACGGTGACCTTGCAGCCCCGCTCAGCCAACATGCGCAAGATGTTTTTCTTGACGCCAAAGTCATACGCCACCACATGGAAGCGTGAGCTGACCTGCTGGCCATAGCCGGGCTTGCCGTCCTGGTTGGCCAGCGACCATTCGGTTTCGGTCCAGGTGCTGGTTTGCGTGGCACTGACCACTTTGGCCAAGTCCAGGCCGCTCATGGACGGTGCGCCGCGTGCTGCGGCAATCGCTTTCTCCAACGCGGCGGCCGTAACCGATTCACCGGGCGCCAGGGCGAGGATGCAGCCGTTTTGTGCGCCTTGTGTGCGCAGTTGGCGTGTCAGCTGACGGGTGTCGATGTTGGCGATAGCAACCGTACCGGCTTGCACCAGGTAGGCGCTGAGCGAGGCCGTGCTGCGGAAGTTGGATGCCACCATGGGCAGATCGCGGATGATCAGGCCGGCGGCGTGCACGCGGTCGGATTCGACGTCTTCGGCATTGGTGCCGTAGTTGCCGATATGGGGATAGGTCAAGGTGACGATCTGCTGGCAATAGCTGGGATCGGTCAGGATCTCCTGGTAGCCGGTCATGGACGTGTTGAACACAACCTCGCCGACCGTGGAGCCTGGCGCTCCTATGGAATTGCCAATATAGACCGTGCCGTCTGCGAGCGCCAGGATGGCGGGGTGGGTGGTTCCCTTGAGAGACAAAAGCACTGGGTTCTCCGAGTGGGTTACGGGTACGCCCAAGCGCGCTCAAGAAGATTTCTTGACGGCTAGTGTTGGTTGGGAAAGGTGCTTGAAATGCGCTTGGGACGGCAGTTTTCTGGAAAGCCTCCTATTATAACGGCACAGGAAGGCATTCGCCACTCCAAACGCCGGATTGCCGATCTGCAATGACCAAGTAATTGCCACTACCCGGTGCCGTCGCAACCTGGCGCCCCCCCGCTTCCCAAAAGGCGCTGCGCCCTGCCGACACATAGCCACCAGTCGGTGCTGCGTGGTTGGCCATCAGCACCCCCATGCCCAGGCGCGTCGCGTAATCCTGCAGGTAGCCCGCATCTGTGTCGTAACCAGCGTGCGAAACCAGCACACCAGCCAGGTACAACTTGGCGCCCGTGGTAGCCGCAGCCGTGGCATGTTGCGGATGCGCAATGTCCGCACAGATTGCCAGCGCATAGGGCTCGTCTTGGCAACGCGCTGCTGCACTGGCGCGAGCGCCTGGCACGCAATACCGCTCCTCACCCGCGTGCAGGTGCTGCTTGCAATAGACCGATGTGCTGCCATCGGCAAACCAGGTGAAGGCCGCAATGTGCGTGCCGCCCTGGGTGCCAGCAAAGCCACCACCCGCCACAACGGTCATGCTGGCGGCGCGTCCCTGTTGGCGCAGTGGTGCCAGTTGCGCATCGTCGGGCCGCAGGCAGCAATCTTGCAACAGTGCCAGCTCATAGCCGCACAAGGACAATTCAGGAAACAGCAGGAGATCAACCCCGGCCGCGCGGGCAGCGGCAATAAACTGAAGATGCGTCGCTACATTGGCCGCTATATCACCCGCAACCGATGCTGATTGCGCTGCCGCAATGCGCAGACTTTTACGCTGGACATCCATGCTACAGCTTGCTGGCAACCGCCATGAAGCGTGCCCGCTCCTCCGGTTTGTCAATGTGCGCTGCCAAAGCCTGCAGCAGCGTATTGAAGCTGAGCTGGCGAGCCACCTCACGGCGAACCAAGGTTTTGGCCAGAGGCCCCAGGTACTGGCCCAACGCCCGCTCCAGCACGGCCTGTTGTTCCGCATTGACCGCCAGTATTTTCATGGACTCCGATTGCGGCTCGGGAACCCGGGTCGTGGCGGTGCGGCTCAGCGGGCCACTGCG
>JACXTT010003358.1_pt1 | contig 24706 bp, 30 predicted proteins | sample 9270951 | NCBI WGS metagenome assembly JACXTT01 (sample SAMN15532306, study PRJNA645909) | rock metagenome | isolation source: weathered quartz diorite | place: Puerto Rico | collected 2017-06-21
GGGGCCATTGGTGGCCGATGGAACGGATAGCCGGGACCAAAGCGGAGGATATATGAAGGAGAAGGTGGGGAAGGTAAAGGGAGGAGAAATCGACAGGACGTTTGAAGGCGAAAGACATGGGCCAAGCGATCCCTTTCAACGCCTGCTCAGGCTGATGTTCAAGGCCCATCCATGGCACGGCGTGTCTATCGGGCAAGAAGCTCCGGATGTGGTGACCGCCTATATCGAAATTGTTCCGACCGACACGGTCAAATATGAAGTGGATAAGAGCAGCGGTTTTCTCAAGGTGGATCGGCCGCAACGGTTTTCCAATTTCTGTCCGGTCTACTATGGACTCATTCCGCAGACCTATTCGGGAGAGCAGGTGGCCGCCATCTTTGCCAAGCGCGCCCGCCGCAAGGACATGGTGGGGGACGGTGATCCGCTCGATATCTGCGTGTTGTCGGAAAAGAGCATCCCGCACAGCGACATCTTGTTGACGGCGCTCCCGATCGGCGGATTGAGCTTGGCAGACGGTGGCGATGCAGACGACAAGATCATTGCCGTGATGCGGGACGATGCCGTGTACGGCAACTTCACGGACATTTCACAATGTCCGACGGCGCTCATGGATCGCTTGCAACATTATTTTCTGACCTATAAAAGCGCGCCAGGGACGACGCATCACAAGGTAGAAATCACCAGCGTGTACGGACGGGACGAAGCACTGAAAGTCATCCGCGCCAGCCACGCCGACTACCGCGCGAAGTATCCCGAGCTAAGTTCCTTGTGGCCGAAGAATTTGTAACATGTGCGATGGTTTTGATGACGTTGTCGCCGTGGACAGTCGACGTATGGCGCCAGCAGGCAATCAGGGTGTCAGATGAGGAGCGACGGACAGTTGATGGGAAGGAGATCCGATGGCGATTCTGATCGAACGATCGACGAGAGTGCAGGCGGCGGGGAACAAGCCGAAGTTGATCGACGAGTTTATCGGCCGGGTGAACTCCGGCACGGGTCGGGTGAGCGTCGCTCGCATGCAAAGCCCAACCGGATGGCAGGAGCCTGGGCAGATACCGGAGTTCGACGAATACACCGTGGTCTTGCGCGGGATGCTGCGGGTGGAGACAAGACAGCACGTGCTGGAGGTGCAGGCCGGACAGGCAGTCATGACCGCGCGTGGAGAATGGGTTCGGTATAGCACGCCCGGTCCGGACGGAGCCGAGTACCTCGCCGTCTGCATTCCGGCATTTTCACCGGAAGCAGTCCACAGAGATAGTGCCTAGCTCGTGCTTCGCCACTTCTCACTCGTTAAGGAGGATTTCATGAATCGATGGATGGTGACCACGGTCTGTACATTGGTACTGGTTTTTGGTCTTGGGTTTGCCGGAATGCCCGCGATGGTGTCGGCGGATGAACCGACCGTGGATTTGAACAGCCCCGATGCCATCAAGTCGGCGCTCGAACAACAAGTCGGAAAGCGGGTAAAGATTAAGTTGGAATCGGGCCAAGACGTGGAAGGCAGAGTCGCCAAGGTCGGTTCCCATGCGGTTCAACTGGCGGAGCTGACCGGAATGGAATTCTTCGACGCCACGGTGAAGTTGGAGGAAATTGCCGCGGTGATCGTGAAGGTCCGAACAAAGTAAGAGGGCAAGTGGGGATAAGCCGCTAAACGGATTCGTCATGGCAATCGCTAGGCGCTACGGGTCTCGAATTCCTGATTCTTGCGAGCGCTTAGGAATTGGATGAGGGCGACACGCAACGTGCGATTGAGACGCTGGCGCGACTGGATCGGCAGCTGTACAAATTCAATTCCGCATTCATGTCCCTGCACCCAGGTAATCCGGCCGAGTTCAATAGATAATGCGGACGCGTGATCAGGCAAGAGCAGACTCACCCTCACGGTGCTGCCAAGGGGCAATTCCCGAGCACATGCCATTGAGCAGCCGTGCATCGAAAGGTTTCGAACCGTACCCTCGTCGACGAACGCCTCTCCGCCAATCATGAGTGGAGCATGGAACGGAAACCGTTGGTAGGCTCTCTTGTGAGAAAAGCGCGCCATGGTCACTTCCCAATGATGGCGCTGATTGTACCCAGCTGACGGTTCGTCGCGGTATCCTACATTGGGAGGGCTTTGGCGCGGTACTGACGGAACAGCATATTCCCGTCGTGTTGGCGCTGCCACCCGTTCGCAATTTGTGCTGTCATTGTGGTACACTTATCAGGCGCACATTCTAATCCTCGCGCTCTTCCCTCCTAGTTCCGTCCCTGCGCGATTGAATTGATCGGTGTGCAGTAAGGTTGTCGGGCAAAGGCATTGTTTCATCCATCACGCCTTGCACTGATGTGCTGTGTGTGTTCAAGGTAGGGAGAAAACGCCGCAATGAAGCAGAACCCATCCACATCTGAGAGCCGTTGGATTCGAATCCCGGACGGCACGAGAGTGCGTCATCGATCTGAGGCCTTTGAAGGTGTCGTCGACGGATTGACCGAGATCGTGTCCAATTCGGAGCGCAACCCTGACGGAAAGACGCAGTATCGCGTAAAGGTGGGTGACAGCACGCGGTTGCTCGTATCGGAGAACCATCTCAACATCCTGCTCGATAATGATAATTTAATTCTGGTCGGCCGCGAATCCGAACTGTATCGTCGGTCCGTCACCGACCGGCTCCGGTCGGTCTTTGCGGAAGATCGGTTTGTAAGAATCGGCAGGAAGGGTTCCGTAGTACCCAACGAGTAAAGCGATCTAAAAGAACCCGGTCACACATTTCCTACGATCGAGACTTTTGGAATCGGAGAGGAGTCAAGAATATGTCCTGGGGGACCAAAGCCTCACATAGACGGAAACGAGCCATTCGTAGAACAAGGGTTCGCTGGGATCTGCTGGGACTTCAAGATCCGGCGCGACTCTCGTCGACACCCTCGATAGAAGACATTCGCCGCCAGATTATCTCAGCGTCGAGCCATGGTTTGAGCCCTGATACACTTTCCCGTTCCCATACGAACGTTCCATCCCGTAAAAAAGCTGCCAAGGTATCCGGATCAACTCGAAAAGGCGAGGCCCTTTCATAGCATCGCGCACAGCTACATCTTAGCTGAAGGAGGACATCATCGGAGGACCAGGTAAAGTGACGCTTGCAAAGCGAGACCGTGAAAAGGCTCGTCTTCAGAAGCAGCGTGAAAAAGAAGAACGCCGAGCGCTGCGCAAGGCCAATAAGCGCGAGCGGCCCGATCAAGAGGGCGAAGACCCGGATCTCGCCGGGTTGCGATGGGGCCCTCAACCTCCGCTTTATTGACGGACCCCCTTGGCCGAACCAGCCATGTCGACGCGCGGCTCAACGCGAACCGTTCGCCAGCGAGTCGGCATGCAGCTCATGATGGTGCCACTCTCGGCGTGCTGGAGAGCATAGGCAACCTGCTCTGTCGAACAATCTTGACCGCTTCCTCGATCGATTGCCGTCACAACCGTTAGACGAATTGTCATTGAGGATCAATCGACGGGTCGGCGAGAATGCGAGCAAAGACTTGCGATCCCTCTTCCCTTGTCCTCGATTCTGAAGTAAGCAGGAAAGCAAGCCTCCTCCGTCTTAGAGACCTACTCCGAACAAGGCTCCAACGCTAGCCGTGGCGGCCATGGCCAAGGCGCCCCAGAAGGTGACTCGTGCGGCACCTGTCATGAGCGGTGCCCCGCCGGCCTGCGCGGCCAGCGAGCCGAGCAATGCGAGAAAAAGGAGTGCGCTGCCTGGCACGGCCCATAGAATCATCGATCTCGGCACCGTCGCAACAATCAGGAGAGGAAGGAGTGCGCCAACCGAAAACGTGCCGGCTGACGCGAGTGCGGCTTGAACCGGTCGAGCGGCCACTGTGTCAGTAAGACCCAGTTCCTCACGAATATGTGCGCCCAGTGCATCATGTGCCATCAATTGGGTCGTGACTGCCGAGGCGAGACCGTGATCAACTCCACGCGCGACATACATGGCGGTCATTTCCGCGTGTTCCCGATCGGGATCAGCGGCCAACTCGGTCCGTTCCCGATCTAGGTCGGCCCGTTCGGTATCAGCTTGCGAACTGACCGAAATATACTCCCCGGCTGCCATCGACATGGCGCCGGCCACAAGTCCGGCCACCCCGGCGATCACAATGTTCTGTGAGCTTGCCCCTGCTGCCGCAACGCCCACCACAAGGCTGGCCATGGATACAATACCGTCATTCGCGCCAAGCACCGCGGCGCGCATCCAGCCGGCGCGATGGATCCTATGCGGCTCAGCGTGTTTCACAAAAGCCGTCTCTCTCAATGATCAAGAATGAAGGATGGATCAGAGTGCTTTTTTGTGGGATCAGCACACCAAACAAATCAATGGTATCACTTGTACGGTAGGCCTTTTGAGAGGTCAAGAGAGGAGAGACGGTTCTCCCTCCCATCTCAAGCAGCCAGCCTGCACTGTTCTCACTTGCCTTCGCTTCCTCATGAGCAGAGTCAATCCAAGGCGGAAATGGGCACACGAAACTGGCTTGGAGGAGTCACTCGCAGGAGAAGAGCTGCTTGCACGTCGCCTCGCACGTGTTTTTCCGTTCGTCACACCGGGTCAAACAGGCGTCATCGCCCAAGCACTGACTCCGGCATCGCAGATTGTCCGCCGCACACTTGCCCCGGCACTGGCGACACCGCATGTCTTCCGCCACCATCACGCCATGGCTCGCCGAATGCCGACCACCGACTCCATCCGTAAGCGGATCCTCGGATCTCATCGTTGTGCTGCACTCTTCGGACGTTTCCCTGACGGAAACTCTGGTCTCCTCATTGGCCTGTGCCCAGACCGCACCGGCATCGATCATGAGAACGAGTGCGATGAGGAAACGACATCCGATCCGCGAGGCCTTCATGGCAATCTTCTTAGTCTTGGCCCATTCTGCTCAGCCTGAGGTTGAAGTGCATGGTTTTACGGCAGAAAACCTCAGGCGAACATAATCTGCATACCAGTCGCCGTTAACATCACAGAGCGTGGGTTCTAACGCGTCAGTGACTTCGGAAATGAATCGCGGTCTCTCGTCGATGGGTAAGACCGATAGGTACGGTAGTGCAAATGTCTCAAGCCACGCGCGCATACCTCTGGGGAGGGGAGTGGGACGGGGAATGAGAGCGAGGCTTGCTACGATAAGGCTCTTTGCTTCAAGCCGTGCTCTGTATTCTTCTGGGCGCGGGAAGTACCAAGGATTGATCGCCTCAATATTCCGCGAGGAGAGTGCGGACTCGAGTGCGTTGACAATAGCCTGGACGTTACCGTATCCGCCGAACTCACCGACAAAACGCCCACCGTCTTTGAGCGCATTCCAAACGCCTGCGATGACTTGATCCGGTTGTTGGATCCAATGCAGTACGGCATTGGAAAATACGGCGTCAAATTCTTTCCTGAAGGACATCGTACGTGCGTCCATCACTTGCGCATTGAGTCCCAGCGATCGGGTTGCCGCGACCATATCCGGACTGGAATCGATCCCGACCACGTCGCATCCGAGCTCCAGAAGCTTACGGGTGAGCACACCGTCACCGCAGCCGAGATCGAGGATATATTCCCCCGGTTGTGGAGACAGTAACCCCAACGCGGGTATGCCGAGATCAGAGACGAACCGGGCATTGGCGGCATACTGTGAGGGATGCCAATCTTGTGTGGGTAATGAAGACACGGAGCCTTCCAAAATGATCGGCTTTAGGCGACGATTGCGGATCAGTCTACCCAAAAGCCGGAAGCATATCCATTCACTCAGGTATGCCGCCTTCACAATGGCTTTGCGGAGCGATTGTGAAATCGTCATGCGCACGAAGGAGCGAGGCAACGGCGGCGCGATTCGCGTTACACAATCTTAACTTTCCGCTGACGCACCGCTACATGGCCGATGGTTGCTCGTTGCAAGCGAGAGTGAACCGAGCAGCGACAGGGTTGCACGCCTTCCAGTTCTTGTCTCAGAGCTGGCTCATACCCCCGTCAGCCACGAGTTCAGTTCCCACGATAAACGCGGATTCCGAACCGGCGAGATACAGGACCGCGCTGGCGATTTCTTCAGGTGTCCCAAATCGTTTGAGTGGAACCTGGGCTTGAATATGCGAGGCGACTTCCGAGACCTGGTCCGCGGGGATTCCTAAGCGGTCATAGAGCGGAGTGCGGACAGGACCAGGACTGACCACGTTGACACGAATACCCCTGTGTAACAGTTCAGCGGAGAGTGTCTTCGCCAACGAGATCAGCGCCGCCTTGCTCGCGGCGTATGCCGTCGTATTCGGCATTCCCATGTGGGCATTGATCGAGCCGTTCAGCACGATGGCCGCTCCCGAATTCAAGAGCGGAAGCAGGGCTTTGATCAGGAAATAGGGGCCTTTGACGTTGATGTTGAAAGTGGTATCCCATGTCTGTTCTTCGACGGCCTCGATCGGAGCAAATCTACTGATACCTGCATTGAGAAACACGGCATCCAGTTTGACGCCCTGCTGTTGCAGCAACGCGGCAAGCGTATTTCCATCGGAGACACTCCCGGCATCGCTTCGCACAGCGATGACGTGCTTTCCTAACTGAGCCGTGGCTTGGTCGAGAGTGGCTTGATCGCGTCCAGTGATGACGACGCGTGCGCCAGCATTCGCAAACGCGAGCGCGGTGGCCAACCCGATTCCGCTATTCCCGCCGGTCACGAGCGCAACTTTTCCCTCGAATTGAGATGCCATACCTTTATCTCCCTTCCTCCGCTACCGGCCGTTCACCACACGTGCGGTGGATTGCCGGATAGCGGGGCATGTGACAGACACAAGATCGACCGAACTCAGGAGCCTGGCTCTTCATCTCCAGGTGCCGGCCAGTAATAGGTGTCGGGGGTAGAGCGGGCGCCATAGATCGCCTGCCCCACGCGCACGATCGTGGCGCCTTCCTCGATGGCGATTTCGTAGTCGCCGGACATGCCCATCGACAGTTCGTCCAGCACGATCCCATCCGGCGCCTCCTGGCGCAGCTGGTCGCGCAGCTCGCGCAACAGGACGAAGCACCGGCGTACCCGCGCGGCATCGGTGGACAGCAACGCCAGCGTCATGAATCCGCGGACACGCAGCGCCGAGAATGCCGGCAGCGCTTGCAGAAAGGCGGCCACCTCGTCGGGGGGCAGACCATACTTGCTGGATTCTCCAGAGGTATTGACCTGCACGAACACATCCAGCGCGCGGCCTTCGGCCTGCAAGCGCCGCTCCAGTGTCTCGGCCACTCGCAGGCTATCCAGCGCCTGAAACTCGGCAGCGAAACCCGCCACCAACTTGGCCTTGTTGGTCTGCAAATGGCCGATCACCGACCAGCGCAGGTCAGCGAGGTCGGCCATGGCGTTCCATTTACGGTGCGCCTCCTGTACCTTGTTTTCGCCGAGCAGGCGGCAGCCCGCGGCGTAAGACATGCGAATGCGCGCCTCATCCACGGTCTTGCTTACGGGGAGGACACACACACCGGCCGGATCGCGCCCCGCCCGCTGGCATGCGGCTGCGATGCGTGCATGGACCGCCGCGAGATTGCGGCGGAAGTCTTCCACGGATTCAGCCCGTGGCCAGCGGCCGTGCTGATCGTGCAAGGTTGACGGGGAGTCGGCAGGACCTGCTTCCATTGTATGAGCCTCGCTACGAGATAATTGAGGACACCGAAAAGATTCAAGGGTGTCTGGATTGATGTAACATTGTCTTAAACAGAAAAGAAGAGGACAGACGGGGCTGTCCTCTTCTTTTCTCCCGCCCTTGGTCCATTCGATGCCGCGCCCGAGAACGTATTCTAGCAAAAGGTGAGAAAGCGTCTGCTAGAACCTCGAGGCCGTCAGTACCACGTCGGTGTCCGGCCACGCTCGTTGGAAGCGCGCTTCCGCTGCGGCCGCTTCGGTGTTCTTTCCCTGCGCCCGGAGCGCCTGTGTGAGCCCAAACAAGGACCAGCCGTTTTCCGGGAAGCGGCGCAGATCCTCGCGATAGACCTGCTCGGCCTCGGCATGGTGCCCTGCCTTGATCAGCGCGCCGCCGAGCGAATGCCGAATCGGATAGTACCACTTAGGCGGTTCGAAGTAGAGTCCTCCGTCCTCGATCTTGGTCGCCTCCCGGAAGTGGTTGATGCCCGCGTCGAGGTCGCCGCGGCGGGTGGCGATCTCGCCGGATAGCGCATGCACGGCGATCGAGAGCGCCGTCTTGCCTTCGGCTCCTTCGGCCGTCGCGATGTCGGCCGCGGTCACCGTGTCGAGCGCGGCTTGCGCCTCCATCCACTCTCCTTTGGCAGCGTGTGCCACGCCGCGGGCATAGGAGGCCATGGCGTATGAAAAGCGGATGTCTTCAGGCGGAAGCGGCGCGGCGAGCACCTCGTCCCATCTTCCGAACGTCGTGAGCGTAAGCGCATGGTACGGCAACATCTCTTGCAGCATTCCGACCTGGCGTGCGGCGTCGAGGTTCACCTTCGAAGTGAGGGTATTGGACGCTTCGAGCGCCTGCGCACTACGCCCCGCCATCGTGGAGGCGAAGGCGAGGAAGTGGATGTTGTGCGGGTAGTATGCGAGTGGATAGACACCCATCGGGCGCTGTCCTTCGATGAACACTTCGTCGTTGTGAATGGCGTGTTGGTTGGCCTGCACAGCGTCGTTCCAGCGGCCGACGCGGATATAGATGTGTGCCGGCATATGGACCATGTGCCCTTCGCCCGGCATGAGCCGAGCGAGCCGCTCGGCACACGGCACTGCCGCCTTCGGGTTCACCGCCTCGACTGCGTGGATGTAGTAGTGGCACGCACCGGGGTGACTGGGGTTGCGCGAGAGGACTCTCTCGAGCTGGCGTAGGATTTCATTGGTGCCGGGGTAGGGCGTCCCGTCGGGTTGCCAGTAGTTCCATGGGCGGAGGTCCATCAGCGATTCGGCGTACAGGGTTGCCGCGTCGAGATCCTTGGGATAGGTCTTGGTCAACTGCTCCATCGCGTGTGAATACAGGGTATCCAATCGGACACGATCGGCCGGCGGGTCCGCCTCATAACGCTGCGCGAGTGCCTCGATGTATGCGCGTTCAGAAGCCGTGGCGTGGGACTTGAGCCTCAACGCTTTCTGGACCGCCGCGTAGGCGGCGACTCCGCTTGCCGAATTCATAGGCACGTTGACATGCGGTCCGTATGCGAGTGCGATCCCCCAGTAGCACATGGCGCACGTGGGGTCGAGTTCTGCGGCGCGCGTGAACGAGCGGATCGCTTCCGCATGATTGAATCCGTACACGAGTCGCAAACCCTGGTCGAAGTACTGCTGTGTGGCCGGAACTCGTGTGGAGATGCGTTTGTGATGGGAACCGAGGTCCGTATAAAGAGGGACCGTGTCGGAACGCTTCGGCGGCGCCGGTGCCTCTGTCGACTCTGTGGTCAAGCCGGGGGCGGCGCTGACAAGCAGAACAGCCGCTGCGAATCCGATGATGTGGGCGGACTTCATGGCATGCCTCCTTCCTCTCTCAGGCGCGGAACGTAACTGTCGGGTGGTACCAGCGAGGTGAACGGTGATCAAATTGTCAATCGTCGTCATCATGCTGCTCCTTGTTGTGAGTGGATGATCCTGGAGAGCAGCATCGATGCCAGCACAGTAGCATAGCACAAGACGTCGGAACTTCAGCGACTTAGAATCAGGCTCAGGAAAATCGGTGCCGCTGATATCCCGTGGTTTGCGAAATCTCGCGAGAAGGTTTGTGAGATTTCGTAAATCGGTGAGGCAGAAACTCGTATCGATGAAAGATCGTGAGGAAACTCATTCGGTATGCGTATTGTCGCTCCCGCTTCATTTCTGGATAGCCGAAGATATGGATCTGATCGATACACCTAGGATCATTTTTTATTCACTGGATCAAACCTGATTGAGCATCACGCCAGTAGAACTCCGCGACAATCTTACATTCTGATTTGGGCGCGGTACTTGCCTATATATTTTCAAGAGTGTGACCGCGTCCAAGTCTTTGGTGATCCGACGAGCGCGACCTCACGAGAGAGCCGCCTAAGGGGAAACTGCCACCGGAACACGTGTCATCATCGCGGAACATCCGCAGTGCGATACCAACTCACACTGAGAGCGGATTTGACTATTTTGCAAGGACTGCCTCCGTGGGAGCCGTGCCTGAGGTCGTCCGATCCGAACTATAGGGTGAACCGATGCTTATTCCTATAACAACCAGCGCTGACGTTCGCTGGTTTCGCGAAGGGATCATTCCTGAAGAACTCATGGTGTGGTTCAAACGCGGCAAAGCCATGCATGAGGATGCTCGGCAACGTTACCTCTACTTGCCGTTTACTCATGCGAGAACCGTCGGTTTTACGCTCCGCGAGGGAACGCTCTATATTCAGTCGCTCCAGAAATCGTTGGGTCTGCATCGTTTTGCAGCCAATCTCAAGGGACACGTACAACTTTGGATAAGGTGGTCGCATAAAATTTCGGAGATCGATAGGGATCTGCGCACCCTATTTGAGAATGATCGGTGGGCGAATGTTTGCGAACAACGCCGCTTCAGGAAGTTTTGTCTACACCAGGGAAAGGTGAGTGAGGTCCCAGGGAATGACTGCATCGCTCAGACAGCGTGTCACGTTGAGCTCACCGAGATAGAAGTGGGCGCCAAAAAGTTTTGGAGTTTCGGGATCGAATCGTTCGGTCATGCCGAACAAGTTGAAGAGACATTGAATGCCGTTTCCACCTATTGTTTTTCAGAACGGCAGTCCCCTCTGAAACGCGCATTGAACTGCGCCCAGTCACGCTCCTATCCGGAATGGATCCTCAGTGTACGTCCTAGACCTTCTCAGTTTCCCAGCAAGCGGGATGAACGCATGATCGGTATCGGGAACCAGACGGCAAGCCGCACTCGGAAACAACTGACTGAGATGCGAAGGGAATCTCTCGAGGAGCTGGAATGTCTGGCTCACAAGTATGACCGTTACCTCAGTAAGGATGAGCTGGGGGAAATAATAGGACGGAAAATATAGAGGTCTGCGTACCCATCACAGGCTTGAGATTCTTTTCAGGCTTGTCCAATCCCTTACGTGATTCCCTCGTCTCGGTGGCAGATTTCGAGGCTCTTGCCGCTCGGGTCCTCGAAAAACACTGCATAATACCCCGGACCTTTACCAGAGCCAGGCCCTTCGACATGTCGAGCGCTCGCATGGACCGCAATCTTGGCGAGCCGGTCCACGTCACAATCCCAGTGCCGGCAGCAGAGTTTCATAAAAGGCGCGCACCTCGGTCAGGCTGCGTGCCCGCACATCCATATGATCGAATCGCCGTCTCACAATGAGAAATTATAACAAAGGAGGTAGGGGAGCGGGTGAATGAGATGGCGAAGAGGAGGTGCGGATGCGCTCGTGCAGTGTGTCACGTTGATACAGAGGGTGGAAATTGTGTCGGGAGCGCGTTCTTTTTCCGTGCGTCCTCTTAACCTATTATTTACGTCTTCGTAACGTCTCTGTCATCCTCTCCGCACACGATAGGCCACTCCATACTGAGGCCGACTAGCGCCTTCATCCAGAGCAAAGAACAATCAAGACTTGTGTTGGTTACGGGAGGGATATCGCATGGATCACTCGCATGTGCTTGAGCAACCGTATGCTTCTGGTGCGTCTCGAATATCATTCAACGTAATGTTTTCATTGCTGATCGCGTGCGGAGCTGGCTATGCGGCCTATGCGTTGCTTCACGATTTGACGAGCGTCTCCCATACCTCCACCTTCGCCTATGGCCTCTTAGTCTTGGCGCTCGCGATAGCCTTGGGCTTTGAGTTCGTGAATGGGTTTCACGATACCGCCAATGCGGTCGCCACCGTCATCTATACGCATTCACTCAAGCCTCACGTTGCCGTCATCTGGTCGGGAGTCTGGAACTTTATCGGTGTGCTCATGTCGAGCGGAGTCGTCGCGTTTGGAATTATTGCGTTGCTTCCAGTCGAGCTCATCCTCCAGGTCGGGAGTCAGGCCGGTTTTGCCATGGTCTTTGCGCTGTTGTTCGCCGCCATCATGTGGAATCTCGGTACGTGGTACTTCGGGTTACCGGCATCCAGTTCTCACACCCTCATCGGTTCGATCATCGGCGTGGGTCTCATGAACCAGCTCATGCAAAAGAACACGGGAACCACGAGCGGCGTCGATTGGGCCCAGGCGACAAAGATTGGGTACTCTCTGCTCCTCTCCCCATTGACCGGCTTCATTTTTGCTGCACTCCTTCTGCTAACCGTCAAATATTTTGTTCGTGACCCTTCCCTCTACCGCTCACCGGAGGGAAATCGACCTCCTCCTTTTTGGATTCGCTCTCTGTTGATTTTGACCTGCACGGGCGTGAGCTTTGCGCACGGCTCAAACGATGGCCAAAAAGGCATGGGGTTGATCATGCTCATTTTGATCGGCACAGTGCCGGCCGCCTATGCGTTAAACCACGCCGTCCCTGCCGCGCAATTACAGTCGTTCGTGGCCGAATCTCATGCCGCCAGCGATCTCGTTGAGAAGTATCTCACGGCACCGATAGGTACTGCCCCGCTTAGCGATGCGCGGGGACACGTCACAGACTACCTAAAAACACGCGAGCTGACTCCAACCACCCTGTCGGCACTTCAGCAGCTGATCACGGACATTTCGCAGCACGTGTCTCGTTACGAAACCTATACGATGGTTCCAGAAGATCTCCAGGGCAATATTCGCAATGACATGTACTTGGTGTCTGAAACGCTACGCCGAATGGATAAGGCTGGAACACCGAAATTTATGGAAGCGGACAGCGCAGTGTTGAAATCGTATAAGACGCATCTCGATCGGGCGACAAAATTCATTCCTGACTGGGTCAAAATAGCGGTCGCCATTTCTTTGGGATTGGGGACTATGGTCGGCTGGAAACGAATCGTGATCACGGTCGGCGAACGGATAGGAAAATCACACCTCACGTATGCACAGGGCGCATCAGCCGAACTTGTGGCCATGACCACGATTGGTGCGGCCGACGTGTTTGGATTGCCGGTCAGCACGACACAAGTACTGTCTTCAGGAGTGGCCGGCACCATGGCTGCCAATCGATCGGGCCTGCAATGGAAGACGGTGCGGAATCTGCTGATGGCATGGGTGCTGACGCTCCCGATGTCTGTCTCGCTGGCCGGAGGATTATACTGGCTGTTCCGTCAGTGGCTGTAGTCGACCGTTCCCATATTGGCTCAATGGACATTCCCCGGATCGCCCGTGCAACTGTTGCTGATGTGCCCGGGGCGGTTTCATGGGCGTTGCCTTCATCACGCCGCTCTGTAGGGCATGATTCCAAACGTTAAAAGCTTCACCCTCCGTTTCAATCGGATCAAAAAAGTGTTATGTCCCTTCTGCGGTACGGAGGATGCCGATCGGTTCACCAATTATTCCGTGCAAAGGGGATGATCATGGACCCAAGTTTTTGGCACCAGCGGTGGGAGAAGAATGAAATCGGCTTCCACGAAAGCAACGCGAACCCGCTCTTGGTCGAGCATATCCATAAGCTGGCGCTAGCCAAAGGCCGTCGGATTTTTGTCCCGTTGTGCGGGAAAACGCTCGATATCTCGTGGCTGCTGTCCCGTGGCTATCGCGTGGCCGGAGTCGAGCTGAGTCAACTGGCCATCGAGCAACTCTTCATCGACCTTGGACTGCAACCGGACATCGCGACAGTCGGCAAAGTCGATCAGTGGAGCGCGAACCATCTCGACATATTCGTCGGTGATATCCTGGCGGTGTCTAAAAATGAACTCGGTCCAGTCGATGCCGTCTATGACCGGGCGGCATTGGTGGCGCTCCCCGAAGATATGCGCACTCGATATACGGCACACCTCGCGGAGATCACCGGAAAGGCGCCACAATTACTGATTTCCTATGACTACGACCAAACTCTAATGGCAGGTCCTCCGTTTTCCGTGAGTCATGAAGAGGTCCGCCGGCACTACGCCACAGCGTATGATCTTACCCTCCTGAGCAGCACCGACGTTCCAGGTGGGTTGAAGGGGAAAGGACCGGCCAAAGAGAATGTCTGGCTGTTGAAAAGAAAGTGAGACCCTGAATATCGAGCCTAAGAGCGGTTGGGCTCGAGATTGAGGAGGAGAATGAACATGAAGAAAAATAGGTCGCAGAAAAACCCGTCTCCTTCTCGGATGATTGACGCCAAGATCAAGGAGCTCGGCGACTGGCGGGGCACGATGCTCCGCCGCCTCCGTGGCTTGATCAAGGAAGCCGATCCCGAAGTCGTCGAGGAGTGGAAGTGGAGAGGGGTTCCGGTCTGGGAGCACGACGGAATCATCTGTACAGGCGAAACCTACAAGAACGTCGTGAAGATGACATTTGCCAAAGGGGCGGCTCTGAAGGACCCTTCGGGCCTCTTCAACTCCAGTCTTGAAGGGAACACGAGACGTGCCATCGACGTTCACGAGGGCGAGAAGATAGACGAGGAAGCGTTGAAGACTCTCGTTCGCGCTGCCGTGACCCTGAACACATCGCCAGCCTAAAGCTACTCCACCAAATCGACCCGTTACCGTAGGAGCGAGTAAGGGAGGCTCAATTGGGGGTTGTTGTTGCCCCACAGGCCACTGCCCAGAGCGCCTGGTTGATGCTGCCCGGTTCCACGGGCTGTCCAGAGCCTTGCTCGACCGCCACAGCATTTTGAATTCCAGTGCCCATGTGCCGAGAGAATTCCGAGGAGGCCAATGCCCGAACACTGTTGCCTGTGCAGTCGAATTCCTTGTGCGTCTTCGTCGACAAAAACCGGTGAGGGCCCATCATGAATGCCCCAAACGGCGCATTCCCCTGCATCCACTTATAATCGGTTAACTGCCACAGCGTCACGCGATCCCCGCCTCGGCGAATCGTCGTGGGATCGTAGTACACCATTTCCCGTGATGGGGATTGATACGCGCTGTCGACGGCTACCCAGGTTTCCCCAGGCGGCATCTCGCCATATCCCCGGGGTTGACGGACCTGATAACTGGGATCTCCGCAGGACGCAAGGAGGAGAAAGAGAGCACAGAATGACAGGGCGATGCCGGTTATCTTAGGCATAGATCCTTCACCGGTTAACGCATTCTAACAGAAGCAGACCGCATTGTTCAGAACAGATACGCCGGTATCGGTTCCGATACAGTCATTGAAGTCGCTCTCAATCTCTCCGGCGGGTGCTCCTCTGGGCAGGGCCTAGCACAAACCTACTGCTTCGGCCAGCTAGAAGGCCGTCAGTCACAACCATTCTTAGCGATCGAGATCAAGGGTACTGCTCTTGCTGGTTCGTAAACGACGGAAGGACGGCGCAACAATTCCTGAGGATCAGCGCGGCAGGCGCGAGCGGTTCTTGGTGTCAGTCTTTCAATCGCTGTAATTCAAGATGCAGGGTCTGGACACCGTCTGCGATCCAGAGGTGCCCGTCTTGGATGGTCCATTGTAATTGCATGCTGGGTTTCGCCATCGACGCGAGGGCGCGAACGCCCTCCATCGGGAGTAGTGTCACGGCGAGGTTCTTCAACCGGTCGAGCGACGAACTCTGGTTTGCCCACCACGCTTCCGCGCCGCGGGCTCCATAGACATAGACGATGACCTGTTTGGAGCGGCCGCAGGCCTGCCGGAGGATCTTCTCGTCCGGCTGACCGATCTCGATCCACAGCTCGATCGCGCCGGTGATATCCCGTTGCCACAGAGCTGGATCATCTTCGGCGCTCACCCCGCGGCCGAATGACAAAGCCTCGTCTGCATGGAGCGCAAAGGCGAGCACTCGTACCATCATACGCTCCTCCGTCTCGGACGGATGACGCGCGAGAGTGACAGCATGATCCTGGAAGTACTGGCGATCCATATCGGCAATCTGCAACGCGGCTTTATAGATGGTGGAGTTCGAAGCCATCGTGCCAGGAGTGTTAGGGGAGTTCGGCAATAAACATCTGTTCAACCCGCTTGCGCGCCCAAGGCGTCTTGCGCAGAAACGTGAGACTCGACTTGATCGTCGGGTGATGACGAAAGCAGCGGATGGGTACTCGTGCGCCTAGTTTCGCCCATCCATGACGTGCCACCAAGGTCGAAACTATGGATTCCAATGTGATCCCGTGCAAGAGATCGCGGGGATGAACCATGGGGGGCGGTTGGTTCATGCGTTCCTAGTCGCACTCTTTAAACTGTGACTGCTGACAATGCCGCGCCATCTCCTGCGCCTCCTTGATCTGCGCGGCGGTCATTTGTGAGGTCAGATGGTCTCGACGCTCCATAGCGATCTTTCCCTCATCGCCATTCAACATGGCGGCAGCGACCGTGTACCACATCAGCGCGCGAACGACATCTTTCCGGACGCCTCGTCCCCTCTCATAGAGTAGCCCCAGATCGTTCTGGGGGCCGGCGTAGCCCTGCGCCGCCGCCTTGCGAAACCACGTGAGTGCCACGGAGTGGTCCTGCCGGACGCCTCGTCCTTTTTCATACATGAGGCCAAGATAGTACTGGGCCGATGCCACTCCTTGCTCGGCCAGGGGATTGAAGAGACGTGCCGCTTGTGTATAATCGCCCCGCTCATACGCAAATTCCGCCTCCTCACTGGACGGTGCTGCCACAACGCACTCTGGTCCCACCCCTGACGCGCAGGCCAGAACCACAAACATGGCAAAGACACGACGCCACATCAACATCATCCTTTCACTAAGACCCATCGCGACAGAAGAGGATGGCCTCAACGCTTGGCAGAAAATCAGAAAACAGCTCATTCTACTTTGTGCAATCCGGCAGGTCTATGGATTTGAAGAGCACCATCTTATGGAGAGGCGAGGGTGGAGGCGGAACGGCATGTATCGCCGCAAGTCGAAACAGAGCTCTCTTCCATTGAATTAAGCCGCACTCCAACATCGAGGATGAACGACAGGAGCCAGGTCAAGCGCCTCTCGGTCGTCTACTCGGTCGCAACGTCGATTCCATGTCAAACCGCGGTGCGATGCGGTTCACCCAGACTGTATCACCAAGCGGGCGGCCGTGTTGCACGCGGAGCCGGAGTGCCTCACGCCCCGAGCCAGGATCTTCTTAGCGTGTGGCCACGGTCTGGGATTCTCGCGCAGCCAGAGACTGTCGGCGATTATTGGAAATGGTGCGGTCGATAATGGCGCCGCAATTGAGGCATTTCCATGCGTAGAACACGAGAAAGAAATCCGAGAACCGCTCCAGCATCATCATGCCCTTACATTTCGGACAGTCCATTGATCCCTCCTAGGTTAGTCGGTTGCGTGCACAATCAAGATTAACCTAAGCAAAAGCCGCACCAAATTGTCATATGCTGGTATTGCAATGAGTTCTGAGTTACGTAGTAAACCTGAGCAGAGAGGTTATGAAAAGTTTGACGCGCGGCAGAGTTCAGGCCGTCAATGTTTTGTCAGCGTGCCCACGAGAAATCGGAGGCATCGTTGTTGGAAGGTGGTTTCCGGAACGAGAGTGCGGGTGTCTCTTGGCCCTTATTGGCTTGGCCAGGATTGGATCGGCACGGCGGAGATGGCATTCTGTGGTGAACCCTCGATCACCCGGTCGCTATAGGCGAGATAAATATAGGTCTGGCGTTTCTTGTCGAAAAAGCGGACGACTTGGAGTTTCTTGAAAATCAGGGAGCGACTCTCACTGAAAACCTTTTCCCCTTCCTTCGGTTCACCCACAATGCGAATAGGACCGACTTGACGGCAGGCCAGTGAGGCATCTGAGGTTTCCTCTGCCAATCCGACCATGCCTTTCAAGCCGCCTTTTTTTGATCGGCTCAGATAACACGTGATGCCTTCGATCTTGGGGTCGTCAAACGCTTCCACCACAATTTTGTGATCCGGTCCCAACATTTTGAATTCCGTGTCGACACTTCCCACTTCCTCGGCATGACTTGCCGACACGATCGTCGCGCAACAGAGCAACGTGGTCATAAATATAGTTGTCTTCATCGCCGGGACTCCATTCTTCACAACATCTCCATCCTGTCAAATTCCAAGATCAGCGTCTCCATGAGGATGCCTCCCTCCATTGCGCGCAAGGGCGAGTAAGAAAGAGTCACCGGACGAACATTGTCGAAGCGCCAAGTCAGCACCACGGTTGACTGGTCCTCTCCCAGCAGTTGAACCTTCACCGTACGCTTTCGGGGGGCTGTTCCCTTCCGAGCCTCATCCCACCAGGCATAGAGATCCATAGACCCCATCACCCCTCGCTTGAGGATCAGCCGATTGGCAGCAGCCACTTCAGCTTGTTCGACTGGCTGGGGCACCCTGTGAGGACGCGGTTGGCCCTCGGGCTGGTCAACGATGAAATCTGGGAAGATCACCTCGGCAAACCCTGCCAGCGGAGCACCGCTGTCTCCTCGTCCAAAATCCACGAGAAAATTCGAATTCTTGTAGGGTCGTTCACTGATGACGGCCATAATTGTCTTTAATCCAGGGAAAAACCTGGACACTACTCCATTTCCAGGCGCTCGTAGGCTAACACTATTTCTTCCATTGCGACGTCAGTGCCCTTCGCGTTGAGTGGGCCGCTCGTATGCTTGATGATGCGCGCTCGCAAGAGCTTCCATGTCTGGACTATGTCGCTGTGATCTTCACTTTGTAATTGAATGGTCACTGTTCTCAAGGCGTTCTGGGTGCCGTTGCGGATCTGGTCGAGCCATGCGTAGAGATCCAGCGAGCCGATGATACCTCGTTTCAGGGTGACATCGCTGACCTTGTTCAAGCCTGTCAGCTTCATCACGGTATTGTCCTTGGAGTTGCCGTTGCGGTATTCAATCACCACGGCTTCCATGCTGATGCCGCTCACCTCCTGAAAGCCTGCCTGCGGCCCTTGGGTGTCTCCGGTGCCGAGATCGACCAGAAAGTTAAACTGGCCATAGGGACGATCGCGCAAAATAGCCATACGTATCTCCTCTCCTTAAGGGCTGCGTGGTGCCAATTCCTACGCCGAGCACGATGGAAAATCAACAGGACGAACCGGGAATTTTAGTAAGAGTGTTGGTGAAGGGGGATAGTAACGGCCGAAAGAAGTCACCTTCACGCCTCGCACGTTGCTTCGCGCCCGCAACGTCCAGTGGGTGTCTACGCCCTGTCACGAAAATCAAAGGACAGCGCAGCGGATAATTTGCAATCGCTGAAAAAAGCCGGTAAGTGTTGCGATGGGCGCACACTAGTTGTTGTACGACAAGCCTCGCGGAAAGGAGACTGACCTCGCTATGTCAATCCCTAAGATTCCGATGGCCACGTGTCTCTGGTTCGACAAGAATGCCGAAGAGGCGGCGAAGTTCTACGCCGCGACATTCCCCAACAGCCACGTCACCGCGATTCACAAGTCCCCCGCCGACTACCACAACGGCAAGGCTGGCGATGTCCTGACGGTGGAGTTCAACGTATTGGGTCAGCCGTTCGTCGGCTTGAACGGTGGTCCCGAATCCACCTTTAACCAGGCGGTCTCGTTTCAGGTCTTTACAGACACCCAGGAGGAGACGGATCGCTACTGGGACGCGATCGTCAACGACGGCGGACAAGCCATCGCCTGCAGCTGGTGCAAGGACAAATTCGGGCTTAGCTGGCAAATCGTGCCGCGTGTACTGATAGAGGCAATGACTGGCGCGGACAAGGCCGCAGCCAAGCGCGTGATGGAGGCCATGATGGAGATGGTCAAGATCGACATCGCAAAGATCGAGGCCGCCCGGCGCGGATAAAGTCAGAAGGGTTTTGGCTTGTACCCATGATCGTGGCCTGACTCGTCCTCATGTCGGCTCCTCTCTCGCAGTTCCTTTTCGGCCTCCACACGGCGCCGCTCTGCCACGATCATTCGGTCGAGCTCTGCAATGTGCTGTTCGGCGAACGCGTTGACCGCCGGTCGTTCGTCGGTCAGCCACCGCGTCAGCGACTCTTTCCTGACCCGCCATGCGTCCGCAAGTCCGAATTCACCGGAGACCACACCGGTGCGATTGATGCTGCTCCGGACCTCGCCCATTGTGCGATCGTCATGTGAAAAGCGCGACACAATCTCTTTCAAGACGCTGTCGGTGGATGTCGAACCGAGATAGTTCTGGAGAAGCGCCAGAGAGAAATCCGCCTCCGTGTCGCCGCCGGCTTTGACCACCTCGCCGAGCGCGGCCGCGAACTCGGGCGTGCAGGTGGGAAACGCTCTGCCGAGCAGGCTCCCTCCTCGAAAGCAGAATTCTTCTCGGTCTTGCGCGAACCACGCCAGTCCTTTGCTGATGGCGAGTTCAGGATCTTTCGACAGCATCGCTTCCAGTCCTTGGAACTCAACCGGCACCAGCTCGGCCTGTTCTTCGTCGCCACCCCCAGACTTCCTCGCGAGCCAAGTGGTCATCACGTTGTCGAGTCGCTGCCGTTCAGTTTCTCTCATTCGAACAAACGCCAGTCCGGCAATCTCCTCGTTCGTCCACTGCACATCAGCCCCATCGATCATCAGCGCCCACTCCAAGCCGGGTACGGCGATGCGCAGTTCCAACGAGAGGCCGGGCAACATGAGGAGCGGGCTTTCCAGCCGGCACCCGCTCCGTGAGAGATCGAGAATGATGCCCGTTCCTTCGGGCTGTGCGGAGCCCGACACCATGGCGCGAAAGTGCACACACACTCGGGGCGCAGTCCGCTGATCCTCTCCCTTCAGATTCATGACTGGTCGACCCTCCGCCTTTCCATCAATGAGACCCATTACGTCCCTCTCAGAAAGAAACAGGGGAGAGGAAACGTGTTCTTATACCCTGATTGATCCAATGTGCGTTGTTTGTTCAGGGACATATTATCCCGCGTAGGTAGGGCGACCGGCAACAGCCGTTCGAGCGGACTCAAAGGGGTCGACTAAAAGGGGTCGGGAGTCTTTCTTTAGGAGCCCTTCGGTCGTCCGCGTGGCCGTAGTGTGGATTCCATCCCAAATCGCTTCGCTATCCGTTTCACCCAGGCGTCCTCGCCAAACGGGCGGCCGCGTTGCACACTGAGCCGGAGGGCCTCAAGTTCCGACACACTCTGCACATGATTGACAAACGTGAGCCACTGGCGTGGGCGTTCCACCGGCCAGTCACTCAGGCAGGCGGTCAATTTGGAAGTTCCCCGTGTTCGTCGCCACAAACTGGACCACTGCCAGTCTTCCGCGCGGGGGACCAGCTTGGCCCGGAGCGCATTGCGCTCCACATAGCGCGCAACGGTGAGAAAATGCTTGTCGGTCTGAACTGGAAATGACCGAAAGCGGCCTTGATACAGCGGTCCGGTCCCTGCTGTGTGATGGTGGGCATGCCAGCGTTGCGTATGGGTCACGGTGATCCAGCGCAGGATGTCGGAGAGTTCTCCATCCTGCCGAGGCCAGAGGAGGAGATGCCAGTGATTGGGCATGAGGCAGTAGGCGGCAATTCGGACACGAGTCTTTGCATGTGCTTCAGCCAGAATCTTTTCAAAGGCGAGATAGTCGGAGGCTTTCTCAAACAGCGGCAGTCGTCCAACCCGCCGGTTCAGGACGTGATAGGCGAGGTCGCCGGCAGCCAATCGGGGACGGCGAGGCATGCAGGATCTTCTAAGGGAAGCGAGACAATCTTGTCAAGAAAAGACTCCCGACCCCTTTTCCGTCCGCCGACCCCTTTTCCGTCCGCGTGCGATACAATGTCTTCCGTGCGTTGTGCTAATCTGCTTCGTGTGCCTTTTCTAAGTCCATATGCCGCTCCACAATTGTAGCCGCTTTTGCTCGGACCCCTGGATCCTCGTCTTCCATTGCCTCGAACACTGGTGTCAGTGGAGGCTGATCCAATTGCGTTTCCCAATAATCCAGTGCGCGATACCGGATATGGGCATCCGGGGAACCGAGATCCTTGGCGACGGTCTCCGGGATGTCAGGAGACATCTCGGTATTGCGTTCCTCTGTTGTCTCATCGGACTTCTTCGCGATCGTCGGTTGGTTGGCTGACGCGCGGTCACTCGGGACAGAGCGGTCGCCCCTCCCACTCAGATGTGCATCAGACACCTGCCCCGTTCCCTGCGCTCCAAGTTCTGCGCTACCGTTTGCCGACGCATTCGCAGTCTTCCCGGTCGCTGCACGCGAGTCGAGCCCCGAAGTCGGATCGGAGGCAGGAGACCCGCAACCGGTCAAGACTCCTCCGAGGACACAAGCGGCCATGATGAGAAACCCTCCGGATTCGCACTCACATGATACCCGTCGCCTTACACTTGTCTTCATCGTCATACCAGTCCGTATCCCCCAACAGCTAGACAACGACTGGGCTGAATCCAGACGCTTCTACAGGGGAACTGAGGCGCCTAGCAAGATTCCGCTAGGCACCCCAGCCGTCGTCGCTTTTCCCGTTACAGCACGCTCAAGAACGCGGCCAAATCATCTTTTTCTGTTGCGGTCAGGCCCATGGTAAACCGTGTGTTATAGAACTCGATCGTCTCCTTCAGGGTCTTCGCGGAACCGTTATGAAAGTATGGAGCGCGTGCGGCGAGGCCCCGCAAAATCGGCCCTTTAAACTTTCCAATGTCCGCCCACTTTCCCGTAATCATTGCCCGGCCAGGGTCCGTCGTCGAGAGCTCTTGGCTCGTCGACTTATTGCGCAAGGTGATTACCGGGAGATACCGGGTATCAAGGACACTTTTCACATCGGCCACTCCAATATTGAGCGGGCCCACAATATTGCCGTTGGGCAGGGCCTTCACGATGGAGTGATTGCCAACATTGGGCGTATCGTGGCAGGTGCCGCATGTCCCAGGAATAAGCGGCGCCCCCACTGCATCGTTGAGACCACCAACGCCCACAATGTTGATCGGTTTGGAGTTAAACAGCGTTTGCCCTCGAAGAATGCTAGCTCGGCGCCTGGCTTGTTGCGCCGTGTCGGCAGTATGAACCCAACGATCGGTGAAAAGAGTAAAGATGACCGGCGTGAATGGGGTCCCAAACGGGTTGAGTCCCAGCGGATCGTTGATACCAAGAAAGAACTCCTGAGTCGAAAGGGGTTCGGGACCACCGGTCGCCCCGAGGCGCGACAGCGTCCCGGCGCCAGCATCGATGGCCTGTGCGGTCGACAGCGCTATTTCAAAATCGACAATCTGCTGCACCTGTTGGGCCGTCGGAGGCGTGGCGGCCTGTGCATGACCCAGGGTGGCATCGACGGCCTGATGAGCCAAGTCAGACACAAGATCATGCGGGAAAGCAATGGGTGTCGTCCCAGTCTGGGTTGAGGATTCCCGCGCATCCCACATCACGCCGCTGAGGAATCGAAGATTGGTCGATGGCAACGGCCGGCGATACATCGACAAGGTAGTTTTCTCATTACAGTTGTAGGGATTTTTGACGCTCACGACGTCGAATTCGGCCCCTGCCGGAACATCGAGCGCGACGCGGATCAATCCACGGGTTCGGAGAAGGCTATAGGCCTCACGGCGACCTGTCTCCGTTGACGTATTGATGTCATGATTGCAGTTAGATCCGTCGTTGGTTCGGAACAGCGGGTCACGACCATGAGACTCTTGAAACCGCTTTTCGACATTGGCTGCTGATAGGGACCACGCTTCGCCCGGCTGATGGCACGTCACGCATGTGCGCCCATTGGTCCCAAGGTCTTGAAAGAAGGGCCCGGTCATGTCCAACTTGCCGGTCGTGCTGAATGTTCTCAGGACACCGGATGGATTGGGGAAGGGAAACAGATTGGGGAGCACGTTGGGGTCTTTCGGCGGCGCCGCCGCCACAGTCGTGGCGCATCCCAAGACAATCATGGCAGAAACCAACACACGAGCGTTCATAATTGTTCTCTACCTCCTGTGTGTGACGAAACAAATTTCTCGTCATGTGATCCGGCTTGCCCCGCTTTGCTGGACAGCACGGTGATCATGCCGAAGGCATTACGATCCATCCCTTGGAAGGCAGATCATGCGCTTCCCCTCGTTCGTTCTGGTCTGGATGGATGAAATAGGCCGACCGAAACCCGGCGCCGCATAACTGATGGCCATCAGTCCTGGCGCCGCAGAGGCATCAGCAAAACCCGGGCCTGATGTAAACGGTGCGGATCGCAGCAAATACATGCCAGTGGAAACATCTTCTTTCGACGAGGCTGTACAAACGTAGTCATGGGCATACATTTCCGAACCACCCACGCGCGACATTCCGTGCGGATATGTGACCGGAGCGGATAATCGGAACTACGTTGGTCTGTCCACAAATCGGCCCGGATGAATAGGGGCTCAAGTTGGCTGACCTCAGCCGATGATTCAACACAGATGGCCCTTCCTGGTGCTGCGAGTTCAGCTATTGATCACTCTGAGTTTGTAAGATGGTCATGACTGTAGGATGCTTGATCCGAGATATACAATCGGCAGAAATACATACATTATGGTCTGCCTGAGGGTCATAAAAATGGGTCGGGGAGGCATAGAGGATTTTCTCAGGGAATCGAGTAAAAACACTCCCGACCCCTTTTCTGTCTTCTCGACCCCTTTTCTGTCTTCTGACTTCGAGCGCAGGGTCTGCCCGCAGCGATATGTCCCCTTGAGCACACGGCTGCGGACCTGACCACTGAACGCCAGCTAATTCATCTTCCGTCGCGCCAAAGTCACCAGCCCGATAATGCCGCTGCCGAAGAGCCAAGCTGCAGCTGGTAGCGGCACCGGCGCTGGGGCGCTCAGCACTTCTAGGCCGACCAGGTTGGACACGTAGCGCCCGGCTTTGGTATCACCAGGAATCACCAAACGGGCAAAGCCGTTCGTGCCCAGCCCGCCACCGTTCACCTGGGTCGC
>JACXTT010003359.1_pt1 | contig 24697 bp, 23 predicted proteins | sample 9270951 | NCBI WGS metagenome assembly JACXTT01 (sample SAMN15532306, study PRJNA645909) | rock metagenome | isolation source: weathered quartz diorite | place: Puerto Rico | collected 2017-06-21
GGACGAGCTGCTCGATCGTCCCGTCGTCGTCGGGAGGGCGCGGCGGACTGGTCATGGAAGCACCTCGGGCAGCTCGGGCGGCGTACCGCGACGGAGGGCCGGCGGCGTGCCGTGGACAAGGGCGGTCGTCGTGGGGCCCCTTTGGGCCGGCGCGGAGCTCGGCCGCGGCCGGGTCCTCGGCCTCGAGGCGGCGCCGGATCGCGGCGTGGGCGCGCGACAGCGTCGAGCCAACGGTCCCGCTGCTGATCCCGAGGTACGTGCCGATCTGGGAGTAGTCGTAGCCGTAGTAGTGGCGCAGGACGAGGGTGGCGCGCACCTCGGGTCGAAGGCCGTCGAGCGCACGCTCGACGATCTGGCGGCGGGTCACCTCGTCGGCCGGATCTGGCTGGCTGGTCCGCTCGAGGGTCGCGGTTGCGCGCCCCAGCACCGGCAGAGCGAGTCGACGGACCCGTTGGCGGCGGAGCTGATCGAAGGCGAGATGGACGACGATGCCGTGGAGCCAGCCCACCAGCGGGCGCTGGCTGTCGTACTGGTCCCAGCGCTCCCAGGCGCGGGCAAATGTCTCGTTGACCGCGTCGAGGGCGTCGTCCGGGTCGCGCAGGATGCCGTAGGCGACGCGGTACACGTCGTTGGCGTGGTCGCGATACGCCTGATCTGCGGCGCGGTCGCGCTCGCTCTCGATCACGGCCTACCTACGGCCCGCTGCCCGGAAACGTTGCGGGCAGTCGGGCACCCGGGCGCGCATCGGCGCCCAGGGTGGACACCGGCGCGGCGGGTCAGCCCGCGTCGTCGGCCGGGGTCGCCTCCGTCTTGGGCTCGAACGCGAGCGACGCGGAGTTCATGCAGTAGCGCAGGCCAGTCGGGCGGGGCCCATCGTCGAAAACGTGGCCAAGGTGGGCGCCGCAATTTGCGCAGTTCGCCTCGATGCGGCGCATGAAGAAGGAGTTGTCCTCCTTCGTCGCGACGCGGCCATTCTCGACCACGTCGTAGAAGCTCGGCCAGCCCGTGCCGGACTCGAACTTCGTGCCGGAGTCGAACAGCGGCGCCGCGCAGACAACGCAGCGATAGGTGCCCTCGGCGTGGTTGTCCCAGTAGATCCCGCTGAACGGGCGCTCGGTTTGACCCTCCTGGGTGACGGCGTACTGGAGCGGGCTCAGCTTCGACAGCCGAGCCTCGAGATCGGTGGTATTCACGCGCTGATTCTGCGCGCGGATTGTGTCCTGCGCGTGACGCTCAGCCGACGCCGATGCCTGCCGGCTCGCTGACGCCCAGGATCTCGCGGGCCTTCGCCGGCTTGTCCGTCGCGAACGAGACCGAGACGTTGCCGCCGGCCATGCCCGTCGGCAGGGCCGCCTCGATGTTGATGCCGGCGTCCGCCAGCTTCCTGGCCGCCGCGGCGAGGCTGCCCGGAACGTGCTCGAGCGAGGCCGTGACCAGCTCGATCTCGCGCGCACGGAAGCCGCCGTCGGTGATCGCCTTGCGAGTGCCGGCCTCGTCGTTCGTGGCGACGACGACGGCGCCGCTGCCGCCGGCCGTGGCGCCCGCGAAGGACGTGATGTTGATGCCCTTCTGGGCGATGGCCTCCGTGAGGCGGGCCAGCTCGCCGGGCTGGTTCGCCATGTCCACGATGAACGCGTTCATCGGCTCCTCCCGAGGAATCGCCGGTTCGGGACGAGGCGCGACCGGTGCGCGTCGCCGCGGAACCGGGAAGAGCCGGATTCTACGCCTTCGAGCCAGTGCCCCCAAGGGCCGCCCGCGCCGCGCGGTCCGCCGGACGGCGCCCGAATCAGGCCGGCGCGGAGGCGATGCTGATCGCCTCGAGGGGCTCGGGTGCCCGGAATGCCCGGAATCAGCGGCGTGCGCTCAGCGGCGGGCGCTCAGCGGCGGACGATCCTCGCCAGCCACGCGCTCGGCGTCGGGCCCTGCCACAGGCTCGAGACGGCGAACGTATCGGGCTCGATGCTCTCGATCGACCACTGGCGCGAGAACGCGGCGGCGATCTCGCCCTGGGTGACCCGCCGCGGGCCGTCCGTCCCCGGCGTGAGCTCCGAGAAGCACAGCAGGTGCAGCACCGCGCCCGGTTCAGTCACGGCGGCGAGGCTCAACGCGTAGAGCGGCCGATCGGCATTCGCAAAGGTGTGGAAGCAGCCGGTGTCGATCACCGTCCGGAACGGCGGCTCGAGCCGTTCGATCTGATCGAGCGCGAGCACGTCACCGACCATGAACTCGGCCGACAGGCCCCGCTGGCGCGCCTTGGCGCGGGCCCGCTCGATCGCCTCCTGCGAGACGTCGACGCCCCTCACCTCGAGGCCCATCGACGCCGCCAGCAGGGCGTGCTCGCCGGAGCCGCAGCCACTGTCGAGCACCGGCTCGACGAGGCCGCCCCATTCCGCGACACGCAGGATCGCCGGCTGTGGGCGCCCGATGTCCCACGGCACGTTGTTCTCGCGATAGGCCTCGTCCCACGACCCCCCGGTCATTCGCGCAGCATAGGCCCGGGGTGACGTCCGTCGAACGCGGATTTAGTACCTATTGCGCACCTCGGCGCGCGCCACCTCGGTGCGGACCAGATCCTCGATCAGGTGATCGGGCAAGGGCTGCTGCGCGGTGAAGTGGAGGCTGCCTTTCGTCCGGCCGTAGCCCTGGAGCTCGGCGCGATGCTTGGCCAGGAATTCGTCGCTCAGCGGGTAGATGGCGCAGTGGCGCTTCCAGCCGGCGTACGAGAGGAAGAACTTGCCACCGCGCTTGAACGCAGGCATGCCGTAGCTGATCGCCTCCTCCGCCTCCGGGTCCGTGCGCGCGATGACTTCGCGCAGGTGCTGGAGAAGCTCGCGCTGCGCCGGTGGCAGGTCAGCGAGGTACGCGTCTACGTCGCGCTCGGTCGGCATCGCACTCGAGGATACGCCGCACTGCGGGCGGGCCATCTACCCTCGCGAGAACCGAAAGCGGAGGAGCGATGACGGACGAGGCGGCGACCCGGGAGCTGCTCGTCGAGCTGCTCGGCGAGTTCTGGCGCCGTGGCTGGGTCTCCGGGACCGGCGGCGGCATCTGTGGGCCGGCGGATGGCGGTGGCCTCCTCCTGGCGCCGAGCGCCGTCCACAAGGAACGCGTTCGGACCGACGAGTTCTTCACGGTCGACCCGAGCGACGGCCGGGTCCTCCGATCACCCGACCGCGCCGACCTGCGACCGAGCGAGTGCAACTCGATCTTCTGCCTCACGCATCGGACGTTCGGCGCGTGGAGCGTCGTCCACTCGCACGCGCTGTCGGCGGTGCTCGCCGGTGATGCCGTCGCGGCGGACGGCGCGGATCACCTGGCCATCCGAGACCTCGAGATGCTCAAGGGCATTCCGGGTGTGACGAACACCGACGTCCACCTCGTGCCCGTGATCCGGAACACGCCCCGGGAGCCGGAGCTGGTCCGCCAGCTCGAAGCCGCCTACGCGGACCCGCGCTTCCGCGCCGCCCGCGCCGTCCTCGTGCGCGACCATGGCGCATACATCTGGGGCGCCGACGTGCTCGAGGCGAAGCGCCATACCGAGGTCTACCACTTCCTGTTCGAGGCAACGGTCGCGCGGCGCGGCCGCAAGGTGGAGGAACGCACGTGACGGACCTGAGCCATCTCACCAAGATCGACGTCGTCGACGTCGCGGCGGCGGTGGACGCAGACAAGCTCACCGCCGCGGACGTGTTCAAGCGCACGTACCTCGGCCACGGCTCGCAGTCGAGCGTATTCGTCTTTCAGGGCCACGCCGGGCCGTTCCGAAAGCACGTCCATGTCGACCACGACGAGATCGGCTACGTGCTGGCCGGGACCGGCTCGGTCACGGTCGGCGGCGTCACCCGACCGGTCAAGAAGGGCGACGTCTGGGTGATCCCCATGAACACGCCGCACGGCGGCCAGTTCGAGGACGCCCCGCAGGTCCTCTTCATCTCCTCGCCCATCGACGATCCCGACAACCAGGATCGAGTCTGGCTCGACGACTGAGGCGAGCCGCCTGATCTCAGTCGAGCTTGCCGGTCGCGATCCAGCGGCCGAACAGCTCGACCTGCTCTGGCGGCCAGCCGCCGTCGCAGGGCATCGTGCCTTCCCGCAGGCGGTCGAGGATCGCGTCCGCGTTCGCTCGAACCTGGTCGACATCCCAGAGATCGAAGGCGAAGGTCATCGCCTCACGGTCCGACCGGCGAAAAAGTGGCTTGATGTCCCTGGCAAAGCCGACCGGCCGATCCGAGGCCGCTCTGGTCAACGGGACCTCAGGCGAACCGCTTGACGAAATTGAGCGCGGTCTGGGCGACCTCGCGCCAGCCGCTGTCGATCGTGAGCGAATGGCCGCGATTCGGTATCTTCTTGATCTCGGTGACGCCGGGATTCCGTCGCTGCAGGTTATAGGCCGCGTTCGCGATCGCCCACGGCACGGTGTGGTCCTTCTCGCCATCGATGATGAGGAGCGGGCCACGATCGGGGTTCTTCGTGTTCGCCTTGGACTCCGTCCACGGATTGAGGTTCGCGTTGCCCATCTGGGCGAGCGAGATGCCCGAGCCGGCGACGTGGAACGCGTCGTACAGCCTTCTCGCCTCCGCCTCGTCGAGGGCGTTCGCCCAGCTGTACTTGAACTGGTCGAACGTGAGCGTGATCGCGCGGCCGCGGTTGAGCGGGTTGATCAGAAACGGGCCGACTCCCCTGAGCACCACCAGCGGTAGCGGCAGGACGCCCCGGAACACGCCCGGGTCGACGGCGACCGTGGTCGCGGCGAGGCCTCGCCCGGCGAGAATCTGCGCAAGCAGGCCGCCAGTCGAGTGCCCGATCAGCACGGGCTTCCTGTCGAGTGTATGGATGATGTCGGCCGTGTGATCGCCGACCTGCTTGATGGTCTTCCCGGCAAAGACCTTCGGGTTGGCTCGAGCGGCGGCGATCGTCTCGGGGTCGTCAGGCCAGCTCGGCGTGAGCGCGACGTAACCGGCCTCCTCGAACATAGCCGCCCAGGGATCCCAGCTCGAGGGCAGCAGCCACAGTCCGTGGATGAAGACGACCGGGGTCGCCTTCGACGTGTTCGCCCGCTCGATCTGCTTCAGCTCGCGTTCCGTGGTCGCCAGCGGCGGGTAGGTGGTGCCGAGGTCATCTCCGACCAACGGCACCTCAGGCGCCTCGGGGGCGGTCGTTGTCATGGCCGAAACCTCCAATTCCTCGGTCTCAGGCGACCCCCATCGCGGCCATGGACTCGCGCAGCCAGGCGTCCAGGCGCACCTCGCCGAGCATCGACCCGTCGGCCGGCACCAACGAGCGCTCGCTCACCCTGATGCCGTAGTACGTGGCGGCGTGATCGGCGATGACGGTCCGCGGGTCGTTCGCCGCCGCGAGAGCGCGTCGGATGGCCTCATCGAAGCGGAGCCGCTCCGGACCGCCAACCTCGACGATCCCGTTCGCGGGTGGCGTGGTGGCCGCCCGCGCGACAGCCTTCGACACGTCCTCGGCCGCCATCGGCTGGAACGCGATCGGCGGAATCCGGACGGTGGTCCCGTCGGTCGAGGTGTCAGCGATTGCCTTCAGGAACTCGAAAAACTGAGTCGCATGGACGATCGTGTACGGGATGCCCGACGTTACGGCCAATGCCTCCTCGATCCGCTTCGCCAGGAAGTAACCGGCGGTCGTGGTTGCGAGGTCGCCGCCTTCGGACAAGGCCCTTGTGCCCACGACTGACAGCGCGACGTGGTGGCGGACGCCCGCCGCGGATTCGGCCGTCAGCAGGTTGGCCGTTGACGTCGCGAAGAAGTCCAGGGAGGGCCCGTATTCGAAGCTGGGTGAGTTCGAGACGTCGACGACGGCCGACGCGCCGTCGAGCGCGGCGGCGAGCCCCTCGCCCGTGATGGTGTTGACGCCGAGCCGGGGCGAGGCGGGAACGGCGTCGTGACCGAGCTCATGCAGGTTTGTCACGACCTTCGAGCCGATCAGCCCGGTCCCACCGATGACGACGATCTTCATGGTGAGCCTTCCTTTCCGATACGGAGCAAGGTGGCGACGGAACGCGGCGAACAAGGACGGGAAGGTCGGGTGTCGCGCCATGGGCCGCGCGGTGACCGGAAACCAAAAGAAGGACTGCGGCTCCGGAGCCGACAGTCTGGGCCGCCAGCCCCATTGCGGCAAGGCAAACCAGGGTGGGCAAGCCAAATTGAATCGGCCTTGCAACTGACGAGGTGCAGGTACGGCCGGGCCGGTGGTCGCGGTCAGGCGGTGAGGGTGCTATCCAAGACGGTTGGGCGGCTTCGCGGAGACGCAGGCGAGGATGCCCCGGGCCATAGGCCGAGGAGCGTCGATGACGAGAAAGATCACGGCCAATCTGTACATGACCCTGGACGGCCGCGGTGCCTTCCCGAAGTATCCCGGCTCGGAGAGGGGGAGGTCCGAGCCAAACGAGATGTGGCGCGAGATGTGGCTGAACCGGTTCGACGATGTCACGACCGTCGTGATGGGCCGGAGATCCTTCCTCGGTCACCGGAAGGTTTGGACCGAGAAGGCACGGAAACCATCTGATCCGAAGTACCGCTTCGACTACTCGCGTTGGCTGGATCGAGTCGACAAGGTCTGTCTTTCGAATCGGTTGACGTCGCCCGGGTGGGAGAACTCCCGGATCATGAACGGCGACCTCTCCGAAATCGTGGCGAAGCTCAAGCGCGAGAAGGGCGGAAACATCATCGCGGAGGGGGGCCCGAGGCTGATCCTCGAGTTCCTCAGACAGGGACTCGCCGACGACTACTGGCTGGTCATTCAGCCGGTCGTCTACGGGAAAGGTCCACGGTACTGGAGCACCATGAGCTCCCAGGTGATCCTCAAGCTGCTGTCGTCAGTAACGATGGAAGACGGAGAGCTTCTCTTGCACTACGTAACCGTTCGGGGTTTCCGCGGCTAAGGTGACCTGTGGACCCGCTCGGATCCAGGAACGGAGTGGCTCCGGCGGTAGGATTCGAACCTACGACCATGCGGTTAACAGCCGCCCGCTCTACCACTGAGCTACGCCGGAACGGGAGCCGCGAAGGATAGCAGAGGCTCCCGCCTCGACCGAGTGGCGTGACCTAGCTGCCAGTCAGCTGGAACCCTCGACCGCCCGCCTGGAGCGTTAGTACGTTCGCGCGGATCGAGGCCTGCACCGATGCCGCGTTGATCACCGCCAGCAAGGCCGTCTCGAGGGCGCCCGCCGGGCCATCGCAGGCCATCTTGGTCAGGGCGACCTCGCGGAACGCGATCCCGCTGCCCTGCGCCGCCCACGAACCGAGGCCGCGATTGCAGCCAGCGTTGACCATGACGGCGCCGTCATTGCCGAAGACGAGCGTCGCGGTTGCACCCGCCGGGACGCTTGAGACCGCGTCGCCGTCGATGATCGAGGTCACCGTCCAGGTCGGGCCGACGATGTTGAGGTCGGGCTCGGCGATCGTGCGGTCCACGAGGCTCATGATCGTGCGTCCGTCGTCGAGCGTAAGGTCGACCCCGGCGAGCGTCGCGCCCGGCTTCGAGCCGAGGAAGGCGAAGAGCCAGTGATCCTGCCTGTTGCTCCGTTCGTCGCACCCGATCTCGGTCATCGTCCCGCCGTCGATCACCAATCGGCCGCCCTCGATCCGGTAGGTCGCGCCGAAGGTGTTGCACCCGGCATTCGCGGTCAGGTTCGTAGCCGTGAACCCGAGCCGGACGCGCGTTCCGGGGACCAGGGCGAACGCGGCGCCGCCGTCGGTGATGCCGTTCGACAGGAACTCGCGATCCTTGAGGCTGAGCGACGCCGCGGCCTGGCAGCCCGCGACCGACGCCAGGAGGACGAGGGCGAGTCCGGCGGCGAGCTGCCTGCGAACGATTCCCTGCGGCACGGGCGCGAGACGCCGCGTCGCCGCGACGGGTTCCGCGGTAGCCTCCGCCCGATGGATGTCGAGCGGTCGCCCCTGGTCTCCGTCGAGCGGCTCGCCGAGTGGGTGGCGAGCCCGCGCCCTCCGGTCATCGTCGACGCGCGCTGGTATCTCGCCAAGCCGCGAGCGGGACGGGCCGCGTACCACGAGGGCCACCTCCCTGGTGCCATCTTCCTCGACCTCGACGACGATCTCGCCGATCTGGACGGCCTGGGGGCTCCCGGCCGGCACCCACTCCCCTCCCCCGTGGCGTTCATCGAGCGCATCGCCGCCGCCGGCATCGGCGACGGCGATCGCGTCGTCGGCTACGACGACGTCGGTGGCTGGGTCGCCGCCCGACTGTGGTGGATGCTCGACAACCTGGGCTTCGGCAGGCGCGGCGTCGATGGCGAGTGGGTCGGCGTCCTCGATGGCGGGATCAAGGCCTGGGTCGAGGCAGGCAACGCCCTCGAGCACGGCGAAGGAGCCGCGCGAGCCGCCGGCCGGCTGACGTCCGACACGCTGGCAAGTGAGTGGCGCTTCGTGATCGAGCGTCAGGCGCTCAAGGCGCGGCTCGGGAGCGTGACCCTCCTCGACGCCCGCGGCGCGCCACGGTATCGCGGCGAGGTCGAACCCATCGATCCGGTCGCGGGCCACATCCCGACCGCAATCAGCGCACCGTTCGACATGAACCTGGACACGAACGGCCGGATGCTCGGGCCCGGCGCGCTTCGCGCGCTTTATGCCGAGCTGGGCATCGAGGCAGAGGACGGCGCCGGAGCGGCGCGTCAGGTCGTGACTTCGTGTGGCAGCGGCACGTCGGCGACTCACCATTCGCTCGCGATGCGGCTCGCGGGGCTGCCCGATCCGATCCTGTACGTCGGCTCGTATTCGGACTGGAGCCGCTCGGGCGAGCCCATCGCCACTGGTCCCGAGCCCGGCGAGCCACCCGCCTGACCACCTCGTGCTGAACGATCGGAGGGAGGACGCGATGACCGTGACCGCCGCGATGGCACCGTCGACCGAGATCAGGGACACCATGCTGGAGTTCTACCGGCGCATGCTCGCCGGGGAATCCGACGAGGCGAACGACCTCATCTCGCGTGATCCGTCGCTGATCTTCATCGGCTCCGCGGGCGAATGGGTCGACGACCAGGCGGCGCTGCGCAGCGGCACCCAGGTTCCCGGCGAGGGCGTCGTCCCCGGCCCGCACCCGGTCGGCTACGCCAACGGCGACGTCGGCTGGTTCGCCGATCAGCCGACCTGGCACTTCGCCGACGGCACGAGCGCCGAGATGCGCATGAGTGCGGTCCTGCAGCAAGAGGCGGAAGGCTGGCGGATCGTCCACGCCCACCTCTCGGTCGCGGTTCCCGACGATCAGTGCGTGGTGCTCCAGCGGCGCTGGAAGTACGGCATCCCGGCGACCGCTCCCGGTTCGTGACGGTCGAGGGTCCCTGTCGATTCGGGCTGGAGTCGTTCGTCGATCAGCTGAACGGCGGTCAATCGACCGTCGACATGGAGGTCACGCGGTGGCAAACACGATCGTTCACGCAGAGGTCGTCGGGAAGAATGGCCCGGCGCTGCACAAGTTCTGGGGCGAGCTCTTCGGCTGGAAGCAGAACACCGACCTGCCGGGCGGCTACGCGATGACCGACTCGGCCGATTCCGGGATCGTCCTCGGCACCGGCCCCGCGCCCGACGGCGGCGCCGGCTGGGTCACGTTCTACGTGAGCGTGCCCGACCTCGACGCCACGCTGGCGAGGGTCCAGGCACTGGGCGGCACCGTGGTGATGCCGAAGTTCAGCCCTGCGCCGGACACGTGGCTGGCGATGTTCGCCGACCCGGAGGGGCACGTCGTCGGCCTGAGCCAGGGCAGCGCGATGTAGCTCGCACCTCTGGCAAGACGCCTCCTCGTGCCGTGCGGCCGGGAGGCGTCTCTTTGTGTCAGGGGTCCTTCGAGGTCAGAGCGCCCCGACGTACGCCTCTTCGCCGTGCAGGCCCGCGTCGAGCCCGGCCTCTTCCACCTGGGCGCCGACCCGGACGGGCGTGACCCGGTCGATAAGCCACAGCATCCCATAGGTGAAGGCGAACGCCCACACCGATGCCCCGACGACCGCGGCCAGCTGCTTGAAGAAGAACTCGGGATTGCCGGCGAGCAGGCCGTTCGTGCCCGCCGGATTGAATGCGGTGGTCGCGAGCAGACCGAGCAGGACGATACCGAGGAAGCCGCCGACGCCGTGCACACCCCAGACGTCGAGCGCGTCGTCCCACTGGAGCCGATTCTTCAGCGCGACGGCGCCGTAGCAAACGATCCCGGCGGCGATGCCGATGATCACCGCAGCCACCGGCGACACGTAGCCGGCCGCAGGCGTGATCGTCGCGAGACCCGCGACGGCGCCGGTCAGCAAGCCGAGGAAGCTCGGTCGCTTCTCGAAGAACCAGCCGGTCGCGAGCCAGGCGATCGCTGCGAACGAGGCCGCAATGTCGGTATTGAGGAACGCCACTGCCGTCGTCGAGTCGACCTTGAACTCGCTCCCGGCGTTGAAGCCGTACCAGCCGAACCACAGGAGCCCAGTGCCCAGCGCGACGAGCGGGATGCTGTGCGGCCCGCCTTCGGTGACCTTTCGGCGCCCGACGTACAGCACGGAGGCGAGGGCCGCCAATCCCGCGATGTTGTGGACCACGATCCCGCCGGCGAAATCGAGGACGCCCCACTTCGCGAGGATCCCGCCGCCCCAGATCATGTGGACGAATGGGAAGTAGACGAACAGCAGCCAGAAGGTCAGGAAGAGCAGGTACGCTTTGAACGTGACGCGATTCGCGAACGCGCCGGTGATCAGCGCCGGGGTGATGATCGCGAACATCATCTGATAGGCGATGAAGACGATCTCCGGGATCGACGGGTTGAGCGCCGATGGCGAATCGAGGTGGACCCCGTTGAGGAACGCCTTGTCGAGATTGCCGATGATCCCGCCGGTGCCGCCGGAGAAGCAGAGCGAATAGCCGACGGCGAACCAGATGACCGTCGTCCAGCCCATCGACACGAAGCTCTGCATCATGATCGCGAGGACGTTTCTGCGGCCGACGAGTCCGCCGTAGAAGAACGCCAGACCAGGCGTCATGAGCATGACCAGGCTCGAGCACAGCAGCATGAAGCCTGTATTGCCGGTATCGAGTCCGGGCATCGTCTTCCCTCACGGTTCGGCGCCGACGACGTGACCTGTTCGCGCCGTTTATACACGAGCAGCCGCCCGCCTCGGCTTGCGCGATCCCAGGTTCGCCGACAGCCTCACGCTCCGCCGCCGCATCGACGTCGAGCGCGGCGGCCTCGCTTGGTGCGCCCAGGTGCTCGATCAGTTTGGGCGCGCTGACGCTCCCGTCATGCGGTGGCGAGTCGGATCGCCACGCCATAGACCTCACCGGTCTCGCGGTCACGACGCGGCACCACCGTCAGGCGGCGCCGCGTCCCCGCGACCTCGAGCCAGCAGGCGAGCGGCCGGCCGAGGCTGAGGACGCGCTCCGCGACGTCGAAGACGAGCGGTGGCACCCCGAGCAGGCCCTCGCGGGCCGGCAGCCCGACCGTGATGGCCCCGAACTCGGCGACGAACGCCGGGTTGCCGTGGACGATCCGCAGGCCCGGGCCGTACAGCAGCGCGACCGGCTGCTGTGGTACCGCCTCCGGTCGACCCGGCGAGAGTCGGCGCCGCGCCGACGGACGCGGCGCGCCCGTCACTCCAGGTAGTCCTTGAGCTTGCGGCTGCGGGACGGGTGGCGAAGCTTGCGGAGCGCCTTCGCCTCGATCTGGCGGATGCGCTCGCGCGTGACGTTGAACTCCTTGCCGACCTCCTCGAGGGTGCGGGCACGCCCGTCCTCGAGGCCGAACCGGAGCTGGAGCACCCGCCGCTCGCGGCCGGTCAGCGAGTCGAGGACGCTCTCGACCTGCTCCTTGAGCAGCTGGTGCGAGGCAGCCTCGGCAGGAGCCAGCGCGCCCCGATCCTCGATGAAGTCGCCGAGGTGGGAGTCCTCTTCCTCGCCGATCGGGGTTTCCAGCGATACCGGCTCCTGCGAGACCTTGATGATCTCGCGGACCTTCTCGGGCGTGACCTGGACCTCCTGGCCCTTGGACATCGCCTCGGCGATCTCCTCGACCGTCGGCTCCCGGCCGAGCTCCTGGAGGAGCTGGCGCGAGACCCGGATCAGGCGGTTGATCGTCTCGACCATGTGGACCGGGATGCGGATGGTCCGCGCCTGGTCCGCAATGGCGCGGGTGATCGCCTGCCGGATCCACCACGTGGCGTAGGTGGAGAACTTGAAGCCCTTCTCGAAGTCGAACTTCTCGACCGCGCGGATCAGGCCGATGTTGCCCTCCTGGATGAGGTCCAGGAAGGACATGCCGCGACCGATGTACTTCTTCGCGATCGACACGACCAGCCGGAGGTTGGCCGAGGTCAGCTGCTCCCGTGCGTCCCGACCGATCTTCACGAGCTCGCCCTTGCGATGCGCGAGCTTGGTGTTCTTGGGGACTTCCGGGTCGTAGCCCATCAGCTTGAGCAGGTCGGCGTCGTTGCCGGCCATCACCCAACGCTCGAGGGCCGGGAAGGCGACGCCGTCGCGTGACCAGTCGTAGATCGCCCGCAGGCCGACGTTGTCGCGCGAGTCGAGATCGCCGTTGTGCACGGCGAGGTAGGCCCAGTCGAGCAGCGTCACGAACGCGTCCGGCGCCAGGCGCGCCGGCCTCTTGCCGTCCGATGCGTCCGCCGCGACGGCCTCGATGTAGGCGTGCAGCAGCTTCTTGGCTTCCCTGAGCAGCTCCTTGGTGCCGTCGGACTGCGCGTCCTTGCCGGCGCGGACCAGGTGGAAGTCCGGCGATGGGGCGAGCAGATCGGCCGCGCCGAGCGCCGAGATGCCGTCGTGGACAAGGCGGTGGCCCTCGTCGCCGAGGGGGAGTCGATGTTGCGGCTTCGCGGTTCGGGTCTTCTTCTCGGTCTCGTGGAGCGTCCACTCGTGGAGCGAGACGATGCCCTTCCACGGCTCGTCGACCATCTGCTCGCCGAGCTCGATGGCCTTCGCGAGGACGACTTCTTCCTCGGCAGTCAGGAGCGCGACCTTGCCGATCTCCTTCAGGTACATCCGGACCGGGTCGTCGATGCCGATCATGTCGGCCGAGAGGGCCTCGAGCTCCTCGGGGGTGGGCTCCTCGAGCTCCGCGGCGTCGACCTTGTCCGGGCCCTCGACCGGAAGGCGCGAGGTGCGCGCCTCCGCGTCCTCGCCGACGACCTCGACGGTCGCGTCGTCGTCGAGATCCTCGGCGAGGGTCAGGTCCGGCTCTTCGTCGAGCTCCTCCTCTTCCTCGTCCTCGTCCTCTTCGAGAACGGCACGGGACGGGCGGAGCCCGGCGAGCTTCGCCTCCTCGAGGTCGGCCTTGGCCCGACGGGGTCGGGTGAGGACGGCTTCGACGAGCTGCTGGTCAAGTGGATCGATTGGCATTGCGGGTGGACCTCCTGGTCGGTGGGTCAGGCGCGCACGGCTGTCGGGCGCGCAAGAAGTCGGGTCTGGTCTCGTCGCCGGTGGAGCGACTTTCGCTTCTCATTCATCAATTGACTCTCCCGGAGGAGCTGGTCGATCGAGCCGCGGTCGGCCGATTGCTCGGCCTCGGCCAGGGCCGAGGCGATGTATTCGGCGCGCTCGTCGAGCGAGCGCTCCTCGAGATCGATCGTCAGCCGTTCGAGCTCGTAGGCGAGCTCCGGCTCGGACAGCTCGCGCGGGTTCGGGTCGCGCCGGGCGATGACCGCCTGGGCCAGCGCCGCGGTCTCGGCGTCGAGGCCCTGCACCAGCGCGGTCAGGCTGAACGGCGGGTGCACGCCCTCGTCGTTCGGCTCGCGGGCGAGCACAACGGCTCGGAACAGCTCGCGGGCGACGGTGCTCGGCAGCTGGTCCGGGCCGACGACATCGACGGCGCGGAGCTGGATCTCGGGCACGAGCAGCAGCAGGCGCAGGAACTCGGCCTCCTGGGGCGTGACGCCGCGAAGGATCTCGGTGATCGGCAGCGAGTCCGCCGCGGAGATGATCGCGTCGGCATTGATGCGCGAACCGCCGTCGGCGGCCGAACCTGCGACGCGCGCGCCGCGGCCCGGTCCCACGGGCGTGCCCGCGGGAGCGAGACCCGACGCGCCACCGGCACGGGCGCCACGAAGGACGTCGAGCAGGATCCGCTCCTCCACCCCGGAGACGCGGTGGACGAGCTGCAGGTACGCGTCGCGCATGACGGCGTTGGGCACGGCGCGGATCGTGGGCATCACGGCATCGACGAAGCGGGCCTTCCCGCCGGGCGTCTTGAGGTCGTACGTCTTCGCGTAGGTGTCGACGAGGTACTCGACGATCGGCTGCGCGGTGCGCACCTCTTCGCGCCAGCGGTCCGGCGTCTCGCGCAGGACCTCGTCGGGGTCCTTGCCCTCCGGCAGGCGCACGACGCGAACCTCGTCCAGCTCGATCCCGCTCTCCGTCGCGGCGAGCTGACCGATCAAGGACGACAGGGCCTGCGCACCGAACGTCCCCGCCTTGTGGCCCGCCGGGTCGACGTCGTACGCGAGCGCGATTCGCTTCGCGTACCGGGTAAGCAGCGCGATCTGGCCTGGCGTCAGCGCAGTGCCGAGGGAGGCGACGACATTGTCGAAGCCGGCCTGGTGAGCCATCAGCGCATCCGTGTAGCCCTCGACGATCACGGCCTGGCCGGACTTGCGCATGACGCCCTTGGCGTCCCCGATCAGGTACAGGGAGCGACTTTTGTCGAACAGCGGAGTGGCCGGGGTATTGAGGTACTTCGGGCCCGTTTCGCGGTCACCTTCGCCCTCCGCGTCGAGGATTCGGCCGCCCATCCCGGTGGCCGCGCCGTTCTGGTCGCGGATCGGGAAGAGCACCCGGCCGCGAAACTTGTCGATGACACCGACGCCGCGCGCCGACGATCTGGCCGGCGAGGCGATGCCCGCCTCGACGAGCTCCTCCGGCTTGACGCCGCGCTTCTCGACGAGGCGTCGACTCATGCCATCCCAGCCCTCGGGCGCCCAGCCCAGCTGGAACCTCTCGATGGTCTGGTCCGTGAAGCCTCGACCACGCAGGTACTCCAGCGCCGGCTTGCCATAGGAGGTCGAGGTGAGGACCCGGTGGTAGAAGGCGATCGCCGTCTCGAGCACGTCGCGGAGGCGCGCCCGGTGGGCATCCTCGCGCTTGGTGCGCTCGTCGATCTCGACACCGGCCTTCGCGGCCAGCGTGCGGAGCGCCTCGGGAAAGGCGACGCCGTCGCGCTGCATGACGAACGAGAACACGTCGCCGCCGAGCCCACAGCCGAAGCACTTCCAGGAATCGCGGCTCGGGGTGACCGTGAAGGACGGCGTCTTCTCGCCGTGGAACGGGCAGAGACCCTTGTAGGTCGTCCCCGCCTTCTTCAGCTGCACCGTCTCGCCGATCACGTCGACGATATTCAGCCTGCTCTTGACCTCAGCCGCAACGCCGCCTGCCGTCTCTCCAGACCTCCATCGATCCCTACGCGCGAGAACCCGACCCGGTTCCAACACGTTGCGTCGCATCCGACCTGCGACCCGCCGAACATGACGATCGGCCTGTCAAGTCTTGACAAGCCGTCCGAGGAATATTCTCCCCCAACCGATGCCGATTTGTCAATGGGTTTGTCAATACCCTCGGGGAGTATCTGCCAGGCCCGCCCTGCTCGGGTGGAGGCTACTCAGGAATGGGGCTGCGTGATGGCGGGGTAGCATCCGGCTGGTGAGTGGCGGTCAGGGCGAGATCGGCGACCGCGGATTCCGCTTGGACATCCAGGGGCTGCGCGCGGTCGCTGTGCTTCTCGTCCTCGTCTTCCACCTCTGGCCGGAGATCATCGGCGGTGGCTACGTCGGGGTTGACGTCTTCTTCGTCATCTCCGGCTTCCTGATCACAGGTCACCTGCTCTCCCATCCGCCGAGGCGTCCCCACGACCTCTTCGTGTTCTGGGGTCGACGGATTCGGCGCCTGCTCCCGGCCGCGCTCATGGTCCTGGTCGTGACCGCGGTCGCCAGCTACCTCATCGCTCCGGACACGCGCTGGGGCGCGACCGCGACCGAGGTGATCGCCTCGGCCCTGTATGTCGAGAACTGGGTGCTCGCCGGCAGCTCGGTCGACTACCTGCTCGCGGAGCACGATCCGACGCCGGTTCAGCACTACTGGTCCCTCTCCGTCGAGGAGCAGTTCTATCTGTTCTGGCCGGTCCTGCTCCTGGTCGTGTTCTGGCTCGTCGCGCGCGTGCGACTGGTCCGCGGGTCGGTCGGCGAAGAGCGCCCGGGGCCGCGCTCTTCGAACGGCCCGTGGCGGCCCCGAGGCGCGCCGCCGGAGCCGCCAAGGTCTGGCCTCGCGGCCGCGCGGGCCGCATTCATCGCGGTCGCGGCGGGCTCACTGTTCCTGTCCATCACCGCCACGTCGACGGAACCCGCGAGCGCCTATTTCGTCACGCCGACCCGGATCTGGGAGCTGGCGCTGGGCGGGGTCGTGGCGACACTTCCGTCGCTGTCGGGTCTCGGGCGCGCGGGCAAGGCGGCCGATCCCGTCGCCTGGATCGGTCTCGGCATGGTGGTGGCCGCTGGCGTCTCGTTCAGCTCCGACACGCCGTTCCCAGGCTCGGCGGCCCTGCTCCCGGTCATCGGGACGGCCATCACGATCTTCGCGGCCGCGGCAGGGCCCTGGTCCCCCACGCGCGTGCTGAGGATCCGCCCGATCCAGCACCTCGGCGACACGTCCTACTCGATCTATCTCTGGCATTGGCCGCTCCTGGTGCTGTGGAAGACCGCAGTGGGCGACGTCACCCCGATCGCCTCGATCGGGATCCTCACGGCCACGATCGTCCTTGCGACAGCAACCAAGCTCGTCATCGAGGACCCGCTTCGGTTCGCCCCGAGGCTTCAACGACTCAAGGCGACCTTCACGCTCGCGGGGGTCGGCATGGTCGTCGTCTGCATGCTCGGAAGCGTCGAGCTGTTGGCGGCGCGGCAACGCATCGACGCCGCGGCAGCGAGCCTCCCCGGCGGCATCGTCTCCGATGGCCCGCTCGTCCAGACGGACCCCGAGGGCGATCCACTGCCTCCGCCGACCCTCGAGCCGGGGGCCACGCCCGAGCCGGAGCCGACCGATGCGCCTGCGGCCACGTTCTCCTCGAGCTCGTGCGACGGCGCCGCCGCGATCGTCCGTGGCTTCGACGTGTGCCCGCAGGATCCGGCGGCACGCATGCGGCCCCCGCCGATCGCTGCGCAATCCGACTACTCCGACTCCTATCGCGACGGCTGCTGGAACTACGCGCCCTTCGCGACGCAGCGGGTCTGCACCTATGGCAAGGGCACGGTCAGGATCGCACTCGTCGGCAATTCCCATGCCGGCCAGTGGCTACCAGCACTCCAGGTGCTCGCCAAGAGGAACCACTGGACGATTACGACCTTCCTCGCATCACAGTGCAATGCCACCGACGCGCGCCTCGAGTTCTACGTCGCCGCGAAGATCGATGGCTGCCTCGGCTACGGCCGCTGGGTACTCGGCGCGACCGGCGGCCACGCGTTTGACCTGGTGGTGACATCGGAGCGTCAATCCGTTAACACGCAAGGCGACAACTGGGCAGACACCGCGGCTGCCGCCCGGGCGGGCTACAGCACGTACCTCCAGCGTTGGAGCGCGTCGGGTGCGAAGGTCCTCATCCTGCGCGACACGCCGTTTCCCGGTCGATTCATTCCGGACTGCCTGGCGGCCCACCCGACGAACCAGCCTGCCTGTGCCGGCACGCCTGCCGACTGGCGCTCGAGGGACCCTCTGTTCGACGCAGCGAGGCAGCTGGCGCTGCCGGGCATCGAAACACTCGACACCACCGACTTCTTTTGCACGGATACCGCATGCCCCGCCGTCATCGGCTCCGTCGTCGTGTACCTCGACAAGTCGCACATGACAGCGACCTACTCGCGCTCGATCGCGCCGTTCATCGAGGCCCAGATCCTAGCCGCGCTTGGTGCCCCCGCCGATTGATCTTGTGGCAGGTTGCGGCGACCGGGGGCCCGAGAGAACTGTGGCCGCGAGGGCCGTTACATGTCGAGCGGGAAAGTCCGGCTACACGCCCGTACGCCCCGTTTACTTCAGCACCGCGAAGGCGTCGACATCGACCCTGCCGTACGTGCCGACGACGATGATCTGGAGCCTGTGCGCCTTCACGGCCGAGAAAGTCCTCGACCAGACGATCCGACGATAGGTCGTCGCGGCCGTGCCGAGGTCGATCTTGGCGACCGTGGCGCCGTCGAGCTTGATGTAGACCACGCCTCGATTGCTCGCAAGCGTGGTCACGAACCCGATCGACCGCCCCGTGAACGAGTAGGTCGCGGACCGCTTCGCCACGCTGGTGTGGCGCGCCGACCCGCCCGAATAGGACGAGGAATGGGCGAGGGCCCAGAACCCCGAGTAGGTCACTCCCAAACCGCCCTGCTGCACGAGCCTGGGGCTGAGCACCGGCCCGACCGCCATCGAGCTCGCGTGGCCGGCCCAGTCCCAGACCCTGACCTCGAACCGGATGGTCCCCGACGGGTTCAGGAAGACGTCGACGTAGGGCAACACAAACGAGGCGAGCTTGGCGAAGGCCGATCCGTTGACCGAATACCACAGCGTCGCATAGTGGACGCCACTGCCCGTATCCGAGGCGGTCCACGAGACGCGAACCGGTATCGCGGCGCCGGACAGCGAGGTCCCAGAGCGGATCGAGGTCTTGGGCGCGGCGACCATCGGCGACGAGCGATCGACGATCAGGCTGAACGCGGCCGCCGCCGCCGGCCCGGGCTGGCTCACGCCCATCAACGAGTTCGCCTGAATCGTGATGCTGAGCGTCCCCCCCGGCGGCGACGCAGCCTGGAGATCGATCGAGTAGAGCGTTTGGGCGATGTTCCCGCTGAAATCCGTGACGCTCCAGCCGGTGGACGTCCCGCCGATGCCGACGTCCGAAGCGTCAAAGCCCGTCACCGGCTCGGAGAACCACGCCTGCACGACCGCAGGCGTATCGGTGCCACCGGCCTGCGCGGTGAGAAGCAGCCGGGGTGGGCCGCCCGTGTCGCAGTCGGCCATCATGTCGCCGATCTCGATCCGGTCGCCGGTGACCGTGATTCCCGCGAGGGACGCGGTCGCGACCCCATGGCTCAATACCGACTGGCGGAGCGCGCTCGCCGCGGGAGTGGCCTGACAGGACGCCAGCAGCGCGATCGCGCCCGTGACGTGTGGCGCCGCCATCGAGGTGCCGCTGAGGTACGCGTACTGGCCGCCCGGGTACGTCGACGCGACCTGTTGGCCCGGCGCGCCGATGTCTACCGACGTCGCTCCGTAGTTCGAGAACGATGCTTTGGCTCCCGTGTCATCGATCGCCGCGACGGAGATGAGACAGTCGTACCCACGTGGCGTGCCGTCGTCGAAACGGGTGTCACATGTGTTCGCGGCAGGGTACGACGGGGTCACGTCGATGTTGGCGCTGCTGTTGCCGGCCGCCGCGACGAAGAGGATCCCGGCGTCGCCGCCGCGATTGATCGCGTCCTGGAGCGCGACGCTGTCCTCCGGGTCACCCCAGCTGTTGTTCGTCGCCACGATGTTCAGCCCGTGGCGGGTCTTGAGGTCGGTCAGGTAGTCGAGCGCGGCGACGGCGCCGCTGACGGTCCCTTCGCCATCGATGAACTTCGCCGGGATCATCGTCACGGCCCAGTTGACCCCGACGAGGCCCTCCGAGTTGGAGCCGACCCCCCCGATCGTCCCGGCCACGTGCGTGCCGTGGAAGTCGGCGGCGGTGGAATCGAAGACGCTCGCATCGTTGTGGAAGAAGTCCCAACCGTGGACGTCGTCGATGTAGCCGTTCCCGTCATCGTCGATCCCGTTACCCGGCGTCTCGAACGGATTCGTCCAGATGTTCGCCTGGAGGTCCTTGTGGTTGATGTCGACGCCCGTGTCGACGATCCCGACGAGGACGTCGCGGCTGCCAACCTGGTTATGGTCCCAGGCCTCGGCGGCGGCCGCGCCGTAGGTGGTCGAGGGGTTGCTCGTCGGACCCTCGAGGTTCCACATGTAGCCGCCGGCGTAGAGCGGGTCGTTCGGGGTGTGGTCGATCGTGATGACGTAGTCCGGCTCGGCGAAGCGGACACCCGCGCTGCCTTTGAGCGCCTTGATCGCGGCGTCGACCGAGGCGCCCGACGGAAGCGTGAGGCGCTCGACGTCCTTTGCTCGGGGTGAGATTGCGCGGTGTGCCGTCGCGTGCGCGGCCAATCGAGCGGCCGTCTTCTCGGCGTTGCCGGTGTGCTTCCCGAAGCCGACGAGGACGACGCCCGGGGCGAAGGCTCGCCCGCTCCCAGTCTTTGCCTCGGCGGGACCACGGCCGAGGTCGCGGACGTCGTGCTGTGGCGCGGCCACGTGGGGCGCCCCGACGAGCGGGGGCTTCCCCGCCGCGACGGGCAGCGGAGCGTCGAGCAGGAGCGCCAGGCCGAGGGCCGCGGCGAAGCGCGTCACCCGCATCAGAGCGCGAGGTTGCCTGTCCAACGCGTGCGCCAGCATAGGGGCCGGTCGCGCTCGGGTCGAGACACGAAAAGGCCGGTAGCATCGAAGCCTCTGCCACGGTGCACCGATGCCCTAAGCGCCCACGGACAGGGTCAGGCTCGCGCGAAGCGTCTCGCCGGACTGCAGCTCATGAACGCTCGACCCTTCCCGCTCCTTCGCCGGCAAGGCAAGCGCGTTCGGCGGGGCGGTGAGGGGCTCGACACAGAAGGTGTCGCGCGGGGTGTAGACGACGAGCGGCGCCGGCGACGGGTCGAACGCCACCGTGAGCTCGAGGTCCGGCCAGGTGACGACGGCGGGTGACTCGGCGCCCAGGTAGCAGAGGTCGAGGCGACGGCGGCCGAGCCGCGGACCATCGCGAAGGTCGGTTCGGCTGCTCACGGTCGCGGATTCGCCGGTCGGAACCATTCGCGCGGTGAGCTGGTACGTCTCCGCCTTGACCTCGAGGCGAGGGTCGCCGCGGCGGAGGAACCAGGGGTGCCAGCCGAGCGCGGCAGGCATGGGCTCGTAGGCCTCGACCTCGGCCTCGAGGCGGAGCCCCGCCGGCGTGACCGCCACGCGCTGGCGCACGCGGCCACCCATCGGCCACTCGTCGCGCGGCAGCCCGATGGCGAGCGACGCTGCGTCCGCGGCCGCCGCCTCGACGGTCCATGGCCGGTTCCAGGTCAGCCCGTGGATCGCGTGGCGGCCGTGGGTCCGGGCGAGCTGGATCGGCGAGCGGCGCCACTCGAACCGCCCGCCAGCCAGCCGGCCCGGCCACGGCGCCATCAGGAAACAGCCCCAGTGGATCGACGAGTCGGTGTCATCCGGCGGCCCGAGGAGCAGCTCCACGCCATTGACCGACCACGACGAGAGCCGCCCGCCGCGCCCCGGATCGAGCACCGCGCGGCTCGTCCCGGCACGAAGCTCAACGAGCGCCACGACCGGCTCGGGAGGCCGCGGAGTTTGTGCTCCCCTCAAACAAATCCCGTCTAGTATCGGCCGGTCGAGACCCGCGGCACCGGAGGAATGCGCGATGCCCGACACTTTCTTCGGCGAGGTCCCGGGGCGCATCCCGTTCGGTGGCCCCGACGCCGCCGAGCCGCTGGCCTACACCGTCTACGAGCCCGATCGGGTGGTCCTCGGAAAACGCATGGAGGACCACCTCCGGATCGGCGTCTGCCTGTGGCACTCCTTCGCCTGGGCCGGCACCGACACGTTCGGCATGGGCACGTTCGACCGGCCCTGGCTCGCCCCCGGCCTCGACCCGCACGCCGCCGCCCGGATGAAGATCGACTCGGCGTTCGAGTTCCTCGAGAAGCTGGGCGTTCCCTTCTTCTGCTTCCACGACCGCGACGTCGCGCCCGAGCAGGGTTCGTGGAAGGCCACGATCGCCCTGTTCGACGCGGTCGTCGACCAGATCGAGGCCCAGATGCGGCGGACCGGCCTGAAGCTCCTGTGGGGCACCGCCAACCTCTTCGGCGTCCCGCGCTACATGGCGGGCGCCGCGACCAACCCCGACCCCGACGTCTTCGCCTACGCGGCGGCGCAGGTGAAGCACATGCTCGAAGTCACCCAGCGCCTCGGCGGCGCGAACTACGTGCTGTGGGGCGGTCGCGAGGGCTACGACACCCTGCTCAACACCGACCTCGCCCGCGAAGAGCGCCAGCTCGCCCGATTCCTGGCGATGGTCGCAGAGCACAAGCATCGAATCGGGTTCGAGGGCCTGCTCCTGATCGAGCCCAAGCCGCACGAGCCGGCGAAGCACCAGTACGACTACGACGCGGCGACGGTGCACGGCTTCCTGGCCCGCAACGGCCTCGAGGGCGAGTTCAAGCTGAACCTCGAGGCGAACCACGCGACGCTCTCGGGCCATAGCTTCCAGCACGAGGTGGCGTACGCCGTGAGCCACGGGATGCTCGGCAGCATCGACGCCAACCGCGGCGACTACCAGAACGGCTGGGACACCGACCAGTTTCCGAACTCGGTCGACGAGCTGTCCCTCGCCGTCTACGAGATCCTCAAGGGCGGCGGGTTCACGAGCGGGGGCTTCAACTTCGATGCCAAGCTCCGCCGCCAGAGCGTGAATCGCCTCGACCTGTTCCACGCCCACATCGGCGGCATCGACACGCTGGCACGCTCGTTGCTCGTGGCCGCCGACATGCTCGAACGGCGGACGCTGGAGGCGCACCGCGAGGCGCGCTACGCGGGTTGGGACGGCGAGCTGGGTCGGGGCATCCTGGGCGGGTCGGTCTCGATCGACGAGCTCGAGCGGCGGGTCGCCTCCGGCGCAATCGAACCGACGCCGGTGTCGGGCGCCCAGGAGCTGCTCGAGGAGCTGGTCAACCGCCGGATCTGGCAGGTCGATCGCGGCCGCTGAGGGCCGCCTCGTGAGCCACGTCCTCGGGATCGACACGTCGACGACCGCGACGAAGGCCGTCCTCGTGGACGAGCGCGGCGCTGTCGCCGGCGTCGGCGCGGCGGCGTACGGCTTCGATTCGCCGCGGCCGCTGTGGACCGAGCAGGAGCCCGCGCTGTGGTGGGACGGGACCGTCAGCGCGATCCGGTCGGTGCTGCGCTCGACCGGGGTGGATCCCGCCTCCATCGCAGCGGTCGGGCTGACGGGTCAGATGCATGGCCTGGTCCTGCTCGACTCGGCCGATCGCGTGCTGCGACCGGCCATCCTGTGGAACGACCAGCGCACCGCCCACGCCTGCGACGAGATTCGTGAGGCCATCGGGTTCGAGCTGCTCGTCGAGATCACCGGCAACGACGCCGTCACGGGGCTCACCGCGCCCAAGCTCGTGTGGGTCCGCGATCACGAGCCGGAGGTCTGGGCCAGCACGGCCCACGTCCTGCTCCCGAAGGATTACGTCCGGCTCGAGCTGACCGGCGTCCACGCCCTCGACAAGGCCGATGGCGCGGGCACCCTGCTGTTCGACCTTGCGGCGCGCGATTGGTCGGGAGAGGTCCTCGAGGCGCTGCGAATCCCGCGGGAGTGGCTGCCGCCGACACACGAGGGCCCCGTGGTCACCGGCCAGGTGACGGAGCGGGCCGCCTCGGCCACGGGCCTCCGCGCCGGCACGCCGGTCGTCGCGGGCGGTGGCGACCAGTCCGCGAACGGCATCGGCGTGGGCGCCGTCGCACCGGGCACGGTCGCCCTCTCTCTCGGGACGTCGGGCGTGGTCTTCGCGGCCACGGACGCGCCGCTGTACGAGCCGCGCGGCCGCGTCCATGCCTTCTGCCACGCCCTGCCGGCCCGCTGGCACCTGATGTCGGTGATGCTCTCGGCCGCCGGGAGCCTGCGCTGGTTCCGGGACACCTTCGCGCCCGGTCAGCCGTACGAGCAGCTCGTCGCGACCGCTGCCGAGGTCCCGGTCGGGAGCGAGGGCCTGTTCTTCCTGCCCTACCTCAGCGGCGAGCGGAGCCCGCACCCGGACCCCCTCGCGCGCGGCGCATTCATCGGGCTCAACCTGGGCCATGACCGGCGCCACACGCTGCGTGCCGTCCTGGAGGGCGTCGCATACGGGATCCGGGACGGGCTCGACCTGATGACCGCGGCGGGCATGCCCGCCCCGACCCAGATTCGCGCCTCCGGCGGCGGCATCGCGAACGCACTCTGGCGTCAGATCCTCGCCGACGTCCTGGAGACTGAGCTGACGACGGTCAGCACCACGGAGGGCGCCGCCTACGGCGCGGCGCTGCTGGCAACGGAGGCGGCGGGCTGGTTCCCCTCTGTCGAGGCGGCGGTCGCAGCGCTGGTCAGGGCGACTCCGGTCGCATCACCCGGTCCCGACGCGGCCCGCTACCGCGAGGCGCACGCCGCCTACCGCGAGCTATACCCCGCGCTGCGACCGTTCTTTCACCGGGATTCGGCGTAGCCGGCGGCCATTCGCCGGGCCTACGCGTGCAGGGCGGCCTTGTCCTCTTCGGTCAGCTTCGTCGGCGGCTTGCCCAGGATGATCATCCCGAGCACCTCGTCCGTGGTGACGTCGTCCTTGTTGACCGTGTCCACGAGCCGGCCGTGGTACATGACCGCGATCCGCTCGGACAGGTCGAAGACGTCGTGGATGTCGTGGCTGACGAGGAAGATCCCGAGCCCTTCCTTCTTCAGCTGGCGGATGAGGTCGCGCACCTGGGCTGTCTCGGCCGGGCCGAGCGCGGCTGTCGGCTCGTCCATGATCAGGATGCGGGCGTTGAACTGGATCGCCCGGCCGATCGCGACGGCCTGGCGCTGGCCGCCGGACAGGCGCATCACC